>Ga0208934_1000160_pt1 | contig 45759 bp, 43 predicted proteins | sample MalvirDeepMed_s2_FD_184243 | JGI IMG/M metagenome (GOLD analysis project Ga0208934, IMG submission 184243) | Marine viral communities from the Global Malaspina Expedition - Malaspina viral metaG DeepMed_s2 (SPAdes) (version 2) | ecosystem: Environmental > Aquatic > Marine > Oceanic | place... | reverse complement strand
CTTTGCGGGTCGGCGTGATAAGTCCATCCGGGCGTCTTCTTGGGCGACCGAGACCAGTAGTGAATGTCCATCTTGAACGCTGCCAGCCGATCCGCGATCTCGTATCCGATACGGCCAAGCCCCAATATCCCCGCGGTGCCGCCAGAGACCTTCCGGTTCAGGGGGAACGGCGTCCCCTCGGCCCAGGTGCCCGACCTGACATGAGCGTCGGCCTGCAGCATCCTGCGTCCCTGCATCAGCCACATGGCAACAGCCAGATCGGCGACATCGTCATTCAGCACATCAGGCGTGTTCGTGACGGCGATACTGCGCCCCTCGGCGGCCTCGACATCGATGGCATCGTAGCCGACGCCGAAATTCGCGATCAGTCCCAGCCCCGGAAAGCGATCCATCGCCGCATCATCGAACGAGCCCGACCCCTTGAACGCGATCGCAGTAACATCGGCGCGCGCCGCGTCGTCCAGCGCGCACGCCGCGTCGAGATCTGGCACAAATCGCGCGCCCATCTCATCCAGAGCCTTCGTATCGGCCTCACCATACGTCCCGATCGACAGAAGCCGGGTCATCGAACTCTCCTGAACTTACCTGCAGGGAACCTTAGCCCGGGCGGGGGCGTGAACCAAGGCCCCGCGGGGGCGGGTTTCAATGCGCAGGTCCGTGCCCGATCGAGGCGAGGAACCTGTCGATGACGCGCACGATCTCGGGCAAGGGGTCTGCCGGGACCGGCATTTTGTAGATGTGCTTGCGGATCCCGATATAGACGATCCCGCCATGCAGCGACCACAGATCCTCGGGGGTGACGGCGTCATCGCGACCGACCTCGTGGCGGATTTCGTCCAGCATGGGCAGAAGCAGGGTCTGCGACAGATGGGTCAGATAGCGCCGATTCAGGTCGGCCCCCGCCAGACCGGAAAACATGAAGATACGCATCCAGGCATAGTCGAAGATGCGGTCGCCATATTCGCTGTAGAACGTAATCATGCGATCACGCAGCGTGCGGGACCGGTCGCGCAGAAGGTCTGACCAGTCCGGAGAGATCCGGTCGAGATAAACATGCGCATAGACCGCTTCGAGCAGCGCCTGCTTGTTGTCGAAATACTTGAAGATCAACGACTGCGTCACACCCAGCCGCTTGGCCAGATCGCGCGTGTTTCCGTCGAGGCCTTCATCGGCAAAGAAGCTGACGGCCGCGTCGACGATCTGCGCGCGCCGCTCCTGCGGCGGCAGCCGGCGGCGGTCCTGCTCGGCGGTTGGTGCTGGTTTTGTCATCGGTCCCTCGTCGCGGCCTCTCATTGCAAAATTCCTTGCTTTTGCCAACGGAACGTTTCTATGCTTCCCGCAAGTGATCGCATGATCAATAAGCGGCGGCACTGAGGGGCGCTGAAATTCCGGCGCATGGGGAGGATGGACATGAAAGCGCAGGTGGGCGGCTACGCGCGTGCCGAAGACATGGCGCATGCGATCCGGCTTTTGGCGGACGCCGAGGGTATGGGGCGCGTGCTGGCGGGCGGGCAAAGCTTGGTTGCCGCCCTCAACATGGGGCTGAGTTTTGGGGATTTGCTGGTCGATATCACCGGCCTGTCGGACCTGCGCGGTGTGCGGGAGGAGGACGACAGACTGGTGATCGGCGCGCTGATGCGCCATGCCGATGTCGCCACGGACCCGCTGATCGCGCGCCATGTCCCGCTTCTGGCACAGGCCGCGCCGTTGATCGCGCATGAGGCCATCCGCAATCGCGGCACGATCGGCGGCTCGCTTGCCCACGCCGACCCGGCGGCCGAGTTTCCGGCCTGCGCCGTCGCGCTCGATGCTGTCATCCGACTGACGGGTCCGGACGGGGAACGCGAGGTCGCGGCGACCGACTTTTTCCGCGACGTTTTCGAGACCGAAATGCGCGAGGGAGAGATCCTGACAGGGATCGTGGTGCCAAAGACGCAGGCGGGCGAGCGTCACGTCATCCGCGAAGCGGCGCGTCGCGCGGGCGATTACGCGATCGCGGGGCTGGCCGTGGTGATCCGGGGCGGGGCGCACCGGATCGCCGCGTTCGGCACCGGGCCGACGCCCCTCCTTTGCACCGTCGCGATGGAACGGCTGGATGCAGGCGATGTCGACGGGGCCGTTTCGGCGCTGTCCGATGCCCTCGACCCGCCCAGCGATACGCAAGGAAGTGCCGCGTATCGGCGCCACCTCGCGGGCGTTCTGCTGCACCGCATCGCCACCGAACTGGGAGAGGACGTATGACAGATGCTTTCCGCAACCGCATCGATCTGGAGTTGACGGTGAACGGCGAAGCGGTCGAACTGACCGTGCCTGCGGGCCGTCACCTGATCGACCTGTTGCGTTTGGATCTGGGTCTGACAGGATCACATGCGGGGTGCGAACATGGGGTCTGCGGGGCCTGCACGGTGCTGGTCGACGGTGCCCCCGTGCGCGGGTGCCTGACTCTGGCGCCGCAACTGGGCGGCGCCGACGTCTGGACCATCGAGGGCCTGACCGACAGAGGCCTCGTCGCCGACCTTCAGGCCGCCTTCGTCGCGCGCAACGCGCTGCAATGCGGATATTGCACGCCCGGCATGCTGGTCGCGGCCAAAGCCCTGATCGACGCCGGCGGCACGCCATCGCGGGCGGAGATCCGCGAGCACATGTCCGGCAATTATTGCCGGTGCACCGGATACGAGGCGATCGTCGACGCCGTCGAGACGGTGGCCCGCGACCGCGCGGAGGGGGCGATGTCATGAACATCAAGTTCGACGATCCGAACCGCCCGAACAGCTATATCGGCCGGACCGTGCCGCGCCCGAACGCTGGCAGACTGGTGGCAGGCAAGGGCCGGTATGTCGACGACATCACCCTGCCCCGCATGGTTCATGTCGCATTCCTGCGCTGTCCCCATGCACATGCCAAGATCGGCGAAATCGATACCGAGGAGGCGCGCGCGCAGAAGGGTGTTCTGGGCATCTTCACCGCGCGTGACTTGGCCCAGGTCTGTACGCCGTGGGAAGGCAAGCTTGCGCACCTCGAGGGCATGAAGACGCCACCGCAATCTGCGCTCGCCATCGATCGGGCCACCTGGGCCGGGGAACCGGTGGTCGCCGTGGTCGCGCGCACCCGTGCCGAGGCCGAGGCGGCGGCAGCCCTGGTGATCGTCGATTTCGAGCCGCTTCCCGCAGTAACGGACATGCGAAGCGCGCTGGACAAGGACACGCCCGTCCTGCACCCGCAATTCGACGACAACCTCTGTTTTCGCAAGGAAAACGCGACGGCCACGCCCCAAAAGGCGTTCGACGGTGCCCATACCGTGGTCGAATCCGAGTTCAAGATCGGCCGGCATACGGGCGTAACGCTGGAACCGCGCGTCATCATCGCCGACTGGAACGGCGGCGAGGGCGAGCTGACGGCCCATGTCTCGAACCAGGCGCCGCACATGCTGCAGGTGCTTTTGGCCAAGCACATGGGCATTCCCGAAAGCCGCGTCCGCGTGATCTGCGGGGATGTCGGCGGTTCGTTCGGGGTGAAGGTCCATGTTTATCCCGACGAGGTCGCAACGGCCGCCATCGCGAAGATCATGGGGCGGCCGGTCAAGTTCTGCGCCGACCGACTGGAAAGCTTCACTAGCGACATCCACGCCCGCGACCATGAGGCGACGGGCCGGATCGCCGTGGACGAAAGCGGCAAAATACTGGGCTTCGACGTGGACGACTGGACCGGGATCGGACCCTATTCGATCTATCCGCGCACCTCGGCCGTTGAGGGACTTCAGGTGACCAACCTGATCGGGGGCCCCTACGATTTTGAGCATTACCGCGTCCGGTCGACCACCGTGTTCCAGAACAAGGGTATCTGCGCCCAGTATCGCGCCGTCGGCCACCCGGTCGCCGTCGCGATTACAGAGGGTCTGGTGGACATGGCCGCGGCCGAGATGGGGATCGACCCGATCGAGTTCCGCCGCCGCAACGTGATCCGCGACGACGCCTATCCGGTTACGACCGCGGCCGGGCTGAAGCTGGAGGGTTTGTCGCATGAGAAAAGCCTGGATGCGCTGGTCGAGGCGATGGATTACGATGTGTTGCGGGCCGAGCAAGCCGACCTGCGCAAGCGCGGTATCCATCGCGGCATCGGAATCGCCAGTTTCATCGAGCTGACGAACCCCTCGCCCTTCATGTACGGGATCGGCGGCGCGCGGATCTCGGCGCAGGACGGGTGCACCGTGCGGATGGACCCCGACGGGTCGGTCGTCGTCCTGACCGGCGTGACCGAGCAGGGCCAGGGGACCGAAGCGATCATGGCCCAGATCGTGGCCGAAGCGGTCGGTATCCGCCCCGACATGGTCCGCGTGGTCACCGGCGACACCCGCGTGACTCCGTTCGGCGGCGGCACCTGGGCCTCGCGCGGAGCCGGAATCGGGGGCGAGGCCGCCTTGAAGGCCGGCCGCGCGCTTCGCGATCAGATCCTCGGCATCGCGGCCTCAATGCTTCAGGCAAAGGCCGAGGGGCTGGATATACGCGACGGCCAGATCGTCGATGCCGCGTCAGGCGAGGACCGCCTGCCATTGGAGGAGCTGGGACGCGTCGTCTATTTCCGCGGCGACACCCTGCCCAAGGACCTGTCGCGCGAGCTCATGCAGACGCGCCACTACATCACGTCCGACTATCCTTATGCGTTCACGAACGGAGTTCAGGCCTCCTATGTCGAGGTCGATACTGAAACGGGCTTCGTGAAACTGTTGAAGCACTGGTGTGTCGAGGATTGCGGCCGGATCATCAATCCGCAGCTGGTCGACGAACAGATCCGCGGCGGCATCGTGCAGGGCATCGGCGGCGCCTTGTTCGAGGAAATCGTCTATGACGACGAGGGGCAGATCCAGAACGGCTCGATGGCCGACTACCTGGTTCCGATGTCTGGCGAGATGCCGGACATGGTCATCCGCCACGTTGAAACACCGACGCAGGAAAGCGAACTGGGGGCCAAGGGCGCGGGGGAGGCCGGCACAGCCGGTGCGCCGGCGGCGGTGATGAACGCCATCAACGATGCGATCCGACCGCTGGGCGGTCAGGTCACGCGCATGCCCTTCACGCCCGAGCGGGTGCTGCGCGCGCTCGGCACGTTGAAGGACTGACGAAGGGGCCAACCAAGGCCCACCATTTGGGAGGATACCATGAAACACAGTACATTCGCCCTGGCCGTCGCGGCCAGTCTCGCGGCGGGGGCCGCAACGGCACAACAATCCATCACGATCAACATCGGATCATCGCACCCCGAACAGAACATCTGGGTCTATGCGATGAAGAACACGTTCCAGCCGGAAGTGAACCGCATCCTCGAAGACGGGGGCGAATATACGGTGAACTGGAACGAGGCCTATGCCGGAACCCTCTACAAATACACCGATACGCGCGAGGCCGTGCAGGACGGCATCGTCGATATCGGGATGGTCGGCACCGTCTGGGAGGGTTCGACCATGCCCTTGCAGAACGTGACCTACTTCACGCCCTTCGCCACGTCCGACCACCGGATGCTGATCGACATTTTCGACGACCTGAACCGGAACCTGCCCGAGCTTGCCGACAGCTGGGCCGAGAACAACATGGTCCCGCTCTCGTCCCTGATCACCGACAGCTATGACGTCTACGCGACCTTCCCGGTCCAAACGATGGAAGATCTGCAGAACCGCCGTCTGAACGCACCGGGGACATCGGCCAACTGGCTGCAAGGGACCGAGGCGACGCCGGTCGACGGCGCGTTGACCACCTACTACACCAATATCCAGACCGGCGTGACCGAGGGGACCTTGTCCTTCGCGTCCGGAATCCTTCCGACCCGCGTCTATGAGGTCGCGCCCGAACTGACCCGCGTCGGCATCGGGTCGATGTATTTCGGATCGATCGCGGCGAACAAGGACTTCTTCGACGGGCTTCCCGCACCGGTCCAGGACGCCCTGCGAGAGGCGGCCGAGGCAACCTCGCAAGCCCACGGCGATTACGTGGCCGAACTTGCTGCGCGCGCGATGGACGAAATGCAGGCTGCGGGCCTGACGGTCAGCGACCTGCCCGATGCCGAAAAGCAGAAGTGGGTCGAGGGCCTTCCGGACATCGTTCAGCCCTGGCTCGACCAGACGGGCGAGGACGGCGAAGCGGTCCTGTCTGCCTACTTCGACGCACTGCGCGAGCGCGGGGCCGAACCGCTGCGCGCCTGGGACGAAGGCCGCTGAACGATAGACAGGTTCGGGGCCCGGTCTCCGGTCGGGCCCCGTCCATGCGGCGGATATGGACAAGGCGGGCATGAGCGACAGCGACATCCACGAGACACAACAGGCGACGGGGGAAACGATCCCGCGCTTTGCCGACGCCCCGGCCGGGGCCGTCCTGGGCGGGATAGCGGCCGGGTTGTCTTCTATCGGAACGATCTGGATCGGCCTGCTGATGCTGTTGATCGTAGCCGACGTGATCGGCCGCAACTTCTTCAACGCGCCGATCACGGGAGTGGCCGAAATCGCCGGCCATTCGGTCGTCGCCATCGTGTTTTTGCAGACCGCGGCCGCGATCATGCAAGGCCGCCTGACCCGCGCCGATTTCCTGTTTCGCCGCATCGCAAAGGCCTCGCCGGCTGTTGCGGGCCTGATCGAAAGCCTGTTCTGCCTTGTCGGCGCTGTCGTTTTCGCCCTGATCGTCTGGTCGTCCTGGGACAAGGCGCTGAACGCATGGAACGTGGCCGAGTTCTTCGGTGTGCAAGGCGTCTTCACCGTTCCCACCTGGCCGTTCCGCGGGATCATCGTGCTGGGCTCGGCGCTGGCGTCGCTGGCCGCCCTTTACCGCGCGATCAATCGCACCCCCATCGTCGGTGAGGGGTCATGACGTCCCTTGCCCTTGGCTTCGTACTCATCGGTGTCCTTGTCATCCTCGTCATTCTGGGGATGCAGATCGCCTACGCCCTTCTGGGTGTGGCCTTCGTCGGCATCTGGCTGATCCGGGAAAACCTGGACCTGGCTTTCCGCATGCTGGAACTCACCGCCTATAGCGGCATTTCGGACTACCTGTTCGCGACCATTCCCCTGTTCGTCCTGATGGGTCTTCTGGTCAGCGTGTCGAATGTCGGGCGTGATACGTTCGAGGTGGCCGAGGTTCTGCTGAAACGCATGCTGTGCGGCCTTGGGGTGGCCACGGTCGCCGCGAATACCATCTTCGCTGCGGTCACCGGGGTGTCCATCGCCTCGGCCGCGGTGTTCACCCGCGTCGCCGTGCCCGAGATGGAGCGTCACGGCTATCGCGCCGCTTTCGCGTCGGGGACCGTCGCGGGATCCTCTGTCTTGGGCATGCTGATTCCGCCCAGCCTGCTTCTGATTATCTACGGCGTGCTGGCAGAGGTCTCGATCGGGGGGATGTTCATCGCCGGCATCATTCCGGGTCTGATGCTGGCGGGGGGGTTCGTGGCGATCCTGATCGGCTTGACGCTGGTCGCACCGGGGTTCGTCTTCACCGACCCCGAAGCCGCCGAGATGCGTCGCCTGGAAACCGGTATCGACATGCCCGTGGGAGAGATGATCGCAAAACTCGTTCCGATCGTCCTTCTGGTGGTGCTGGTTCTGGGTGGTCTCTATTCGGGCTTCTTCACCCCGACCGAAGCTGGCGGCATCGGCGCCTTCGGCGCATTCATTCTGGCCCTCGCGCGACGCAGCCTGGACCGGCACAAGCTGTGGCAGGTCATGAAGCAGACCGGGGTCATCTCCGTCTCGATCCTGCTGTTGCTGGTGGCAGCGAGTTTCTATTCCCGCATGCTGTCCATCGCCGGTCTGCCGAATGCCATTGCGGGCCTGGTCACGGATAGCGGTTTCGGACCCACGGGATTCATCGTGTTCTACGCTGCCATCGTGCTGCTGATGGGCATGATCCTCGACTCGACATCGATCCTTCTGATCATGGTGCCCATTGCTGCCCCGATCGCGACCGGTCTCGGGATCGACCTCAGCCATTTCGGGATCATCACCGTCATCGCGGTGGAGATCGGGCTGCTCACGCCGCCGTTCGGAATCTCGGTCTTCACGGTCCACAACACGCTCAACGATCCGAACACGTCGGTCGAACAGATCTTTCTGGCGACCTTGCCGTTCATCGCGGTAATGCTGGTCGTATTGATGCTGGTGACATGGCTTCCGGCCACGGCGACGGTGTTTCTGTATTGATCGCGCCCTCAGTCATGCGAATAGGCGCGTCTTCAATCGAGGTTCGACTGGTCTTCCAGCACTGCGCCCATACGCTCCGAAATGGTCCGCGCCATACGAATGAGGGTCGCAACCACACGCTCGTCCGTCTGGGGCGTCCGCTCTGCCGCAGGAAGACTGACCGCGACCCCCGCGGCTGGTTTGTTCGCCGCCCCCAGGACCGGCGCGCCGAAGCAGACCATCCCTTCGCTGACATATTCTAGGTCGAGCGAATATCCCCGATCCCGGGTCTGCGCGACAAGGGCCAGGACGTCCTCGACCGTCTGCGGCGACCGTGGGGTCAGCGGTTCCGGCAAGCCATCGCGCAGGCGGTACCGGATCTCGGCGTCGCTCATCCGGCTCATGAAAGCCTGCCCGGTCGCGGTGAAGGCCATGGGGAGGCGCATTCCGACGCGAAAATTGAACCACGGCGTGTTCTCGGAGTTCCTTGCGCCGATATAGACAACATCGTTCCCGTCCAACGTCGAAAGCGTGATCGTGGCGCCTTGCAGCCGCACCGTCCCCTCGTCCCAGATGCGGGCGAACTCGGTTGCGACGTCGCTGCGCTTGGAGAATGCCGTCGCCCACCTCATCACGCGCGGTCCGACCACGAAAGTTTGGCGCGGCGTCCGTTCCAGAACACCGCTTTCGACCAAAGTGCGCGTCAGTGCGTGAATGGAGCTTTTCGCCAACCCCAACCGGTCCGCCAGGTCCGTCAGGCCAAGTCTGTCGGGTTCGGCAGCCACAAGGTCGAGCAGCGCAGCCGCACGGGCTACGGCTGGCACAGCCGGTTTTTCAACGTCCTCTGCATCCCTAGCCACTGTTCACCCTCATCAGTCGTTGACGACCCCTTGCCCGGGACGTTATACAACATGAGGAACTTGGTTCAATATACTGAACGCACGTTCGCCGATGGGGGGAAGACAGATCGACATGAAGGACCTCTTGCAGGATCCCGGCCTTTTGCGGACGGATGCTTACGTGAACGGCGATTGGTTGCCCGGCACGTCCAGGTCCGAAGTGGTCAATCCGGCGACCGATGCCGTCGTTGCCGACGTCGCCGAGCTGACACGTGTCGAAGCTGCTCGCGGAATCGAGGCCGCCAGGGATGCCTTTCCGGACTGGTCGGCGATGACCGCGAAAGAGCGGTCGGACATCCTGCGCCGCTGGGCCGACCTGATGCTGGACCACGCCGACGATCTGGCGACGATCCTTACGGCCGAGATGGGCAAGCCGCTGGCCGAAGCGCGGGGCGAAATCGGCTATGGCGCCTCGTTCTTCCACTGGTTCGCCGAAGAAGCGCGCCGGGTCTACGGGGACACGATCCCCGGACACCAGCGCGACAAGCGCATTCTGGTCCTGAAACAACCCATAGGCGTCGCGGCGTCGATCACGCCATGGAATTTCCCGAATGCAATGATTGCGCGCAAGGTCGCCCCTGCCCTTGCCGCAGGCTGCACCTTCGTTGCCCGCCCGTCGGAGCTGACGCCGCTTTCGGCGCTGGCCATGGCCGAACTTGGCGAACGGGCCGGTGTGCCACCGGGCGTGTTCAACGTGGTGACCTCGACCGACGCGGCCGCAATCGGGCAGGAGTTTTGCGACAATCCGATAGTCCGCAAGCTCAGCTTCACCGGATCGACGCGTGTGGGTCAGATCCTCATGGCGCAGGCGGCGCCGCAGATCATGAAGCTGAGCCTCGAGCTCGGCGGCAACGCCCCGTTCATCGTGTTCGACGATGCCGATCTCGACGCGGCCGTCGATGGCGCGGTGAACGCCAAGTTCCGAAATGCCGGCCAGACCTGCGTCTGCGCCAACCGCATCTTTGCACAGGCCGGTATACACGACGAGTTTGTCGCACGCCTGTCCGACCGGGTCCGTACGCTGAAAACCGGCGACGGCAGCGAACCGGGTGTCGATATCGGCCCGATGATCACCGATGCCGCGGTCGAGAAGGTGCAGGCGCACCTTGCCGATGCGCTTGGCAAGGGGGCGTCGATCGTCGGGGGCGGCACCGATATTTCGCAAGGCGGCCGCTTCCTGAAACCGACGGTTCTGACCGGCGCGACCGGGGACATGCGCCTCGCCCGGGAGGAAACGTTCGGGCCGCTTGCCCCCGTCTTCCGCTTCGACACCGAGGCCGAGGCGATCTCCATGGCGAACGATACCGAGTTCGGCTTGGCCGCGTATTTCTATGCCCGGGACATCTCGCGGGTCTACCGTGTGATGGAACGCCTTGAATACGGGATGGTCGGCGTGAATACCGGGCTGATTTCTGCCGCCGAAGCGCCTTTCGGCGGCGTGAAAATGTCGGGCCTCGGACGCGAAGGCTCGGCCTACGGGATCGATGAGTACCTAGAGCTGAAATACGCTTGTCTGTCGGTCTGAACGAAACATCAAAGGGAGGAAACGAAATGAAACTGAGAACCTTGACGCTGGGCCTCGCAGGGGCTGCGGTCGCGGCAGGCGGCGCGATGGCGCAGGACGGCGACCCGATCGAACTGGGGATTCCCGTTTTCCTGTCGGGCGCCGCATCCGGTCCCTTCGGACTGCCCCAGCAGAATGGCGCAACTGTGCTGATCGAGGCGCTGAACGCCGGCGAAGTCCCCGCGCCCTACGATCAGGTCGGCATCAACGGTCGGCAGGTCGAAGCGACCTATGTCGACGAGGCCGCCGATCCCGTGCAGGAATATCGCAACTTGGTCGAGCGTGACGAAGTGGATGCCGTGGTCGGCTATACCTCGTCGGGCAACTGCAAGGCCGTGGCCCCCCTCGCCGAAGAGCTGCAGCAGCTGACCGTGCTGGTCGATTGCGGCACGCCGCAAATTTTCGAATCCGTGGTCACCGACCCGACCTACCTGTTCCGCACCGGCCCGACCGGCACGATCGATTCCGTCGGCGCGGTCCGCTACCTGATGGACACCGGCGTGGACATGAGCCGCGTTGCCGGCATCAACCAGAACTATGCCTGGGGACAGGACGCCTGGGCCGACTTCACCGGCTCGCTGGAGGCGCTGGAGACGGGATCGGACATCACGACCGAGCAATTCCCGCAGGTCTTCGCCGGGCAGTACGGGGCCGAGGTCTCGGCTTTGCTGACGTCGGGCGCCAATGCGATCCACACGTCCTTCTGGGGCGGCGATCTGGAGGCGTTCATCCTGCAGGCCGCGCCGCGCGGGCTGTTCCAGCGCTCGGCGGTGGTGATGACCACGGGCGAAGCGGCCATGCAGCGCCTGCCTGACGAGATCCCCGAAGGCGCGATCATCGGCGCGCGTGGACCCTACAGCTATTTCGCGCCGGACACCGAACTGGCCAACTGGTTCCGCGAAACCTACGAGGCGGAATACGGCAACCCGCCGTCCTACCCCGCCTGGAAGATGGCGCAGGCCATCCTCGGCCTGAAGGCCGCGTGGGAAAAAGCCGACTCGGACGATCCCGCCGAGATCGCGGCTGCCTTCGAGAACCTCGAGTTCGAGACGCCCGCAGGCACGGTCCGCATGGCCATCGGCAACGGCCACCAGGCCATCCAAGGCATCGCCTACGGCACCTATGCGCTGGATGACGAGGGCAACCCGACGGTCGAGAACGTGATCTCCTACAACGCCGAATGCGTGAACCCGCCGGCCGACCAGACGGCGGCAGAGTGGATCGAGGCCGGCTTCCCCGGCGCAGACTGCGAATGATCGCAAACTGACCCTGCATGGCGGGCGCGGATACGCGCCCGCCCCTTCCCCATCGGACGGATGACATGCTGAAATTTACCGCCATCATGCTGGACGGGATGAACTATGCCGCGTGGCTGTTCCTCGTCGCAGTGGGGCTGACGCTGATCTACGGGGTCATGCGTATTCTCAACATCGCACACGGCGCCTTCTACGCCATCGGCGCCTATGTCTGCGCCTCGGCGCTGGGTGTCTTCTATGCGGCTGGCCTGCCCGGCGCGCTGGCCTTCGCCGTCATGGGCGTGGTCGCGCTGATCGCGGGCGTGATCGTCGGTTTGGTGGTGGAACGCGGCGTCCTGAGGTTCCTTTACGGCCGGGACGAGGTGCTGATGGTCCTCGTCACCTACGCGCTGTTCCTGATCCTCGAAGACGCGGTGAAGCTGATCTGGGGCGTCGAGAGCTATTTCGTGTATCAGCCCTACGCCTATTTCGGCTTCGTCGAGATCGGCGGCCTGCCCTATCAGGTCTATGACCTGATGATCGTGGCGCTTGCAATCGTCATGGGCATCGCGCTTTGGTTCTGGCTGGAACGGTCGCGCATGGGGCGCATGACCACGGCCGTCGTCGCGGATCGCGAGATCAGCGCCGCCATGGGCATCAACGTCACGCGCATCTTCGCGACGACCTTCGCCATCGGCACGGTGTTTGCCGTGATCGGCGGCGTGGTGACCGCCCCGAAGATCGCCGTGACGCCGGGCATCGGGGTCGAAGTGATCATCCTGGCCTTCGCCGTCGTGGTCATCGGCGGGTTGGGGTCCATTCCCGGGGCCGCCATCGGCGCGATCTTCGCGGGATACGCCCGCGCGATGTCCGTCCACCTCGCCCCCGCCTACGAATTGTTCGCCATCTACGCCGTCATGGCCGTGGTCCTGGCAATCCGACCCCACGGGCTTTTCGCCCGCGCATCGGGACGCAAGATATGATGAAAACCGACTTCCGGCGCGAGCCGCTGTATATCGCCATTCTCGCCGTTCTTTTGATTGTGGGCTTCTTCCTGCCGTCCTGGCTTCGGTTCCTTCTACAGACGGCGTTGGCCGGGGGGCTGGTGGCCCTTGGGGTCGCACTGCAGATGCGGGCGGGGCTCGTGAATTTCGGCCAGGGCCTTTATTATGCGCTGGGCGGGTATGCGGTGGGCATGCTGGCCGCGCAGGCCGGGATCACGGACATCTTCATCCTGCTGATCGCCGCCGTGCTGGTCTCGACCGTGGCCGGCATCGTCCTGGGCCTGCTGTTATCGCGCTATCGCGAGATCTTCTATGCGATGCTGTCGCTGGCCGTGTCGATGATCCTCTACGGGCTCTTGGTGAAAGCCGCATGGCTTGGGTCCACCGACGGGTTCAACATTCCACCGGTCAGCTATCTGGGCTGGACGCCCGACCGCGCGGTGCGACCCGATATCTACTACGTCACCACGGCTGTCCTGACGGTGATCGCGTGCCTCGCCACCGCCCGTTACCTGACTTCGGGCGCGGGGATGCTGTGCGAGGCGGTGGCCGAGAACGAAATCCGACTGGAGTATCTGGGCGCAAGTCCCCGCAAGGTCGCGTTCATCGTCATCGTGGTGGCCTCTGCCCTTTCGGGTCTGGGGGGCGGCCTTCTGGCGATGTCGACGGGCCACGTCGATCCGCTGATGACGAACTGGACGACTTCTGGCGGCTTCGTCTTCGTCGCCCTGCTTGCAGGCAGGGGGTCGACCATCGCACCTGTGATCGGGTTCTTCCTGCTTGAACTTGTCCGGACCTACGCGCTCGACCTGGCGCCGAACGCGTGGCAGATGATCCTCGGCTTGGTGATGCTGGCGGTGATCCTTCTTCTTCCCGAGGGCTTGTGGTCCCTGATCGAACGGAGGCGCAAAGCATGAGCGATCCGATCCTTGTCACCGAGAACCTGGAAAAGCGCTTCGGCGGCGTGGTCGCGGCCAGCGAGATCTCGCTCTCGCTGTATCCCGGCGAAACCCTCGCCGTGATCGGGTCGAACGGTGCGGGCAAGACCACGTTCGTGAACATGGTGACAGGCTATCTGAAGCCGTCCTCGGGCACGATCCGATTCCGCGGCCGCGATATCACCGGGTCGAGCCCCCGAAAGACGGCGCAGGCGGGGATCCGGAGATCGTTTCAGATCAGCCAGATCTTCCCGCAGCTCACCGTGCTGGAAAACGTCATGATTGCCGAGATCGCAGCGGCCGACGGCAAGGGCGGGCTGCGCCGGGCCGCGCTGACCGATGCCCGCATGCAGACCGGGCGCGCGGTGCTCGATCGGTTCGGGCTTGGCCAGCATTCGGATACCGCGGTCGGCACGCTCCCGCAGGGCATCAAGAAGCAGCTCGATATTGCCATGGCAGCGATCAACGATCCCGCGTTGATCCTGCTGGACGAACCGACCTCGGGCGTCTCGTCGGATGAGAAGATCGAGATGATGGAGCGGGTGATCGCGCCGTTGAAGGCCGACGACGCGACACTGCTGTTCATCGAGCACGACATGGACATCGTCACCCGTTTCGCCGAACGCACCGTCGCGTTCTACGAGGGCAAGATCCTGGCGGATGGCCCCACGCGCGAAGTCCTGTCCGAGGACGACGTCCGCAAATACGTCATCGGAGGTGTCCATGCTTGAGACCCGCAAGCTTGAAAGCAGTATCGCAGGCACGCAAATCCTGCGCGGGGCCGACCTGGTCCTTGCCCCCGGGCGCACGGTCGGCCTGATCGGTCGGAACGGCGCGGGCAAGACGACCTTCATGCGATCGGTCATGGGCCTGCTGCGGCCGGACGGTGGTGAGATTCTGATCGACGGCACCGACATGACCCGCGAACCCGCCCATACCCGCGCGGCGATGGGGGTGGGCTATATGCCCGAGGATCGCCGCCTCATCCCCGAATTCACGGTCGAGCAGAACATCCTTCTGCCGCTGAACGCACTGGGGGAAGACATCGACCGCAGCCGTCTGGACTGGATTTACGAACTGATGCCCGAAATCGGCAGGTTCGCGGACCGGCGCGCGCTGGCCTTATCGGGCGGTCAACAGAAGCTTGTGGCGCTTGGGCGTGCCTTGATCGTCGGGCGCAAGCTGCTGCTGTTGGACGAGCCGTTCGAGGGCGTCGCCCCCGCGCTGGCGCAACGCCTGATCGAAGTGATCGGCGTGCTGCGCGGTGAGGGACTGTCGGTCCTGTTATCCGAATCCGATCATGTCCACTCGGCCGATCTTGTGGACGGTCTCTACGTCATCGAGCGGGGCGAGATCGAAAAGAAGGCCGCGGAAACGGCCTGACCGATCCCGCGTTTTCGCAACTCTCTGGGAGGAGAACACATGAAGACGATTCTGACAGCCGCCTTGGCGGCACTGGTGGCCCTACCCACCATGGCCGAACAACATGAGGCGTCGAACGGGGACTGGTATCCCTCGCAATACGGTGCCGACGACGAGATCGGCGCGGCCAATTTGCTGACCCCCGCGTTGGCACAGCGCGCCGCCGGGTTGGTGACGGAAGGTCGGACCTACGCGCTTGGCATTCCGGTCGGACCCGACACGCCGGGCTTCGGGGTGCGCGAGCTGGACATCAACATCTTCATGCCCGGTCAGGAAGCCGGCGCGACGCTGGGCTCGAACAAGATGAGCTATGTCGACGACGTCATCATGGGATGGGTCGGCTTGGGCTCGCAGATCGACGGTCTGGGTCACCTCGGGATCGACAACGTCTTCTACAACGGCAACACCCCCGCCGACTACGTCACGACCGGCGGCCTGACCAAGATGGGCATCCACAACATCCCGCCCATCGTCACGCGCGGCATTGTGCTGGACATGGCGGGTCAGGCCGGGACGGAGATCATGGAGGAAGGCAGCCTGATCACCGTCGAGAACATGCAGGCCGCGCTTGAGACTTCGGGTCTATCGATCGAGGAAGGCGACGTCGTGCTGTTGCACACGGGCTGGCTGGACCTGATCGAAAGCGACCCGGAGCGCTTCGCCGCCGGTGAGCCGGGGATCGACGACGCGGGGGCAGCCTGGCTGGCCGAGCAGGGCGTCGTGGCCGTGGGCGCGGACACTTGGGGACTGGACGCCGTACCGCACCCGGAGGGGCTGGTCTTCCCCGCGCATCAGGAGCTTCTGGCCAAGAACGGAGTCTACATCCTCGAGAACATGGCGACCGGGCAACTGGTCGAAGACGACGTGGCAGAATTCATGTTCGTCCTCGGGCAGCCGCGCTTCCAGGGTGCCGTGCAATCGATGATCAACCCGGTTGCGATCCGGTAAGCGAGGAAAGCCAAGATGAAAGCACAGGTCACGCTTCTGCGCGAGATGGGGGCCGCCCGCCCCTATACCGAAAGCCGCCCTCTCGAAATAGTCGAGGCCACGTTGGAGGATCCGGGGCCCGGTGAACTTCTGGTCAAGATGGCAGCTGCGGGCCTGTGCCATTCTGACCTGTCGGTCATCAATGGCGACCGCCCCCGCGACACGCCCATTGCGCTGGGACACGAGGCATCCGGCGTGGTCGAGGCGGTCGGCCCAGGCGTGACGCGTTTTGCGCCCGGCGATCACGTCGTCATGGTTTTCATCGCCTCTTGCGGCCATTGCGTGCCCTGCGCCGAAGGCCGCCCCGCCCTGTGCGAGCCCGGCGCCAAAGCCGGTGCCGCGGGCACCCTTCTGGGCGGTGAGCGGCGCATCAAGGTCGACGGGGCGACGGTCAACCATCACGTCGGTGTCTCGGCGTTCTCGACCCACGCGGTGATGAGCGAGAATTCCTGCGTCAAGATCGACCGGGACATTCCGCTTGACCGTGCAGCATTGCTGGGCTGCGCCGTTCTGACCGGCGTGGGGGCGGTCATGAACTCCGGTCACCTCAGGATGGGCGAAAGCTGTGCGATCGTCGGACTGGGCGGTGTCGGCCTCGCCGCGCTTCTGGGAGCGGTCGCGGCTGGCGCGGAAACGATCGTGGCGGCGGATCTGGCCGAGGACAAGCGCGCCTTTGCCAAGGACCTCGGGGCCACCCACGTGATCGACCCGCGTGACCCGGACGCCGTGGCGGAAGTGAAAGCCTGGACCGAAGGCGGCGTGAACCTTGCCGTCGAGCTTGCGGGCGCCGCGCCCGCCCTGAAATTCGCGTACGACATCACGCGGCGCGGCGGTGCGACCGTCACCGCCGGATTGCCGAACCCGGAAGCCAAACTGGAACTGCCCGCAGTCTCCCTCACCGCCGAGGAAAGGACCCTCAAGGGGTCCTATGTCGGCTCGTGCGTACCCGTGCGCGACATCCCCCGCTTCGCGCGAATGATGCAGCAAGGCAAACTTCCGATCGAGCGGCTGATGACCCACCGGATCGCACTCGAAGACATCAACGAAGGCTTCGAACGCCTCGCCGCCGGTCAAGCCATTCGCCAAGTCGTTGTCTTCTAGGAGTTAGGTCGCCGGTACGGCGCTGGCCCAGACCGTGCCTTCGGCGATTTGCCTACCGTCTCTTTGCCAAGCTGTCCCAAACATCGTTCAGGGCCGCGGCGAGTTGGTCACGGCTGAACGGCTTCGCCAGATGCGTCGTATCCTGGATATCCGGCCCCAGTTCGTCCTCGCCGAAGTGGAAACCCGAAATCAACACGACCCCCAGTTCAGGATTGGTTTGCGAAAGTTCAGCCACGAAGGTCGTTCCCCATTGCCCCCCGGGAAGAACGATATCGGTTACGACGATGTCAGGGCGCGCCGACATATCCGCGAGTGCTGCCCGCGCCGCTTCCAGGGTTCCCACGCCGCGCACCGCATAGCCCAAGGACTCTATCATGGATAAGATCGCTTGCCTGACGGCCGGGTTGTCCTCCACCAGAAGGACCTTCCTTTCCCCGACGGTGGGCCGGGTATCGGGCGGCTTGGCTTCGGATGCATCTGGCGTCTCCCTCGACCGTGGCAGGTCAAGATGCACGCATGTACCGCCACCGGGCGCATTCTCGAACGACGTTTCGCCGCCGGACTGCTTTACGAACCCGTAGACCATAGACAGGCCCAACCCGCTTCCCGCCCCGAACTCCTTGGTCGTGAAGAATGGTTCGGTGGCGCGCGCGCGGACATCTTCGGGCATACCGATGCCGGTATCGCAAAAGCTGATCCGAACCAAATCGCCCGGACTGTCGACCGATCCGTCCCCGGGCAGGTCCCGCGCGGAAATGGTGATCGTGCCGCCTTGCGGCATCGCATCGCGCGCGTTCGTTCCGAGATTGAGAAGCGCATTGCTGAAAAGATGCGGATCGATGCGAATTGGCCAATACACGTTGTCCACGTCCAGCCTGATCTCGATGTCTTCCCTCAGCCCCCTACGCAGCAGGTTCGCCGCCTCGTGCACGGCCTTCCGCGGGCAAAGGACCTGCGGCATCAGGGATTGCTTGCGAGCGAATGCCAGCAACTGTCTGACCAATGCGGCCCCGCTATCGGCCGACTGAATGATCGGGTCGATCAGATCCGATTGAGTATCGGTTTCGAGTTGCAAGAGCTCTGCGTGGCCACGAACAGCGGCAAGCAGATTATTGAAATCATGGGCAATACCGGCCGTCAGCTGGCCGATGGCTTCCATCTTCTGGGTCTGGACCAGCCGATCCTCTGCCAGTCTGCGCTCGGCGCGCACTTCCTCGCGCGCGGCTTCGAGCATCTCACCCATGCGATCCTTCTGCCGATCGATGGACCGCCGCAGGATGAATTCGGACACGAAGATTCGCTCGTGCCGCAGGATACTTCTGAAAATGATCATCGCGAAAGTCGCCGCCACAAGGGCAAAGCCCCAAAACGCCGGTTCGTCGGTTCGACTGAACCCCCCCATCGATCCGGCCAGGATCAGCCCGGAGAACCCGTATGCCGCCAACGGCATCGGGTAGAGCGTGATCGCCCCGCCCGCTACCATCCCCGCCGCCATCGCGACGAGAAACGCCTGCGACAGCCCTTCGACCTCAGGCAAAATGACAAGGCCCGGATACGCCCAGAAGGCGCCCAGAAGGCAAGCCTGCCCGATACTTTTCCTGTAAGTCCGCAACGACATAGTGGTGGGAAACGGCTTGTGGCGCCGGGCGTGCGAGAGCACCAGAAAATAGCACGCCATTGCAATTACGATCGCGGCCCAGACGAATGCATCGATGCGGGACTGATCTTCAAGGTAGAAGACGAAGGGGATGGAAAATGCATTGATGATATTGGCGATCATCATCGGCGGCGTAAGACGCGATACCGCGAAGGCCCTTTGGGCCATGACTTCACCGTCCGCAATACCGGCCACGTCATCGACAAAATGCCGATGATCCCTTCCTTCGGACTTGAGAAGAAGGCGTGAAGCAGAAAACATCTAAGCCGCGGCTAGGCTGGAACCAGTAGCTGATACTGGGTGCAAACTATGGTGTAAGGCAATATCCGTTTCATGCGGCATTCTAATGACCTGCGGCATGGGGGCTCTGTTGCACGGAACGCCTGAAAGACGAATTTTCCCTTTTCCGCGTCGAAGTTAGACCTCGGGTTGTGTGACGGGGATGCCGAGGGCTGTGAAGCGGTTCATGATGGATGCGGATCTGGAGTTCGGCAATCTGGCAGTCGAAGTCCACAGCAATGAGCTTCTGACCGAGCAGTTTATGCAGTTTATCTTTGTCTCGACGCGGCTTCGGCGATGGTATCCGCTCCATCTTCGCCAGATGGTCCGTCCCAGGTGCTTGACGGCGCGCAAAGCGTCGTTCCAACGCCGGGGCTACCCTTATTCCAGGGCTTGACGTTCCGTCGAGGCGAAATAACAGCGTCCAACCCGCGGTTCGCGATGACATAGCGTCAGGTCAGCCGGCGCGGCGCCACCGGTTCAAGCCAGCCGTCGAATGTGTCATAGGCGCCGTCCGTTACCCGGTAGGGCCGCGATTACGCCGTGTACTTCTATTCGGAGGAATAGGCCGCCGAAGAGTTCAAGTGCGACCAGCTAAATCTTGACGAAGGCAAATCTTTCGGCGTGGCGCAGTTCGGGCAAATACCGAACTGGAATCCCGCACCAACACAGCCGAATTTCGAGCCGGCTGTTTGCGTATCAGATATCCCCCACTTCATCGCCACGGAGCGCGCTCGTAATGGATCACCCGAACACCGTCATACGGGCCGAGACCCGACCCTTGGTGTAACGGCCACGGACGCTCGGCGCCGGCCCATCCTATAGCATAACAGTCTCGATGATTGACCGGTTGCCGGGCGATGCTACCGTGCGTCAACCATCCTCGGGAGGAGACCATGATGAAACCGATCATCGGTGCGGCCGTCATTTGCGCTGCCGCGGTGCCGTTGCACGCGCAATCTTGTGGGTCCGTCCGGGATGTTCTCTATCGGGGGGAATTATTCACACAATGGATGCCTCCGGGGCCATAGCCAGCGATCTACATGCCGTCGGCGATCGCATCGCCGCCGTGGGCGACAATCTGCAGACCGGGCCCTGTACGGAAACCGTCGAGCTCGGGGGCTGAACGGTCGTCCCCGGTATCATCGACAACCACAACCACATCGTCTTGTTGGGCTTGCGGCCCGGCCACGACGTGCGGCTGGAGAATGCGCGGTCGATAGACGACGTCCTCGCTGCGCTGTCCGATCTGGCCGAGAAGTAGCACATGCAGCGGCAATATGACTTGCGCTATAGGCTGACGCCTCACTCGAATACATTCGGCTGAGCCAGAACTTCACCGATCTGATAGTACGTTGATACTAAATCAGAAGGGATGGGGTGGACACCTCCTTTCGACGGCATCGTACTATGCCGACGCGATGTAGGCCTCATTACAAAAGGCGGAACTATCCATGGAAGGCGATAGCTGAAGCAGCTAGCCGTCTTGCCATGCGATTTGGCAAGCCAAAGTCACCCCAACAGCAGCGCGTGCCATTACCTTTCGAACCCGCGATCTGTTTACCCGCCAAAGGACCTAAACGGTCAACGCATTGTCTACCTTGAGCAGATCAATGATCCGACCGGTTACATCGTGTAAGATGTGAGCTACTCCCCATCCTTTGGACAGGAACCGTCGAAGTTTAAGCTACCTTCTGCACCTGCTGATCGGGTTGGTTGATATCATCTCTTTGCCAGTAGACCACCGCCGGCGGCCTGCCGCCAAGGGCGGAGTGTGGGCGTTGCCGGTTGTAGAAGGTCATCCATTTCCGGATGCCTGCCTTCGCCTCCGAACCGGTTTCCCACGCGTGTAGGGAGACACACTCTTATTTCAGGGTCCGCCAGGGGCGCTCGATGAAGATGTTGTCGAGGAATCGCCCCTTTCCATCCATCGATATGCGTATGCCGGTTCGGCGCAGACGGTCTGTCCAGGCGAAGGACGTGAACTGGCAGCCCTGATCGGTATTCATGATCTCGGGCGGGCCGAACTTGTGGCTGGCTTCGTTCAGCGCGCTGACACAGAAGTCGTAAGCAACCGATTGAGGCCGCCTGCCTGCCTTCGGGCGTAGATCTTCTACTCCGTCGTTATCGACGTGGTATCAGGCGGGGGCAGATATGCGGCATGAGGTGATCGTCGGTGTTGAACGGCGACGGCGTTGGTCCGACGAGCAGAAGCTTGGTGTGCTTTTGGAGGCCGGTGTCGCGGGGGCCACCGTGGCGGACGTCGCGCGTCGCCACGACCTGACCCGTCAACACATCTACCAGTGGCGTCGCGAGCTCCGGCGGAAGAGGATGTGGCCGAGAGCCGAAGGGATCGTGTTCCTGCCCCTCGAGCATGTCGTGGAGGAGCCGGACAAAACTTCCGATGTAGAACCCAAGGAGGCTCCCCGGTTCGAGATCGTCCTGGGCAATGGCCGGACCCTTCGCTGCGACGCACAGATCGAGGATGACGATCTCGTCCGGCTGATCCGCCTCGTCGAGGCAGCATGATCGGGCCGGGCACGGGGATCCGGGGCTACCTCGCCGCTCGCCAATGTCGCTCGGACCATTGGCGCGAATTGGCTCGCCGTCACCGACATGCGCAAGGGCATCGCGGGGCTTTCGGCCATGGCCCAGGATGTCCTGAGCCAGAAGCCTGCAAGCGGCGCGGTCTTTGCGTTCCGCGGCCGTCGGGGCCGTCGGGGCCGTCGGGGAGATCGGCTGAAGCTTCTTTATTGGGAGGGTCAGGGGTTCTGCCTCTACTACAAGGTTCTGGAACGTGGCCGCTTCCCGTGGCCGGCCGCCGAGGCCGGCGTGGCCCGGCTGACCTCCGCGCAAATGGCGATGCTGTGGGAGGGGATCGACTGGAGACGCCCGGACTGGGGCGCGCCGCCGGCACGGGTGGGGTGATATAGAACCTCCAAAACCCCTTGTTTTGTTGGATATACGCGGCACGGCATGGTATCTTTCATCATGTCCGACAGTGCCGACAGCCTCACCGATGACCCCACCGTTCTGAAGGCGATGATCGCTGCCCTTCAGGCGGAGAATGCCCGGATGTTGGCCACGCTTCAGGCCCATGAGCAGCTGGTCCAGGCGCTGCGTCTGCGGATCGCCAGGCTCCTGAAGCAGGCCTTCGGCAAGTCATCGGAGAAGATCGAACGGGAGATCGCGCAGATCGAGCTGGCGCTGGAAGACCTGCTGATCGCCGCGGCCGAGCAGCGCGACGAGCCGGCCGACGAAGAGGATGCCCACCCCGCCACCACCGAGGCGAAGTCGCGTCGCAGGCCGCGGGTGTCGGACGAGACCCCACGGGAGCGCCGCGAGCTCGACCCCGGCACCTGCTGTCCCGATTGCGGTGGCGACCTGCGCATGGTGGGCGAGGACGTCAGCGAGCTGCTCGACATGATCGCCGCGCAGATGAAGGTGATTTGTCACCCGTCAGGGCATTGCGCAGCAATGCCCCGAGAGGGCAGATCGCGCGGGTGAAGAAGTCCTGCCGCTGCTGCGAACGCATTGTGCAGCCCGCAGCCCCGAGCCGACCGATCCCCGGCAGCATGGCCGGTCCGGGCCTTCTGGCGCAGGTTCTGGTCTCCAAGTTCGATGACCATCTCCCCCTCTGCAGGCAGAGCGAGAACCACGCCCGCATGGGGGCGGACATTCCCGATAGCACACTCCTGAACTGGTGCGGCGGGGCCATGAAGGTGCTCGCGCCGATCGCCGCGCGGATCGAGGTGGAGGTCATGGGCTCCCCCGTGCTCCATGCGGACGGTGAGCCATCGCGTCGCCATGCGTTCGAGACCGATGGCGAACCCGATCCGCGTGCTGGATCGGTCCCGTCGGGACCGCGGTCTCGGCAAGGGGATCAAGCAGGGGCGGGTCCGGGCCTACGTCTCGGAGTGAGCCATGTGGTCGCCATGGTTCGAGACCCATGGCGAACGGCCTTGGGCCGGCACGGCGCCGCCCGGCGTGGTCTACCGCTTCTCACCGGACCGGAAGGGCGAGCATCCGCGTCGGCATCTGCAAGGTAGCAGCGGCATCCTTCAGGCGGACGCCTATGCCGGCTTCGGCCATCTCTACCAACGCCGGGCGGACGGCAGCAGCCAGTTCCGGGAGGCGGTCTGCTGGGCGCATCTACGCCGCGACTTCCACGATGTCCGGGAGGCCACGAAGTCCGAGATCGCACGGGAGGCGCTCGACCGGATCGGGAAGCTCTACGACGTCGAGCGTGAGATCGCCGGCCGGTCTGCCGAGCTGCGCCAAGCAGCATTCCAGGCCCATGGTGGATGCCTTCAAGGTATGGGCCGAGACCCAGCTGCCGCGCATCCCGGGCAAAGGCGATCTCGCCAAGGCCTTCCGCTACGGGCTCTCCCGCTGGCCGTCATTCGAACTGTTCCTCGAGGACGGACGCATCGGGATCGACAACAATCCGGCCGAACGTGCCATGCGTCCAATCGGGATCGGCCGGAAGAACTGGCTCTTCGCCGGGTCCGACAGCGGCGGCGAGACCCTCGCCCGGGCCATGACGCTGATCGAGACGGCGAAGATGAATGATCTCGATCCCCAGGCTTGGCTCACCGACATCCTTGACCGCATCCATGATCACAAGATCAACCGCCTCCACGAGCTCCTCCCTTGGAACTGGAAGGCCGAGGCCTGAACTGCGGCCCCAATCGGCCGGTTACGACGCTTCCACTGACGCACGAAAGTGATTTCCTGCCCGTCCGACGAGCAGCATGCGCGCCAGGAATGTGAGCCGCTTTTTGCAGGCCGATCTTCACCCTGAGAGTCAGGATCGACCACCGCGCGGCAGCCCAGGCCGGCGCCTAAAGACGCATCACCTCCTATCTGTTTCGCGGCCCGGCCCAGGTCAGGCGTCGGAAATTCAACGCGAGAGGTTTGCTCTTGATCCGGTGGTTGCATGCCTTTAGTCGCTTCCCGACTGAACTACTCGGAAATGGGAATCAATCGATGCCAATGAAGTTTATCCTGGCGCTCGGAAGCGTTGCGCTGGCGGTTTCCGGCACCGCCCTGCACGCCGAAACGGACTACCCCCTGACGATCGAGAACTGCGGCCAGACCGTCATGTTCGAACAAGCCCCGCAGAACGCTGTGGCGTTGGGCCAGAACAGCGCCGAGATCATGCTGCTGCTGGGCCTTGAGGACCGGATGGCGGCGACAGCCTTCTGGCCCAACGCCGTGCTGCCCGAAGTGGCCGAGGCGAACAGCGAGGTCGAAGTGCTGACCGTCGAGTTTCCGACGCTGGAATCCGTGCTGTCGAAGCAACCCGATTTCGTCGCCGCGATGCTGACCACGCTTCTGGGCCCCGACAGCAAGGTGGCCAAGCGTTCAGATTTCGAGACCCTCGGCATCCCCACCTATTTGTCACCGAGCGCCTGTTCGACAACGTTAGATGCAAGTGATGCCTACGGCTCGCGAGACGAACTGTGGAGCATGGACCTGCTCTACAAGGAGATCGAGGACCTGTCTCGGATCTTCGACGTAGCCGACCGTGGCGAGACACTGATCGAGGATTTCAAGGCGCGCGAAGCGGCTCTGCGCGAGCGGTTTGCCGAGGATGACGACCTGACCTTCCTTTTCTGGTTCTCCAGCCCCTCGCCCGCCGACGACGCCTATCTCGGCGGGGGCCACGGGCCGTCGGGTTACATCGCCGACGTGCTTGGCGGCGCCAACGCCATCACGACCGAGGCGGACTGGCCTGCGGTGGGCTGGGAAGGCATCATGGCGGCCGATCCCACGGTCTTCGTGGCTGCGCAGGTCGACCGTAACCGCTGGGACCTGGACACCGCGAAAAACAAGATCGAGTTCCTTGAATCCGATCCGACCGTCAGCCAGATGGAGGCGGTTAGTGAGGGACGGATCGTGGTGATGAGCGGCGCAGCCATGAACCCGAGCATCCGCACGCTCTACGGGGCCGAGCAGGTGGCAGAGCAGCTCGAGGCGCTTGATCTTCCGTGACGGTGTCCGATGAGCCGGGGGGCGGGGCGGGCCGTCTCGTCCTCTTTCTAAGCCTGTCGCTGCTTGTGCTTGCGTTCGCCGTCGCCATTGCGACGGCAATCGGCGATTACAACATCGGTCTGGACACCGTCTTTTTGTCGGTCACCAACGAACTCGGCCTGACCGGCGCGGAAGTCGCACCGATCGAGCAGAGCGTGGTCTGGAACCTGCGGCTGAGCCGCGCTCTGGTGGCGGCGCTGGCGGGGGCGGGGCTGGCGATCTGTGGGGCGATCCTTCAGGCGCTGTTGCGCAACGCGCTTGCCGAGCCCTTTGTCTTGGGGGTGTCGGCGGGTGCTTCGACAGGGGCCGTCTGCGTGATCGTTCTGGGGATCGGCGCCGGCAGCCTATCGCTGTCGCTGGGCGCGTTCGCAGGCGCCTTCGCTGCCTTCGCGCTGGTGGCGCTCTTGTCCAACGGCGCGACCAGCGGGCCCAACCATACGATCCTCGCCGGGGTGGCGGCGTCGCAGCTATTCAACGCGCTGACCTCCTACATCGTCACGACGTCGGGCAACGCCCAGCAGGCGCGGGACGTCATGTTCTGGCTGCTGGGCAGTTTCGGCGGCGTGCGCTGGCCGGATTTCCAGTTGCTTCTGCTCGTCGTCTGCCTGAGCCTGACGATCTGCATCCTGATGGCACGGTCGCTGGATGCCTTCACATTCGGGGACGAGGACGCGGCCGCCCTTGGCGTGCCGGTCGCACGCATCCGCCTGCTGCTGTTCGCGGTCACCGCGCTGATGACGGCCACGATCGTCAGCATGGTGGGCGCAATCGGCTTCGTCGGCTTGGTCGTCCCCCATGCGGCGCGTTACGTCGTCGGGCCGATGCACCTGCGGCTGATGCCCGCCTGCGCCGTGGTAGGGGCCGTATTCATGGTTATCGCCGACATCGTGTCGCGGGTCATCGCGACGCAACAGACCGTTCCGATCGGGGTCGTTACGGCGCTTGTGGGCGTGCCGTTCTTTGCCATCATCCTCTACCGCGCGAGGCCCCAGGCATGAACGTTGTCGCGCAAGACCTGCGCTGGGGCGTCAAGCGCAAGACCATCGTGTCCGACGTTTCCCTGACGGTGGCACCGGGCGAGACCTTGGGCCTGATCGGCCCCAACGGGTCGGGCAAGTCGTCGCTGCTGCGGCTGCTGGCCGGGCTCAGAAGGCCCCTGTCCGGCCGGGTGGAGATCAACGGCCGGGACATTTCGAAGGTGCCGCGCCGCGCCTTGTCGCAACAGGTCGCCTTCGTGCAGCAAAACGCGGCGACCGACACGAACGTAACCGTGCGCGATGTCGTGCGGCTGGGTCGGACGCCCCACCGCTCGGCTCTGTCCGGCTGGTCCGACGCGGACGAGGCGGCGGTGGCCGCGGCGCTCGACTGCGTCGACATGACCGGCCGCCGCGCGCAGGCCTGGCAGACCCTGTCGGGGGGCGAGCGTCAGCGGGTCCATATCGCGCGGGCACTGGCGCAGACGCCACAGGTGATGTTCCTCGACGAGCCGACCAACCACCTCGACATTCACCACCAGATCGAGATCCTGCGCATGGTCCGCGATCTGGATCTGACAAGCATTGTCGCGCTGCACGACCTGAATCTCGCGGCCATGTTCTGCGACCGGATCGTGGTCCTGGATGCGGGGTCGGTGCGTGCCTGTGGCATACCGGACGCGGTGCTGACGCAGGACCTGTTGCGCAAAGTGTTCCGGGTCGCCGCAGATGTGAGCGCGTCGCCCGATGCGGGCCGTCCGCACATCCGGTTCAGGACGGAATGAAGCGGATTGCACCGCCATTTGTCCGGCAGCAGCTGCCATCGACCGGCCGAACATCGGATCGCACCCGCAGCGCGTGCAGTTGGTATGGCACGTTACGCGGTGAGAAGTGAACCGATCCCCGTAACAAACGAAAGCCTCGGCGTCACGCTGCGCATTCTTTCGACGCTGGCGTTTGCCGCCATGGCCGCTTTCGTCAAGGCCCTGGGAGACGCCGTTCCCTTGGGGCAAGTGGTGTTCTTCCGGTCCGCGGTGGCGCTGCTGCCTTTGGTGGCCTTCCTGTGGTGGCGCGGCGACTGGCCCCGAGGACTGGCCACGCGCCATCCCCTTTGACACATCGCCCGCTGCGCAATGGGGGCGGCGGCCATGTTTACCTCCTTTGCGACGATCCGCCTGCTTCCGCTGGCCGAAGCGACGATGCTGTCCTACCTTGCGCCGGTGATGCTTGCCCTGCTCGGCTGGCTGCTTCTCGCAGAGCGTCTGAGTGCGGGGCGGATCGGGGGCGTTGCCTTGGGATTGGCCGGCGGAGCTGCATTCTCTGTGCCCGCCCTGGCCGGAACGCTGCCCGACGCGTCCGGCCTCGGAGTGATCCTGGGCCTCCTGACCGCACTTCTCACGGCGGGCGCGCTGATCCAGGTCCGCAGGTTGACCCTGATGGGCGAAAGCGCGGGCGCCATAGCCTTCTGGTTCGCCATCGTCGCAGCGTTGGGCGGCCTTGCAACCTTTCCGTGGGGCTGGGTCTGGCCGGGATTTACGGCGGGGCTGCTGCTGATCGGCACCGGCCTGTCGGGTGGGATCGCCCACATTCTTATGACGCTGTCATTCCGTCATGCGGATGCGGCGGCGCTGGCCCCGTTCGAATATTTATCGGTTCTATGGGCGGTGGTTCTGGGGCTTATCTTCTTTGGCGAGGTTCCAGGCTGGGCACTTCTCCTTGCGGGGCCGCTGATTTTGACGGGCGCATACGTCGCAAGGCCGTTGGCCGTAAGGCGCACCCGATCGAAATGACCTTCGGCATCTGAGCCTTCGGTGAGCGCCAGGACGCGCTCGGCCCGAAGCGCGCGCTCGCTTCCGGTTTGGCGTCAGCGGCAGGAACTGATCGCGACGCGATGGGCGCTGCCGACGTCGTTCATCCAGGTGAGCAGAGCGATGCGACCCATCCCAGGCTCCTTTCGCAGGCGTTAACACGCGCAGCGGTGTGCCGAGCAGGGAGGAAGTCCGACCTGCTGAATAGTTCGCTCAAGTATGATGCACGCGGCCGCGACGATCTTTTTTAGCACGCCACGCGGCAGTATACGGCCGCCGAAGACCGGCGGCAGTGACGCTGCAACGGCAAAGAAGGTCACCTCCAGCGCGGTCGAAAAGGGCTCGAAGCGGACCTGCGGCGGCGTAGCATGTCGCCAGATTTTGAGGGTCCCGCGAATGTCGGCACCGACGGTTCGGTGGATCTGTCTCGCGCTCGCGGCGAAGGCCCGGACTCTGCCTATTCTTCAAGAACCCTTCGCAGCTGCGGCGAAATTAAGCAGCCGCAGCGAAGGGCAGCAAAGTCCCGCACAGCCAACGGCGTAGTTGCAGAACTCACGCTTGAGTGGTGAAGTCCGCTTACCTCGATGGCGTTATGGCAGGCGGACGATCTCAGCGGTGCCGAGGGCGTTAAAGCGGTTCATGAGAGCGATGCGAATGTGGGTTTCTACGGTCTGGCTGTCGGGGTCTCGGGCTGCGATACGTTCTTCGCCGAATGCCTCGATACCTCGCATCTTCGCCTCCACGCGGCTCCTGGCGTGGTACCCATACAGTGCTTCCAGAATGCGCGCCCGTAGTGTTTCGTAGCGCGCAGCGTCTCGTTCCGGGCCTTTGCCGCGGGGCAGTCTTCCTTCCAGGTCCGCCCGTTCTTTCGGATCGGGAGTGAGGGCATGACTGCCACCGGTCCGAAGGAGTGCCCGAAAGGTACGGCCTGCCGTTCGGTGATGGCCGCGTGGAGGCGGCGTGTGTCGGAGGCACCATCAGCGGTCACAGTTCCGATCTTTTCGTTCTCAGGGATCTGACCGAGCAGCTCGGGTAGGATCGGACTGTCACCATCGCTGCTGTGGGTGAACTCTACCGCCCGGATGTCCGAAGTCGCCGTATCCATGACAAGATGGAACTTGCGCCATTGGCGTCGGCCCTGGACGCCGCGCTTGCGGGCTTGCCATTCGCCATCTCCAAGGAACTTGATGCCCGTGCTGTCCGCCGCCCGGCAGGGTCATGCTCAGCATGATCCCGAGAGGGGACGAACAGATTGAACGGGCCATCGATACGGCGATATGGGATCTGAACGGCCAAGGCTTTCTGCCTGCGGCACAGGGTACTAAATTCGGGCACGGACCAGTTCAGCCCCACCAACCGGAGCAGGCTGGCCACCATCCCCGCGGTCTGTCGCAAGGGCAGCCTGAATAGAACCTTGACACACCGACAGAACTGGATGGCAGCATCTGAGAAAACGGGAGGGCGGACGGAGCGGCCTTCATGCGGCGCGAGCCAGCCCATATCTTGGTCGACCCAGATCAGCATCGAGCCGAGCCTACGCAGCTCCGCGTTGTAGATGGACCAGTTCGTCGTGCGGTAGCGGGCGGAAGGAGGCTTGCTCATACGAGCTCTCTAACCGCGTGGATTCAAGGTCTGAATCGTCCGAAGTCAGAGTTCTGCAACCACGCCGTCAGGGACTGCTCTTCATAGGCATTCAGCGCGTAGCGACGCGTCTGCGCCGGATCGAGCCGACCCATCAGATTGGCTTCCGAAGAGCTTGGCCCCCGAAACGCTGGTGGCGAAGGTGGTGCGCTCGTCATCGTACCCCGCCGGTATGCCAGTCGGCGTTTCAGGAAACTGTACCGCGATCCCATCGCCCTCGATCAAATAGTCGCAGGGAGTGCTGGGGTCTCGCCGCCCCAGTGGCCGAGATCCGACAGCGAGTGGCGGACACTGCGGTTGAGCCTCCTATGCTAACCGCCAGGAATGCGGCCAGCGCTTCTCGAGGGTAGAAGTGGTAATTCGTTCACTGCCGGGTGTATTCGTGACGAGGAAGGTGGACCCGGAATTCGTAAATCCCCGTGGCGCCGTCGTGCCTTTGCTCACGTGTTCTTCTTCGAAAAAACCATCCTTTCATAGCCCGCAAGCCGCTTATTCGTGACGCGATTTCTTGCCGTCTGCGGCCGGATGCACTCTCAGGACTTTGCGACGCCTTGCTGCGAAAAACCGGCGGCTGAGAATTTTCATGTGCACCGTCGTATTTTACTCCTTCAGGTAGCGGGCGACGATCGGCCGATAGCCGGCGCCGAGCGCGCAGGCCTTTGTCCCCAGTGTACCTGGAACGATCTGCGGGCTGTGAATTCCCCTGGCGTCCCAGTGGGAGATAAGGGATTCGATCCGCGAGATGAGCTTATCCCGCACCTTCGGGGGAAAACTTCCGTCCACAACTACGGTGGGAAGATCCAGAACGGCAACAAGTGTCATGCTGGCCGAAGCGATCTGGTGCGCCGTCTCTTTGATCCATGTCGCCTCGAGCTCCTCGAACCCCGTCCATTCGGGCTGTTTTAGTAGCTGTGTTCCTTGCCCAGGATTGCGGGCATCCAAACGACGCTCAAGCCGGTGTATCGATGCGAACTCCACCATTTGTGACATGGTGCCGTCCGCGCCGGGTATGGGGAGCGAGGCAAGCGCTCCGGCATTTCCCCTCGTCCCGAGATACAGCCTTCCGTCGAGAACGATGCCGCCGCCCAGAAAGGTGCCGACATAGATATAGGCGAAGTTCTGAAGCGCCCGGGCAGCCCCGAAAAGATGCTCGCCCTGGCAGGCGAGAGAGCCGTCGTTGCCCACGAAGACCGGCAAGCCGAGCGCTTCGTAGAAGGCGTCTCGGGCCGGAAAATCCTGCCATTCCCGCATCTCGGCCTGCGGTGCACCCAGCAGGTCCAGCCAATTCCACAGGTCGAACGGCATCCCTATCCCTATCCCGGCAATCCGATCGCTCTGCTCTTGCGTAAGGGTATGCTTGAACTCTGCCAGTCCACCGCGGGCCAGATCGAGGCAAGCGGACGGCGTTGGGTAGGCGTAGGTGATTGTGCGTTGATCCAGAACCTTGCCCTCGAAATCGATGAGGATCAGATCGGATCGCCGCCTGCCAATCCATAGCCCGACCGAGAACGCGCCGTTCGGATCGAGGCTGATCGGTCTCGACGGCTTGCCGATCCTGCCCCGGACGGGCGCGCCCCGCCGCACCAGTCCCTCGGCCTCTAGCTTGCGGGTGATGACCGAGGCCGACTGCACGGACAGGTCCATCCGGCGGGCGATTTCGGCCGCGGGTGTCGGCCCGTCCTGGCGTATCAGGTTCAGGATCGCACGTTCGTTCGCGCTGCGCTCCTGCGCGGCGGTCACGACGCCTCGCATCGCATCATCCATGTCAGGACCTCCTTCACTCACTGTTGTCAGCGGCTCTTTCTAAAGCAAGTTTAGAAAAGCGTTGACGACCGCTTTTTCCGTGGTCATGCTTGCCTTGCCGACTGGAGGAGTCGGCCGTTTTCGGCAGTTCGACGGTCCAGGCCGGTCATTGTCGAATGCGACAAATCGGGAGGAGACATCATGAGATACACGACGGCACTCACGGCCGTGGCGCTTGCCGTATCCGGTAGCGCAGCAATGGCGCAGGACCAGACCACGGCCTGCTTGATCACCAAGACGGATACCAACCCGTTCTTCGTGAAAATGCGCGAAGGCGCGCAGCAGAAGGCGGACGAACTCGGCATCGAGCTGATGAACTTCGCCGGCCAGTATGACGGCGACCACGAGACCCAGGCCCAGGCTATCGAGACCTGCATCGCCGCCGGAGCGGACGGTATTCTCCTGTTGGCGTCTGATACATCGTCGATCGTGTCCTCGGTCGAACAGGCGCAGGAAGCCGGAGCCATCGTGATCGCGCTCGACACTCCGCTGAGCCCTGCGGATGCCGCCGACGCCACCTTCGCCACGGACAACTTCCGCGCCGGCGAGCTGATCGGTCAATGGGCTGCGGGCAAGTTGGGCGACGAGGCCGAAAATGCGCGCATCGCGTTCCTCGATCTGAACGTCAGCCAGCCGACCGTGGGCGTGCTGCGCGACCAGGGGTTCATGCAGGGCTTCGGGATCGATATCAAGGATCCGGCCCGCTACGGGGACGAGGACGACCCCCGCATCGTCGGTCATGACGTGACCCAAGGCAACGAGGAAGGCGGGCGCCGCGCGATGGAGAACCTGCTGGCGCAGGACCCTAGCATCAACGTCGTCTACACGATCAACGAACCCGCCGCCGCCGGAGCCTACGAGGCGCTCGACGCTCTGGGCCGGGCCGAAGACGTGCTGATCGTGTCGGTCGATGGCGGCTGCCCCGGCGTGCAGAATATCCGCGACGGCGTGATCGGCGCCACGGCCCAGCAATACCCGCTGGACATGGCGGCCCTCGGCATTGAGGCGATCCACCAATACGCGCAGGACGGCACGCTTCCGCAACCGACCGAAGGCAAGGAATTCTTCGACACCGGGGTTGAGCTGGTGACCGACGAGCCTGTCGAGGGGGTCGCGTCGATCTCCGTCGACGAGGGGCTGGAGCGGTGCTGGGGCTGACCCCGTAACCCGACCGAGCCTTAAAGCGCCGGGGCGAGAACGCCCCGGCCGAACCGCCTGTCACGGGAGGGACGGCGCATGAGCCAGGATGACTCTTACGAAGATGTCGTAAAGACGCGGCGAGAGGAGAGCTTCGCCGCCTTCGAAAGCCGGGGGAAGGGCCTGCTGCACAAGGTCCATGACCTGCTGCACGGCAACCCGGCGCTGGTGCCGCTGATCGTCCTTCTAGCCTCGATCGTCGTGTTCGGGCTGCTGCTGGGGTCGCGCTTCTTTTCGCCCTTCGCGCTGACACTGATCCTGCAACAGGTGCAGATCGTCGGCATCGTCGCTGCGGCACAATCGTTGATCATCCTAACCGCCGGAATTGATCTGTCAGTCGGAGCGATCACGGTGATCTCTTCCGTGGTTATGGGGCAGTTCGCCTTTCGCTACGGTATCCCGCCCTCCATCGCGGTGGTCTGCGGCTTGGCCTTCGGCACGCTGTGCGGCGCGCTGAACGGACTTCTTGTCAGCAAGATGAAGCTGCCGCCCTTCATCGTCACGCTGGGAACATGGCAGGTCATCCTGGCGTCGAACTACCTTTATTCCCGGAACGAGACGATCCGGTCGCAGGATATCGAGGCGAGTGCGCCGATCCTGCAATTCATGGGCACGCGGTTCGAGATCGCCGGCGCGGTCTTCACCTTCGGCGTCGTCTTCATGATCCTGCTCATGCTGGTCCTTGCCTGGGCGCTGAAGAACACCGCCTGGGGACGGCACGTCTATGCCGTCGGCGACGATGCCGAGGCCGCGGCACTGTCGGGCGTCAACGTCCACCGCACTTTGATGTCGGTCTACATGCTGGGTGGTCTGATCTGCGGCTTTGCGGGATGGGCGCTGATCGGACGGCTTGGGTCGGTGTCGCCGACCTCGGCCTACGAGGCGAACATCGAATCCATCACCGCCGTGGTGATCGGCGGCATCTCCCTGTTCGGGGGGCGCGGGTCGATCCTGGGGGCGTTGTTCGGTGCGCTGATCGTGGGCGTCTTCTCACTCGGGCTGCGGCTTCTGGGGGCCGATGCGCAGTGGACCTATTTCTTCATCGGCGTACTGATCATCGTAGCCGTCGCCGTGGACCAATGGATCAGAAAGGTGTCGGCATGACCCAGCCCGTTCTCTCTGCCAAGAACCTGGTCAAGCGCTACGGCAAGGTGACCGCGCTGGACCATTGCGACTTCGAACTCTACCCGGGCGAAATCCTCGCCGTCATCGGCGACAACGGCGCCGGCAAGTCCACGCTGATCAAGGCGCTGTCGGGGGCGGCCCCCCCCGATGAGGGTGAGGTCTATGTCGAAGGCAAACGGGTCAACTTTACCTCGCCCAATGACGGGCGCGAGGCAGGCATTGAAACCGTGTATCAGACCTTGGCCATGTCGCCCGCCCTGTCGATCACCGACAATATGTTCATGGGGCGCGAGATCCGGAAGAAGGGGTTCATGGGCAAGTACCTGCGCCAGCTCGACCGGAAGGCGATGGAGGAGTTCGCCCGCCAGAAGTTGTCGGACCTGGGGCTGATGACTATTCAGAACATCACCCAACCGGTTGAAACCCTTTCTGGTGGCCAGCGCCAAGGCGTCGCAGTTGCGCGGGCGGCGGCGTTCGGGTCGAAGGTCATTATCCTGGACGAGCCGACGGCGGCGCTTGGCGTCAAGGAAAGCAGGCGTGTGCTGGAGCTGATCCAGGACGTCAGGAATCGCGGCATCCCGATTATCCTGATCAGCCACAACATGCCCCATGTCTTCGAACTGGCCGACCGGATCCACGTTCACCGGCTGGGGCGCCGCCTCTGCGTGATCGATCCGAAGGAATACAGCATGTCCGACGCCGTGGCCTTCATGACCGGCGCCAAGGAGCCGGACGCGCCCCGGGCGGCCTGACGGGCGGGACCGGGAATGGCGGGCGAGGATTTGACCGAGACCATCGATTTCGACACGCTTGTCCGACGGCTGGAGGCGCTCGATACGGGGAGACGGCGGCACTTCGTCGCCGTCGCCGGCGCCCCCGGATCGGGCAAGAGCGCGGTGTCCGAGCGGCTTGTCGCGCGACTGAACGCGCAGCCGACCGCACAGGCGGCCATCCTGCCGATGGACGGGTTCCACTACGACAACATCTATCTCGAACCCCTAGGCCTGCTGCCCCGAAAGGGCGCCCCCGAAACCTTCGACGTAGCCGGCTTCGAAAGCACGCTGGCGCGCCTTTCCGACGGAAGCGGGCGTGCCGTCGCAGTGCCCGTCTTCGACCGGTCGATCGAGGTCGCGCGCGCCGGGGCACGGGTAATCAGCCCCGAAATCCGCCTTGTCATCGTCGAAGGCAATTATCTGCTTCTCGACCGCCCGTATTGGCGGGACCTGTCGCCTTATTTCGACATCACCGTCTTTCTCGACGTGCCGATCGACGTGCTTCATCAACGGCTCCTCGATCGATGGACCGCACTTGCCCCCGCAGCTGCAGTGCGTCAGGTCGATGGGAACGACCTTCCCAACGCCAGATTGGTGATTTCCCACAGCATGCCACCGGATTTCCGCCTGCCAAACGAATGAGGCGTTTCGACGAGTCTCAGGCTCGATAGCTCAAGGGGTCGGGTCCAAAACGTAAAGCCGGTCACACCGAGCGGATTATGCTGCGCTTACGAACCCACCCGCAGTTGAAATGGGGAGTATGTCCTCAAAGCGGACCTGCGGCAGTGCGGTCGATGCGCCGCCCCAAGGCCGTCCAGATTCGCTGCGAAACCAGGATCCTTTGGGCCAAGCGGCTGCTACTTAGCCACACGCAGATGGAAAGCACAGTCCGTGACCTCGGCGTCGAGCGTGAAGATGACCTGGCAATATCCGGGGGAGATATGAACGATCGGGCCGTCCTACGCGTACGGCCCAATGTATGTGTGGGCTGCTGTTCGCAATCGAGAATCCGGCACGACTTCGGAAATCGCTCATATGTATCCGGCCTGTTGATCGGCTCGCGGGCGTTCGCAGGCTCACCCTTGATGGGGTTACGCACGCTCCGTGGTCTCATTACCGGCAAGGTCCATTACGACCATTTGGGCCGTCAGACTCTGGGGGCGTATTTTCTCCGTTCCATGCTGTCCTCTCTACCGCGAACTCCTTCGTGACCGTGGAAAGCGTCAGATCGCTTCCATGGCCGCGTCTTTTGGCGCGTCGAACCGGGTGCCGTGCCGCAGAAGGCTCCAGGCGGTTCGAGCGAGTTTGTTGGCAAGCGCGATGGCCGCCTTGTTTCGTGGCATACGGGCGACCGCCTCGCTCAGCCACGGTCCGAAACTGAAGTCGGACCATCGGTGTGGGCGCATCATGATCACTTTCGCCGCCTGCACGAACAACATCCTCAGGTAGCGGCTGCCGCGTTTGGTGATCCGGCCGAGAATGGTGCGACCGCCCGTGCTGAATTGCCGGGGCACCAGACCAACCCAGGCCGCAAAATCGCGCCCCCTGTCGAACGCCTCGCCCTTGCCGACTGCCGCAACCATCGCCGTTGAGATCATTGGCCCGATGCCGGGTGTCGTCATGATGTTGGCGTAGTTCTCTTCGGTGCGGCTGATCGCTTCGATCTCGCCGGAGACGTCCCCGATCCGTTTGTCCAGCCAGAGCCAGTCGCCGTAAAGCCCGATCAGGATGCCACGCATTCGAGGTGAGATCTCATCCCGCCGCTGTTCGAGGATCGCCTCAAAGGAATTCTTCAGCGCCCGCAGCCCCGACCTGACGGTGATGCCCTGCTCGATCAGGAAGGCCCGGATCTGATTGATGGTCGCCGTGCGCCGCGACACCAGCCGTGCGCGCACCCGGTGCAGGGCCTGAAGGTTGAGCTGATACTGGTTCTTCTCTGAAACGGTCCGAAAGTTCGGCCGCAACGCGGCTTCGGCGATCGCCTCGGCGTCGTTGTAATCGTTTGTCGGGAAAACGATTCACTGGATCGTTTTCTTTTCCTCCTCACTCTGGCCCTTGTTGAACGGCTTCACGTTAATCGCCGGTATGATCCGCGGCTCGAACCCCATGCCCCGCCGCGTTCGGCTTACAAAATGGGCGCTGAGGTAAGCCTCCATTCCGACGATGCAGCGCGGGAGTTGCTCAAAGGTGGCATTCAGGGCCAAGCGGTTGATCTGCTTGCGCATGAACAGTTGGCCGGCGCGGTCGAACCCGACCAGATGAAACGTGTCCTTGCCGATATCGGCACCGACGACGGCGAGGTCTTCAAAGCTTCCTGACTTCTTTGCACACATGGCTACTTCTCCTTGATGCACGGTTGATCCCTCTTCAGGATACCCCAACGGTGGGGAAGCAGCCGACACATCCCATTGTCTGCCGTTCACTGCTTTCCTCAATGCCGCAGCGCGGCCCGCAGGGCGTCGCCTCAGGTAATTTCTACAATGCCGACCTCATGACTCGCTTCATCGACGGCGGAATAACTCTTCCCACCCGATGATTTCTTCAGCCGAGGCGTCAAAGCGAGGACGGCCTATGCGGTAAGACTCGAGCGCTCACTCAATCTGCCTTCGACAAGGACGTGCCGCGCATCGGTCCGACCGTCGATGCGCGACAGCAGAAGGCGCGTAGCCTCGGCGCCTTGTCGCGTGCCGTCGTGGTTGTACGAGGCGAGGTCGATCTGCGGCAGCGCGGCCGCCGGACTGTCGTCGAAGCCGACCACCGCGATCTCGGACGGGATGCGCCAGCCATTAGCGCGGCCTTGGGAGACGAGGTCGATAGCGTGCAGGTCGCTCCAGCAGATATAGGCTTCGGGCTGATCCGGCCGGGCGACCAGCGGGGAGATCGCTTCGCGCTTGTGCTGCTCGGACAGACGGTTGATGTGGATGTACTCGGCCAGACCGAGCGCCGTCATTTCGGCCACGTAACCGACTTCGCGCTGATATGAGACATCGCTGTCATTGGTGCTGCGGTCGATGCTGACCATCTCGATCCGCCGGCGGCCGTCACGGTGGACCCTGCGGACGATCTGGCGCATTGCCCCGACATCATCGCCGTTCACCGTGTCGAAGTCAGTAGAGTCCGGTTCGTGATGGCCGACGACCACCGTGGGAATTTGCTTGGCGTACTTGGATAGAAGCGCTCCCTTAAGGCGCGGGGCGACCAAGATTATCCCGTCCATCCTGAAGTCCAGCATCGAATCGATCAGCGATGTTTCGATCATCGTGTCGGCCCGTCCGACGGCCAACATGCTCTTGTAGTTCGCCTGCGACAGCTCATCCATGATGCCCGAGACGATGACAGGCAGGAACGGGTTTTCCATTTCGACCAGCAGAATGCCAACAGTGTGGGTGCGTCCGCGCATGCTGCGCGCAGCCATGCTGGGCCGGTAACCCAGTCGTGAGATCGAAACGTTGACGCGTTTGCGCAGTTCGTCGCTGACCCCATAGGCGTTGCGCAGCACCTTCGAGACGGCCGAGACGGACACACCTGCGTCCTGCGCAACCGTTCGTATGGTCACGCGCTCACTCTTGGTTCCGTTATCCACGCGACCTCCGCATTTTCGGCTTCGGTAAGAATACGCAAACACCCCTTGATCGGCAATCCGACTTGTATAATGTTCTACGTATAACGGTCTACGAAATGACCTGCGGGAGGAAAGATGGATGTTTCGGTGAAGCGGGCCCCGGCACGCGAACAGGTCTTCAGCGCGGCCCGGCCCGTGGCCCCGGCATGCGATCCGGGCGAGGGCGGACGGGCCAGTTTCGTTGAGACCACGTTCCAGGCGGACCCTTCGACGGGTCGGGCGATCCTGCGGATCTCGGCGTTGGGGCTGTATCGCGCATTTTTGAACGGCAAGCGTGTGGGCGATGATCTGCTGACCCCGGGCTGGACCTGCTATGATGACCGCATCGGCGCTCAGAGCTACGACGTATCCGACCTCTTGGCCGCGGGCGAGAACCGGATTCGCATCGAACTCGCAGATGGCTGGTACCGCTCGCCCATCATGTGGCGCGACAAGGGCATCCCGAACTGCTGGGGCGACACCATCGCCGCCGTGGCCGAGATCGAAGTCACCGGCAAAGTGATCCTCGCCACAGATGACGGTTGGCAAAGCGGCTTGCTGCCCGTGACCAAGGCCGGGATCTATTACGGCGAAGACTACGACGCGCGGCTCGAGGGCGAGGGGGCAAGCAGCGGCGTGCGCGTGCTTGACACCGACATGAGCCTTTTCGTGCCGCACGAGACCGGCCCGGTGAAGGCACTGGACCGGATCGAGCCGGCCGCGACGTGGGAAGACGACGAAGGCCGGACGATCTACGATTTCGGCCAGAATGCTGCCGGTTTCGTGGAGATCGAGGTCGAAGGCGCGACCGGCGCAACCGTCTACATCGACCACGCCGAGGTCACCGGCGCAGAGGGCGACTTCGACCGCCGCAACTACCGCGTCGCCCGCGCGGCGATCCGCTACACGCTGAAGGGCGAGGGGATCGAGCGTTATGCCCCGGCCTGCACCTTCATGGGCTTCCGCTACGCGCGCGTCGCAATAGAGGGGCAGGCGAAGGTCCGCGCGATCCGTTCGATCCCGATCACTTCGGTCCCCGATCTCGCCGGCGGCTTCGAATGTGCCGAGCCGGCCGTGAACCGGCTGGTGATGAATACCGTCTGGTCGCAGCGCGCAAACTTTATCGAGATTCCCACCGACTGTCCCCAGCGGGACGAGCGGCTGGGCTGGACCGGCGACGCGCAGGTCTTTGCCGGCACCGCCTGTTGGCTGGCCGACAGCGAGACGTTCCTGAAGAAGTACCTGCGCGACGTGATGCACGACCAACGTGCGGATGGGGCGGTGCCGCACTTCTCACCCGACCCGACGCGCCTGCATCCTGCCGGCTTCAACGGGGATTGGGCGGGCTCGACCGGCTGGGGTGACGTCATCACGGTCATGCCGTGGCAGCTTTACCTGCATTACGGTGACAAGGGCGTGCTGTCCGAGTGCTTCTCCGCCATGATCCGTTGGGTGGACTACCTCTGGAGCCTGTCTGACGGCCCGATCATCCGGCCCCATTCGACCTGGGGAGAGACGGGCTTCACCTTCGGCGACTGGCTCCAGCCGGTCGGTGACAACCGCAAACCGCGCCCGACCATCGCCGACGATTGCGCGGCGACCTTGTACCACTTCATCTCGACCGAACTTGCCGCGCGGATCGCCCGCACCTTGGGCGAGGATGCCGAAGCCGAGCGCCTCGAGGTCCGCAAGGAGCAGATCCGCACCGCGTTCCATGCCGAGTATTTCACCTCGACCGGTCGTATGGCGCATAACGATCAGACGTCCTACGCGCTGGCGTTCCTCTACGACCTTGTCCCGGCCGAACACTACAAGGCGGCCAAGGCCTACTTCCGCCGCGTGATCGAAGAGGCCGATTACCTGATCGGCACCGGATTCATCGGGACGCCCGCGTTGCTGCCGGCGCTGACCAAGCTTGGCATGGACGACCTGGCCGAGAAGGTGTTCCTGAACCGCCGCGTGCCCGGTTGGCTCTACCAGGTCGAGCAAGGCGCCACGACGATCTGGGAACGCTGGGACGCCATCGGCGAGGACGGCACGATCTACGAGCCGTCGATGAACAGCTACAACCACTACGCCTACGGGGCCGTGTGCCAATGGCTGTTCGAGGGTGTCGCGGGTATCGCGCCGACCCCGGGCGGGCCAGGCTTCGATCGGGTCGCGATCGACCCGACCATCCTGCTCGAACTCGGCCACGTGAAGATGTGGCACACCTGCCGCCACGGCCGGATCGAGGCTGCATGGCAGCTCGACGGCGTCCGTGTGACCTATGCAGTGATGCTGCCCGATGGCTGCGAGGGGCGTCTGATGCCCTCGGCCCGTCGCGGGAACGTCACCCTGAACGGCGACTCCGTCTCGATCCCCGAGACGGGCCTGAACGTGCCAAGCGGTCGGCACGAGATCACCTTCGACCGCACCTGATCACTCTCTGGGAGGAGACGACATGAAGACGAAACTGATCACCAGCCCCGCGCTTGCGGCTGTGCTCGCCCTGTCGGGTGGCGCCGCCTGGGCGCAGGACCTCACGATCCTCAGCGATTCCAGCCCCGACACAGTGGCGACGCTGCAAGCTCTGGGCGACGCCTACAGCGAGATGAACCCGGACGTGTCCTTCTCGATCGAAACGCGCCCGGGCGGGGGCGAGGGCGACAACGTCGTCAAGACACGCCTCGCGACAGGCGAGATGGCCGACATCTTCCAATACAACTCGGGCTCGTTGCTGCAGAACCTGCGGCCCAGCCGGACGCTTGCGCCGATGACGGACCTTCCGGCGATGGACAATCTTCTGGAGGGCTTCAAGACCGCCGTCTCCGGCCCTGAGGGCGAAATCTATGGCGTTCCGATCGAGGCGGCCATGGGCGGGGGCATCTTCTATCACATCCCCACCTACGAGGAACTCGGGCTGGAGGTCCCCCTGACCTGGGACCAGTTCATGGAGAACAACCGGATCATCGCCGAACAGACCGACAAGGCGCCCATCATCCAGACCTACCGCGAGACCTGGACGTCCCAGCTTCTTGTCCTGGCTGACTACTTCAACGTGCAGGTCGACAATCCTGACTTCGCCCAGAACTATACCGCCGGTGAGGCCAAGTATGCCGAAACGCCCGAGGCGTTGCGAAGCTTCGGGCGCCTGCAGGAGGCTGCCGAGTCGGGCTACTTCAACGAGGATTTCGGCGCCGCATCCTACGCTGACGGCCTTGCGATGCTCGCCTCGGGCGAAGGCGTCCACTACCCGATGCTGACCTTCGCGATCGGCGCGCTGAGCCAGGACCACCCGGATCAGATGTCCGATATCGGGTTCTTCGCGCAGCCCGGAGACGACCCGGAGCAGAACGGCCTGACGGTCTGGATGCCCTCGGCGCTCTACGTGCCGGCCGACACCGAGAACCTCGAGACCGCGAAGGACTTCATGAACTTCGTGGCCACGCCCGAGGGCTGCCGGATCATCTTCGAAACGGTCGGTGCCAGCGGCCCGGCGGTTGTCGAGGGATGCGAGCTTCCGGACGACGTGCCGCCCTCGGTGTCGGACATGCAGAAGTATTTCGACGAAGAGGGGCGGACGGCCCCGGCGCTGGAATACGTCTCGCCGGTGAAGGGACCGTCGCTCGAGCAGATCACGGTTGCCGTGGGCTCGGGGATCAACACGGCGGAAGAGGGCGCTTCGCTCTACGATCAAGACGCGGCCAAGCAGGCGCGTCAGCTGGGTCTCGAGGGCTGGTAAGCCTCCCCTTGCCGCCCGACGCGTAACCTGCCCGGGATCCGTCCCGGGCAGGACCGCCCCCAGTCTGTCCCGAGGTCGTCCATGCGCCGCAAGACACCCTATCCCTATTGGTTCGTGGCCCCGGCCGCGATCATCTTCACCGTCCTCTTCACGGTCCCCACGGTCACGTCGCTCTACTTCGCACTGACCCGCTGGGACCTGTTCAGCCAGACCTTCATCGGCTTCGACAATTTCGTGCAGTTCTTCCGCGAGCCGGGCCTGACGCGCGGCCTGATCAACACCGTGATCTTCGCGGGGCTGACATCGGGGCTGAAGACCGTGCTGGGCCTGTTGCTGGCCGTGCTGCTGACCGCAGGCATCTTCGCACAAGGATTCCTGCGCGCCGTCGTGTTCTTCCCGGTCCTCGTCTCGACCATCGGGGTCGGCCTGACCTTCACCGAGCTGATGCATCCCACGGACGGGGCCATCAACATGGGGCTATCCTTCTTCGGAATCGACGGGCCAGGCTGGCTGACCAACCCGGATCTGGCGCTGATCTCTGTCGCGCTGGTCGATGTGTGGCGCGGGGTGGGCCTTGCGACGCTGATCTACATCGCCGGACTGGCGTCGATCAGCCCCGAATACTACGAGGCTGCGCGGATGGACGGCGCGACGCGGCTGCAGCAGTTCTGGCGCGTGACGGTGCCGCTGGTGCGGCCCGCGACGACGACCGTGATCCTGCTGTCGCTGATCGGCGGCATGCGCCTCTTCGACCTGATCTGGGCGATGACGCGGGGCGGGCCGGGATTCTCGTCTGATGTCCTCGCGAGCGTGATCTACAAGCAGTACCAGGCCGGGTTCTATGGTCTCTCCACGGCAGGGAACGTGATCCTGTTCATCCTGATCGGGGTGCTGGTCATGCCGCTCGTCTACTGGCTGAACCGCCGGGAGGTCGACCTATGAAACGTCGCCAATACGTCATCGGCATCACGGCCCTTGCCGCCACCTTCGTCATCTTCGTGCTGCCTTTCATCTTCATCCTGCTTAACGCATCCAAGACGTCGCAGGATTCGGCGGCATTGGATTTCTCGCTGCCCGACCGCTGGGTGTTCTTCGAAAACCTGATCGCGGTCGTGCAGGCGCGGGACTACATCCTGCTGCTCGCCTACTGGAACTCGACCCTCATCACGGTGTGCTCGGTCGCGCTGATGGTGATCTTCGGCGCGATGGTGGGCTACATCCTTCAGCGCCGGAAGAGCGGCTGGAACACCGTGATCTTCGGCTTCGTGCTGGCAGGCTTGATCATCCCGCCCGCGGTCGTGCCTACGATCTGGCTTTTGCAGCAGATCGGCCTCTTCAAGACGATCCACGGGATGATCCTGATCCAGTGCGCCTACGGGTTGTCCTTCTCGATCCTGCTGTTCCGGCAGTTCATCGGCACGATCCCCCGCGACCTGGACGAGGCCGCGCGCATCGATGGGGCGTCGCCGTTGCAGATCTTCTTCCGGGTGATCCTGCCGCTTCTGAAGCCGGTGACGGTGACCGTGATCGTCGTCCAGTCGATCACCGTGTTCAACGATTTCACCCACCCGCTTTACTACCTTCCCGGGCGCGAGAACGTGACCGTACAGCTGACGCTCTACAACTTCCAGAGCCAGTTCGTCAGCCAGATGAACCTGCTGTTCATGAACATCCTGCTGGTCACGATCCCGCCGCTCATCGTCTTCCTGTTCTTCAACCGTCAGATCGTCGCCGGCATGACCGCCGGGGCCGTGAAAGGGTAATCCATGGCACGTGTCGAATTGCACGACATCCGCAAGAGCTTCGGCAAGGTCGAGGTCATCCACGGCATCGACCTGACCATCGAGGACGGCGAGTTCTGCGTCTTCGTCGGCCCCTCGGGCTGCGGGAAGTCCACGCTTCTGCGCATCATCTCGGGGCTGGAAGAGCAGACGAGCGGCCGGATCGAGATCGACGGGCGCGATGTCGGTAACTTGGAGCCGGTCGAGCGGGACATCGCCATGGTGTTCCAGTCCTACGCGCTCTATCCGCACCTGACAGTGGGCGAGAATATCGGCTTCGGCCTGTCACTCGCCCGCAAGCCCAAGGCCGAGATCGCAGAGGCCGTGAACCGCGTGGCCGAGACGCTGCAACTGGGCCACCTCCTGGACCGCCGCCCCAAGGAGCTGTCGGGCGGTCAGCGCCAGCGGGTCGCCATCGGACGCGCCATCGTGCGCGACCCCAAGGTGTTCCTTTTCGACGAACCGTTGTCGAACCTCGACGCGGCGCTGCGCAGCCAGATGCGGATCGAGCTGACCGACCTGCACGCGCAGTTGGGCTCGACCATGATCTACGTCACCCACGACCAGGTCGAGGCTATGACCATGGCCGACAAGATCGTGGTGCTGAAGGACGGCGCGATTGAACAGGTGGGCACCCCGATGGAGCTCTACGACAAGCCGGCGACTCCCTTCGTTGCGGGCTTCATTGGCTCGCCCAAGATGAACCTCTTCAATGGGGAGGTCGCGGCGCAGAAGGGCTGCGAGGTCTACGGCATCCGCCCCGAGCATATCCGCCTGACCGATGACGGCGACTGGCACGGTCGCGTGCGCCTGGTCGAACGTCTCGGCGCCGACACGATCGTCCACGCCGAGATGGAGACGTTCGGCCCGATGATCATCCGCACCGACGGGCAATCCGAACTCCGCGAGGGTCGCGAGATACGTGCGGCGCCGATGCCGGAGAGGGAGTTCCGTTTCGGAAAGAGTTGATCGACCCATGAGCACCTCGCCACGAACAGGGCGGCGCCTGAGATGCCGTTTGCTCTGGGCCCAAGCTCTTGCGAGAGGCCGACGGGCGACGACATTTCGCGCAATAAATACCAGCGGGATGTCATGCGGGCCCATTTTCCGGCGGGATCCATGCCGGCGACGCGGGAGGTCGAAATCCAGTGCGGGCTCGGGGTTGGATGGCCTTGGACCTAGCCGAAAAGTGAGGGAGGCGACTTGACCCGAGCCTTCCCTCACGGGGAGCCACTTGTCAAAGCATGGCGCGCCTCAGAGCGCTAATATCGTGGGGCGCTGCTACAGGTCCATCTGTAACGAATGCTGGACGTGACGGATCGTGGGCTGCGCGCTTGGCGACAGCGCGCGCTGTCGCAGCGGCAGCGCACCGACATGGTGCTGCTGGCACATATCTGTGACCAGCACCGTGCCAGCCTGGGCAGCTACGGCCGGCCACGGATGACCGAGGAGCTAACGGAACTTGGTTTCGACGTCGGCCATCCACTGCCCGGCAGTGGTTGCAGAGCAAACCATGAGAGTGGCCAGGTAGGTCGTCTGATGCGCCAGAACGACATCCGCGTGGTGCGGAAACGCAGATACAAGGTCACGACCATCGCCCGGCAGGCGCATGGGCAGCAAGTAGGTTCGGGAACCCATTTTCGTCCATCTCTCAGGAGCGCATTTGCCAAAACGATGAGTTTTCGCATGACTGCGGTCACAGCAACTGTTCTTGGCTTTCCTGCTTGAACGAGGTCTTCGAACTTGGCCTTGGCGGAGCTGTTGTGCTGGATGTCGCTGAGCGCCGGCATGAAGAGGACCTTCCGGACAGACTGCCGGCCTCCTTGGATATGTTCCTGACCACGCCATTGCCCTGATTAGCGCGATATCGGGGCCAGCCCGGCCAAAGCGGCAGCTTCCTTTCCCGACAGGTTGCCGAGTTCCGGCACGTCTGCAAGCAAGGCCGTTGCCGAAACGAGGGAGATGCCGGGGATGCTGACCAAGATGCTCAGTCGTTCCATCAGCCCGGTGTCAGAGGCGATGAGCGCCTGCATCGTCGCATCTATACGCGCGATC
>Ga0208934_1000155_pt1 | contig 47389 bp, 49 predicted proteins | sample MalvirDeepMed_s2_FD_184243 | JGI IMG/M metagenome (GOLD analysis project Ga0208934, IMG submission 184243) | Marine viral communities from the Global Malaspina Expedition - Malaspina viral metaG DeepMed_s2 (SPAdes) (version 2) | ecosystem: Environmental > Aquatic > Marine > Oceanic | place... | reverse complement strand
CGCCCAGAAACCACCCGATCACCACCACGGCGACAAGGCCCAGCCCCCCTGCCCCGCCGACGACCATGCCTCGACCGCCGCCGCTGCGCCGGCGGCGGCGATCCTCGATGTTGCGGCTCCCCCTCCGTCCTTTCCATCGCATATGATGTCCCTTTCGCTTTCGGCGGCATATAGCGCATCGTTCGCGCTTGACCGGACCCCGGGCGCGTGGTCCATGCGCGACCATGCTCAGACGCCTCTACGACTGGACCCTGTCGCTTTCGGCCCATCCAAACGCCCTTTGGGCGCTTGCGGTCGTCGCGTTCCTGGAAAGCTCGGTCTTTCCGATCCCACCCGACGTTCTGATGATCCCGATGATCCTGGCGGCACCGCGGCGCGCCTGGCTGATCGCTGGCGTGGCGACCTTGTCCTCTGTCCTGGGGGGCCTTCTGGGCTACGCCATCGGCGCGGGTCTGTTCGAGCAGGTGGGACGCCCGGTTCTGGAGTTCTACGGCAAGGCCGACCGGTTCGACGAGTTCCGCGTGAGCTACAACGACTACGGGGCCTGGGCGGTCCTGATCGCAGGCGTCACGCCCTTCCCGTTCAAGGTCATCACCATCCTGTCGGGGGCCACCGCACTATCGCTACCGGTCTTCATCGTGGCGTCGATCGCCGCGCGTGGTCTGCGCTTCTTCCTGGTCGCGGCGCTGTTGCGCGCCTTCGGCGCGCCCATCCGCGATTTCATCGAACGAAGGCTGGGTTTGGTCTTCACGCTGTTTTGCGTGGTCTTCATCGGCGGATTCATGGTGGTACATTACCTATGACGTCCCGTTCCCTCATGATCCTCGCCGCGGCGGGATCGGCGGCCCTTCTGATGGCGGCCTTCACCTTTCAGGCCTTTGGATACGCGCCCTGCAAGCTGTGCATCTGGCAGCGCTGGCCCCATGGCGTGGCCATCGCGCTGGGCGTCGTCGCGCTGGGATATGCGCGTTGGCCGGTCGCGGCGCTGGGCGGGCTGGCTGCGGCGACGAGCGCAGCGTTTGGTATCTATCACACAGGCGTGGAGCGTGGCTGGTGGGAAGGGCCAAGCTCCTGCTCTGGAGGTGCCAGTCTGTCGGGCCTCAGCGGGGCGGACATGCTGTCGACCGAGACGGTGGACAAGGTCGTCATGTGTGACGAGGTCGCGTGGGCCTTCGCCGGCCTGTCGATGGCCTCGTGGAACGCCGTCGCCTCGGCCGTCCTGGCGGGTATCTGGATCTGGGCGGCCGTTCGGACGCGCTAGGCTCTGGACACGGGCCGGCGCCGGGCCATCCTGTGGCGCATGGATATTACACTGATCGGAGCGCCGCTGGATTGCGGCAAGACGCGCGCGGGCTGCCTGATGGGTCCCGATGCCTACAGGGTGGCCGGGATCGCGGAAACCTTGCGCGGGCTGGGGCACGGGGTAACCGATTTCGGCAACGTCGATCCCGGCCAAGACTGGACCATGGAGGGGCCCGATCATCTGGTCCACCCAGGTGCCGTCGCGGCCTGGACCGATGCCCTGATGCGCCGGGGACGCGAGATTGGTGGGATGCCGATCTTCCTGGGCGGCGATCATGCGCTGGCGCTCGGCTCGGTCGCGGGAATGGCGGCGCGGGCGGCGGACCGGGGGCGCGATCTTTTCGTCATCTGGCTGGACGCGCACAGCGATTTCCACACGCCCCTGACGACCGACTCAGGAAACCTGCACGGAACGCCGGTCGCGTATTTCACTGGTCAGGACGGGTTCGCCGGGTTTCCCGATCTGCCCCACCCTGTCGATCTGGCCAATATCTGCATGATGGGCCTGCGCTCGGTCGACCCGGGCGAACGGGACCGCCTGGCCGCGACCCAAGCTCGGCTGCACGACATGCGCGGCATTGACGAAACCGGGTTCGCCCCGCCCTTGCGGGATTTTCTGGCGCAGGTCGCAGCCGCGGGCGATGTGGATTTGCACGTGTCGCTGGACGTGGATTTCCTGGATCCCTCCATCGCCCCCGCGGTCGGCACCACAGTTCCCGGCGGTGCGACCTTTCGCGAAGCCCATCTGGTGATGGAGATGCTGTCGGAATCGGGCCTCGTCACCTCGCTGGACCTGGTCGAGCTGAACCCCGCGCTGGACGAACGTGGCCGAACGGCCAGGCTGATGGTCGAACTGACTGCGTCGCTTCTGGGCAAGCGGGTCTTCGACCGGCCCACGCGCAGTTTCGGGTGATCAGACCCGGGGCGCGGGCGGAATGGAATAGGTCAACGACGCGCGGGCGACCGGGGCCGTATCCCCGTCCGAATGGATCAGGACATCCCCCACCGCCAGAACGCGACCCAGCTTCAGCAGCCTAGTTTCGGCGATCAAGTCCGTCGACGCCTTCGGCTTGCGCATGAAATCGACAGAACAGTTCGTCGTCACGGCCAAGGCCACCGGTCCCAGGCGCGACAGGATCATCAGGTAAAGACTGACATCGGCCAGCGCGAAGATCGACGGGCCGGACACAGTGCCCCCGGGTCTGAGGTGCTGCTCGCCGACATTCAAGCGCACGCGGATCGCGGTTTCCTCGATCTTCTCGACCGTGAAATCCCGGGCGACCTGGGGAAAGGCCTGGGCCAGAAAGTCCTGAAGGGCGGGGATATCCATCGCGGGCATGGCGGCTCCTGTCGTTTTCGGCGACTATGGCGATGCGCCAAGTCGGGGTCTAGAACGGATGCAGGGAGGATTTGCCATGCTGACACGGGAAGACACGGGCGCGGTCGCGAGACTGACGATGAACGCGCCAGAACGGTTGAACGCCCTGTCGGACGAGATGCTGACTGCGTTGGCCGATACCTTCGCGGACCTCGAAGATGATACCGCGATCCGCGCGGTCGTTCTGGCCGGGGCAGGTCGCGCGTTCTGCGCCGGCCACGATCTGAAGCAGATGCAGGCCAAACGGCAGGACGAAGACCACGGCGCCGCGGCGTGGCACGACCTGTTCGTCCGATGCTCGGCCGTGATGCAGCAGATCCAGCGCGTCCCCCAGCCCGTCATCGCCGAAGTGCACGGCGTCGCGGCCGCCGCAGGATGTCAGCTTGTGGCGTCCTGCGACATGGCGGTCGCGGCCGTGGGGACGCGGTTCGGCGTGAACGGCGTGAATATCGGGCTGTTCTGCTCGACCCCGATGGTCGCCCTGTCGCGGGTCATGCCCCGCAAACGCGTGTTTGAGATGCTGACCACCGGTCGCCTGATCGAGGCCGAGGAGGCGCTGGATCTGGGCCTGGTCAACCGCGTGGTTCCGGCCGACGCCCTTGCGGACGCGACCATGGAGCTGGCGCAGACTGTGGCCGGCAAACTGGGCTCGGCCGTGCGCGTCGGAAAGCGTGCGTTCTATGACCAGGCGGAGATGCCTCTGGCCGCGGCCTACGAGCACACGGGCAAGGTCATGGTTCAGAACATGCTCGATGCCGACACCGATGAGGGGATCACAGCGTTTCTGGACAAGCGCCCGCCGGGATGGTCGCAGGATTGAATGTCCAGAGCGTGTTGCGTCTAATCGGTTTCGTATCCGGCGACTTTGAAGAACTGGTAGCACTCTTCCTCGGTGAAGAGAGCGCGGACTTGCCCGACCGCTTGCCATAGAGCGTCATAGGTTCTGGCGACGGCTCTCCGGATCGGCGTCTTGAACTTCGCGAACGCCATCTAGGAGGGGTTCAGATCCGAGCTGTAGCGCCTTTTGGGGATCATTCGGTGATCTTGGCCATGTTCGCCTTGAGCGGCGTCTCATCGTGAAACCAAGGCGCGTCAGCGCGTAGAGCAGAACTATTGGCGTCGTGTGATCCAGATGTGGCGCGCCTGCCGGATCTCAGGCCGCTCTGCTCGACAGCTTGCGCCTCTTTTTCGTGGTCCAGCAAAAGACTGGGCGAAGGAAAAACCGCCAGACCGAGAAACGGTGAATGGCGATCCCGCGGTAATCTGCCGGTTCTACGACCACGGCGTTCGGTTCCGGATCGGGCTTTGCACCATCCGCGCGTTGATCAGGTCTCGCATCCCAACCGGTTTGCCATGCTACCCACCTGTCATGCAGGTAAGAAACTCAGATAAAGCCAGCGGTGAAACCTGAAACGTGAAAGCAGAAATACGCTCTATAACCGCAGAAGCTGATCGACCGTTTCAGGAAGCGTATCGGACATGGCGTGCGGCTCGGTCATCGCGGTCCCATAGGGCTGTGTGCGTTTCACGTACCCCGAAATAAGCCCCGCGGACATTGCCCCCTGGCAATCCCAGGCATGGCAAGCGACCAGCGCCATCTCGCCGGGTGCGACGTGCATCTGGTTTGCCGCGTAGGTGTAAACTTGCGCGCGCGGCTTCCAAACGCCGATTTCGTCGATCGAAATCGTCCGCGTCACCAGATCACCCAGTGCATTGCGGTCCAACAGGGTCCGCGTCACATCCGGGTTCCCGTTCGTCAGGCATAGAATGGGGACCCCTTCCCCCTGCAAACGCTCGAACGTCGGGCGCACGTCCCCATGGGCGTCGAGCTGCGAAAAGCCGTCGAACAGTGTGTTGTGCCGATCTTCCGGTACGCCCATTTGCGTCAGTGTCGAAGAGGCGACCTCTTTGAACGGACGGTACACCCCACAGGTATCCAGTGCGAACGCGTCTCGCAGCAAGGACGCGAAGAATGGCTCGAGGTCGCTTTTGGACAGACCGATCCGGGCAAGCCGTGCACGAAGTGGATCGAGCGGGAACAGCGTCTCGATCACGTCGAAGGCGATCACGCGTGGGGCGGGCATGGCAATCCTTTCAGGCTTTGCCGCCCAACGGATAATTCCACGCCCGGTTCGCAGACCTCAGGCGAATTTCGCGTCGCGGGCGGACTTGAGCCGCGCGAAATCGTCGCCTGCGTGATAGCTGGACCGGGTCAGTGGCGTGGCTGAGACCATCAGGAACCCCTTGCCCCACGCCGTCTTCTCGTAGCTCGCGAATTCCTCGGGGGTGATATAGCGGTCCACCGCATGATGGCGCGACGTCGGCTGGAGATATTGGCCAATGGTGATGAAGTCGACGTCCGCGGCCCGCATGTCGTCCATCACCTGGTGCACGGCCTGCCGGGCCTCGCCCAGCCCGACCATGATTCCAGACTTGGTGAACATCGTCGGGTCGAGCTCTTTTACGCGCTGCAGGATACGCAGCGAGTGGAAATACCGTGCGCCGGGCCGCACCTCTGGATAAAGGCCGGGGACCGTTTCAAGGTTATGGTTGAACACGTCGGGGCGTGCCTCGACAACGGTCTCCAACGCATCGGGGCCGCAACGCAGGAAGTCGGGCGTCAGAACCTCGATCGTGGTTCCAGGTGATTGTTTGCGGGTGGCGCGAATGGTCTGTGCAATATGCGCAGCCCCCCCGTCGTCCACGTCATCGCGGTCCACGCTGGTGATGACGACGTGGTTCAGCCCCAGCTTCTTTACCGCATCGGCCACGCGGCCCGGCTCGAACACGTCCAGCGCGTCGGGACGCCCCGTCGCCACGTTGCAGAAGGTGCAGCCGCGTGTGCAGATCTCGCCCATGATCATCATCGTGGCGTGACCCTGCGACCAGCATTCGCCCACGTTCGGGCAGCCGGCTTCCTCGCACACCGTCGTCAGTTTATGCTCGCGCATGATCTCGCGCGTGGCCTTGTAGCCTTCGCCCGATGGGGCCTTGACCCGGATCCAGTCGGGCTTCTTCACCCGCGGCGTCTCCGGGCGGTGGGCTTTTTCGGGGTGGCGTTCGGCCGGCATCTTCAGATCGCGGGGCATGGGATCCTCCTGCTTTGACCTGCAGATAAACGCCCTGCGCCGCGAAGTCCACGGAATGCGGCCATGCGTCCGGCGAGGATCAGATGCCGAACTCGACCTTGATCTCGTGCCCTGGCGCTTCGCCGCCCCGCTCGATTTCTCCGTCGACGCTTTCGACGGCACTGTCGATGATGGCGAAGCCCAAACCATTGCCCGGGGCCTGCCCCGAAAAACCGATGCCGTCATCGCGACAGGTCAGTACGAACGTCCCCGGCGTGGTCTGACGGCCACTGATCTCGATATGACCTGCGCGGTCGTCCGGGAACGCATGCTTGAAGCTGTTCGTGGTAAATTCGTTCACGATGATCGCAAGGCTGCCCGCATGGCGCGCCGAAATGTTCACATCCGCGCATTCGAGCGAGATCGTCACCCGCTCGGGCGCGGAAGAGCGGATGAGATCGACAACCGAGGCCAGGAACCCCGAAAGACCGACCTTCCGATCATTGCCGATGCGGTAAAGCTCGGAGTTAAGCGCGGCCACCGTGTCGATCCGGCGCGATACGATCTCCAGCGCTTCGCGGGCCTCCGTGCTGGTGACGCGGCGGGCCTGCAACCGCGTCAGGGAGGCCACCGACTGGAGCGAGTTCTTGACCCGGTGATCCACTTCACGGCGCATCAGATCGGCGCGCCGCAAGGCCCGCCGGAGGTCCAGCTGCGCCATCACTTGCTTGGCCATCACAACCAGCAGCATTCTTTGGTCGTCATTCAGATCGCGGGGTTCGGGATCGAGCATGGTAAGCGTGCCGATCACCCGCCCGTTCCCGGCACGAAGCGGCGCGGCGGCATAGAACCGGAACCCCTCGATCCCGTTGCACACGGCCAAATCCCGCGTCCGCTGGTCCGCTTGGGTGTCGGGAATGACCGTCACGCCGGTTTCCGACAGCACATGGGCACAGATCGTCTCGTCCAGCGGAAGTTCGGAAATCTTCATTCCGATGTTGAGAACGTATCTCTGGCGGTCGTCCCCGAACAGGGTAATGGTTCCCGTCTTCACTTCGCACATGCGAACAGCCAGGGTCACAATATCGTTCAGCGAACTCAGATCCGCTGAATCGGACAGGCCATACTGGCGTAGCAAGGTTCGTCTGGCGCGTACTGATTCAGGGGTGAACATCAGGCAAACATATCCATCTTTGCCCTGCCGTTAGCAAGAAAACCTGCAAGCCTCCACCCCTATCGCGGATCGGGCGGGAAGCGACTGAAAATGCGCCGTTCCACCCAACCCATGCAGCTGCTTTCAGCCGATAAGGCCACCACCCGCGACGCTCTCCCGCTCGAAATGGCGCGCCAGCCGTTCGAGGGCGATCCGCAGGACGATCTTGCCCGACCGTGCAGCCCATCCCATCCGCTTCTCGACGGATTCAAGGCCTTCGAGCTGGCAGCATACCCGCAGCACGATATCACCAAGACCCGGACCCAAATCTGCGAGTGCCGCGGCCAGCCGGGCCTGCGCACCCTCTGCCCCGCGCAAGGATCCGTCGGAAGGGACAGAAGCGGTCAGAAGCGCCTCCCACCCGCCTTCCGGCACCGATCCCATCGAGGCGATCTCGAACTCTTCTCTCAACCGTTCGCCGGCGCGTACCATATCGGGGGCCAGAAACCGCGAACCGTCGCGGTCCCGGCGCCGGGCCAGCATGGACAACGGGCTTTCCGCAACGGTCGGGCGACCGCGGCGTTCGTCCGCATCCTCGTCGGACGAAGCGCGGGCCTTCTCGTTCTCGCTCGCGGCCAGCAGGGTCTTGAGCGCAGTTCGCCCCGCCGTCGTGATCCTGTACCGCAATACCCGGCCGGACGCTGTGCACGCGATCCAGTCGCGCAAGGCCATCGACTCGGCGATGATGCTGTCCACGGTGCCCGTACGGATTGTGTTTCCGTCCTCGCCTTCGCGGACGATCACGGCCTTCTCCATTCCTTCGGCCACGGCAAGGCAGGCCCCGGGTTCGACCAGACGGCGCAGGACCCTGCGCGCCTCGTCGTCGATTGCTGTGGTGTCGGGCCAGTCGTTTGCGGTCGTCAAGGCGGTCATCTGCGGCGTTTCCATATCTGCACCTCTGGGGTGTTTCGATCCCTCACACTGTTTCCCTAATCTGGACAATGCGAGATCAATGAGAGGGTCGTCGCGACGTTGTTCGCAGCGCCGGACCAGGCGCAGAACCGTCGAGGCATGACATCCCGCATGCCTGGCGAGGGAGCGGATAGAGCGCCCCTCAACGGTGTGAGCCAGGTAAAACCTGATGTATTCCGGCACTGTATCGGCAGGGCGTTCAGCCCCGGACGACAGGTATGACATCGTGCGCCTTCCCCATTGTTGTCGCAGGCGGCCGCCATTCTGGACAGGCCGCGGTGATCCGCGGCATTACCAATGGGTATCTATTGTTGACGTCTAGTTAACGACCAACCTGCCTGACAAAGAAAAGCCACATTCTGTTAACCGAGAGTCGCGGATGCGTACGTTGCTCGGGTGAATGCGGCAACGCGGCGGTAAAACGTGGCAAAAGGATGGCGTTGTTCAGAAAAAGGAAACACGCCATGAGCGCTATCGACTTCTCCCTTGCCGGTCTCCGCCGCCCTCGCCTGTTGGTCAGTGCGGCCCGGTTCGGTCTCGGGACATATCGCAGGGAAGCTGTCCTGCCGCGCTTGCTCGACGGTTCCGTGCCGCTGCCCGGGCGCACGTCTCTTCGCGGCCTGGCACGGCTCGAGTCGGAACTGGAGGCAGGACGCAAAGAAGGGCGCGCGACCTATTCGATCGCGGCCCATGTCGAATGCCTTACGGCGCTGATGGCCGAGGCGCAGCTTTTGAATGCGACCGCAAACGCGGTCAGCTGAAGGCGTCGGGCATTTCGGACTTGCGTCCGGCAACATAGTCTTCAAGCCGCCCGGCGATATCGGGGTCCAGACCAGGCTGCTGGTAGTCGTTCAGCAGCTTCTCGACCCTGATTTCCGCCAGTCGCGCAGTATCCCGCCCACCCTCTTCGGACCAAGTCTCGAACGGCTTGTAGTCGAACAGTTGCGATCGCCAGAACGCGTCCTTGAAATGCGCCTGTGTATGGGCGCAGCCCAGGAAATGGCCGCCGGGACCGACCTCACGCAAGGCATCCATGGCTTGGCCGGCTTCGCTCATGTCCACGCCCTTCGCGATGGTATGCAGTACGCCAAGCTGGTCGGCGTCCATCACGAATTTCTCCATCGAGGCGACGAGGCCACCTTCCAGCCAGCCGCAAGCATGAAGCATGAAGTTCACGCCAGACAGCAATCCCATGTTGAGCGAGTTCGACGTCTCGTACGCGGCCTGCGCGTCCGGCAGTTTCGACCCCGTGAACGATCCCGCCGAGCGGTAGGGCAAGCCGAGCCGACGCATCAGTTGCCCGGCCCCGTAGGTAATCAAAGACGCTTCGGGTGTTCCGAACGTCGGCGCACCTGAATTCATGTCGATCGAGGTGACGAACGCCCCGCCGATCACGGGCGCGCCCGGGCGAATCATCTGTGAATAAGCGACGCCGGTCATGACTTCGGCGAGCACCTGCGTCAGCGTTCCGGCAACAGTGACCGGGGCCATTGCCCCGCCGACGATGAACGGCGACACGATGCAGGCCTGCATGTTTTCCGCGTAGACCTCCAAGGCGCCCATCATGGTGGCATCGAAGGTCAGCGGAGAGTTCACGTTGATGAGAGACGTCATCACCGTGTTCTCGGTCGCGAACGCGTCGCCGAACAGGATCTTGCACATGTCGACCGAATCCTGCGCGCGGCTGGGTTCGGTGACAGACCCCATGAAGGGCTTGTCCGACAGGGTCATGTGCGCCAGCAACATGTCGAAATGGCGCTTGTTGACCGCAATATCCGTCGGCTCGCACACCGTTCCGCCGGAATGGTGGAGCCATTTCGACATGTAACCAAGGCGGACAAAATTGCGGAAATCATCGATCGTCGCATACCGACGTCCGCCCTCGCGGTCGCGCACGAAAGGGGGGCCATAGACTGGCGCCAAGATCAGGTTGCGCCCGCCGATCTCGACCGAACGTTCCGGATTGCGCGCATGTTGGGTGAAGCTGCCGGGTGCTGTCTGGCAAAGCTTGCGGGCTAAACCCTTGGGCATCCGGACCCGGTCGCCCTGCACGTCGGCCCCCACCTCGCGCCAGCGATCCAGCGCGGCGGGGTTTTCCGAAAAGACGACGCCGACCTCTTCCAGCAACGTCTCCGCGTTGGCCTCGATGATCTCGAGCGCCTCCTCGTTCAGGATCTCGAAGTTCGGGATGTTGCGCTCGATATAGCGGGCGGCCTCGATCCGGACCGCCGTCCGCTCGGCCCGGCGCGCGGCACCGCCGCCCGTGCCCCTGCTCCGCTTGCGTGTCGCCGTATCGCTCATGGTGCCCCCTGCGTCGAACTTCACGCACACGTATCCGCTTCACCGCCCCTGTCGTCGCTCGTTTACGCCGCCTTGCGCCGAAAACCGACATGCCCTCGCGCTTGCGCGCGTGCGCGCCCGGCGCTATCGCGCGAGATATGACCGACGTGCCCATAGCCCCCGCCCACCAGGCCCCGCACCAGAAGCTGCTGATCATCGATTTCGGCAGCCAGGTGACGCAACTGATCGCGCGCCGCCTGCGCGAACTCAGCGTCTATTGCGAGATACATCCCTTCAACGCCGTGGACGACGCGTTCCTTGACGCATTCGCGCCGCGGGCCGTGATCCTGTCCGGCGGACCGGCAAGCGTGCCGGATGCGGGATCGCCCAAGCCCCCGCAGAAGGTCTTCGAGCTGGGCGTGCCGGTTCTGGGCATCTGCTACGGCCAGCAAGTGATGATGCACATGCTGGGCGGCGAGGTCGTGCGCACGGCCGGATCGGCCGAGTTCGGCCGCGCGTTCATCGAACCCACCGAGAATCGGCTGGAGCTTCTGAAGGGCTGGTTCCACACCGGGCGCGAGCAGGTCTGGATGAGCCACGGCGATCACGTCTCGCGCCTGGCGGCGGGCTTCGTGCCTTTCGCAACATCCAGCGGCGCGCCCTATGCCGTGGTGGCCGACCCCGACCGCCGATTCTTCGGCATGCAGTTCCACCCCGAGGTGCACCACACCCCGAACGGCCCAGGCCTTTTTGCCAACTTCTGTGCGCTGGCGGGGTTCACGGGCGATTGGACCATGGGGGCCTACCGCGAGCAGGCCGTGCGGGCGATCCGCGATCAGGTCGGCGACGGCAAGGTGATCTGTGCGCTGTCGGGTGGGGTCGATTCCAGCGTCGCGGCCGTGCTGATCCACGAGGCGATCGGCGATCAGCTCACCTGCGTCTTCGTAGACCACGGCCTTCTGCGCAAGAACGAGGCCGAGGAGGTCGTGGGCATGTTCCGCGACCACATGAACTTGCCGTTGATCCATGCCGACGAAGCGGACCTGTTCCTGAACGCTCTCGAAGGGGTCAGCGACCCCGAGATCAAGCGCAAGACCATTGGCGGGCTGTTCATCGACGTGTTCGAGAAGTACGCCAAGGAGATCGGTGGCGCGGATTTCCTGGCACAGGGGACGCTGTACCCTGACGTGATCGAGTCGGTTTCGTTCTCCGGCGGCCCAAGTGTTACCATCAAGAGCCACCACAACGTCGGCGGCCTGCCTGAGAAGATGGGCATGAAGCTGGTCGAACCTCTACGCGAGCTTTTCAAGGACGAGGTCCGTGCCCTGGGGCGCGAGCTTGGCCTGCCTGACCGGTTCATCGGCCGCCACCCCTTCCCCGGCCCCGGACTTGCGATCCGCTGCCCCGGTGCGATCACGCGCGAAAAGCTTGATATCCTCCGCGAGGCCGATGCGATCTATATCGACCAGATCCGCAAGCATGGCCTTTATGACGATATCTGGCAGGCCTTCGTCGCCTTGTTGCCAGTGCGGACCGTGGGCGTGATGGGCGACGGGCGGACATACGACTATGCCTGTGCCCTGCGTGCGGTGGGCAGTGTGGACGGCATGACCGCCGATTATTATCCTTTCACGCATGATTTCCTGGGCGAGACGGCGACCAGGATCATCAACAACGTTCGCGGCATCAACCGCGTGACGTATGACATCACCTCGAAGCCTCCGGGAACGATCGAATGGGAATAACGCCTCTTCACGGAACGGTGTAGCCGCTGCGGTGTTGCCCCTGCGAACCTAACGGAAGGCAGGATCATGGCGTCCAACGGAGACTTCGACTGGGCAGTGCCCGTAATGCGCTTGGGCTATGCCGGCCGAGCGCTCGTTTATCTTGCTGTGGCGGGCGTTTCACTGCAATCGCTGTTTTCCGGCGGTAGCGCCGAAGGCACGTCCTCGGTGTTCAAGACGCTTGAGACATCAACATGGGGAACGGTGGTGCTGTTCCTAATCTTTATGGGCATGGTGTGCTATGCGGCCTGGCGGTTGATCGACGCCGCGTGGGATCTTGAATGCTACGGATCGGACGGTGAAGGGATCGTCGCACGGTTGGGCATGTGCATCACCGGAGCGATCCACCTGGGGCTGGGCATCGGTGCGGCGCTTCTGATCTTCACCGGAAGCTCGGGCAGCGGTGAACAAAGCACGTTCTCGAAAGCCGCCGAAGCGGTGTTGTCGTGGCCGGCGGGACGCTGGATTCTCGGAATAGCCGGCGTCCTGACCATTGGCGCAGGGCTGTATTACGGCAAGAAAGCATATGAGCGGGCTTACCGCAAACACCTTCGCGGCAACGAGGTGACGCGCAACTGGGATGTCCTTCTGCGTATCGGGGTCGCGGCGCAAGGCTTCGTCGTCGCCATGATCGGCTTCTTCATCCTCTACGCGGCGTGGACCTATTCGCCGGATCAGGCCGGCGGGATGGGCGAAGTGTTTTCCTGGCTCTCTGGACAGGCCTATGGACAGATCCTGGTGATCGCGCTCTGCATCGGCCTTCTGTGCTTCGCGCTCTTCTGTGCAGTGAACGCAGTTTACCGGATCGTGCCGCGCGCATCCGATCCGGATATCGAAACCTTGGCTGCGAAGTTCAGCTGAACGACGCCTATTGTCCCAGGATCGCGGTCACATAGGCCGCGGTCTCGGCATAGGGCGGAACGCCACCGTGCTTTTGCACTGCACCGGGGCCGGCATTGTAGGCCGCAAGCGCCAAGCGCCAGTCCCCGAAAGCCCGATACTGCTGCGCAAGATAACGCGCGCCACCATCCAGGTTCTGGATCGGGTCGTTCGGATCCACCCTCAGAAGCCGCGCTGTGTCGGGCATCAGCTGCGCAAGACCGATGGCGCCCTTGTGGCTGACCGCACCCGGATTCCATCCTGATTCCCGCGTAACGAGGTTCACGAAGATCGCTTCTGGAATGCCGTGTCGCTTTGCCGCCTGCTTTGCGGGGTCAGGAACGTCCCGCGATAACTCGTCCGCGCGACAACGGGCGCAGAGACGACCGTGGTCTTTCGTTCCGGCCCTTCCTTGATGATCGGCTGAAGGCGGGTCGATCCCTCGTATTGCGACGCGGCCCTTCCGTCGATCACGTTGAGCTTCGAGGCGAATCCCGATGCGCTCTTGGAGCCGAACAGCGTTTCAGCCCCACTGGCGACCGGCATGAATGCAAGTGCCGCCGCAACGGTCAGTCGGATCATGGTGTCCCCCCTCCTGTCCGATCGTCGGCGGAAGCCTACCGGGGGCGCCTTCGTTTTGCCAGCCCCGACACAATCGGCTGTTAAACTCCCCGCCGACCTATGTCAGCTTGCGCCGACACGCGAATCGAGAAGGAGCGAACCATGGCCGGATCCGTCAACAAGGTAATCCTGATCGGGAACCTGGGCCGCGACCCTGAAACGCGGACGTTCTCGAACGGGGGCAAGGTTTGCAATCTGCGAATCGCGACGTCCGAGAACTGGAAAGACCGCAACACGGGCGAACGGCGCGAGCGGACTGAATGGCACTCGGTGGCGATCTTCTCCGAACCGCTGGCGCGCGTGGCCGAGCAATACCTGAAAAAGGGCTCGAAGGTTTATATCGAAGGCCAGCTCGAAACCCGCAAATGGCAGGATCAAAGCGGCCAGGATCGCTATTCGACCGAGGTCGTGCTGCGCCCCTACACCTCGACGCTGACGATGCTCGACGGGCGCGGTGAAGGCGGCGGTGGTGGTGGCAGCGGCTATGACGACCGTGGCTCATCCGGTGGTTACGGCGGCGGTAGCAGCGGCGGCGGCGGTAGCAGCGGCGGCGGCGGAGATGAGCGCGGTGGCGGTGGCGGCTATTCGGATATGGACGACGAGATCCCGTTCTGAGGATTACCCGTCGATCAGGTCAGCCGCGATCAGTCCACGCAGCGAATTTCCGACAAACACCTCGCCGGACATCAGGTCCGGCGGGCGAAGGGCGCGCTCGACCGCCCGTCCATCGTCCAGAAGTGTCTTCCGCAGGATCCCCGGCAGCGCCCCCGACTCCACCGGGGGCGTAAGCAGACGGCCATCGCGTGCAAGAAAGATGTTGGTGATAGCCCCTTCGCAAACCTCCCCCCGGTCGTTGAGGAACACCACCTCATCCGTCCCCTCGGGCATCGCGGCACGCGCCGCGTCGTAGATATTGCGATGCGTCGTCTTAACGCGACGCCACGGATCGCCCGCGACGACCCCCGTCGCCAGTCGGACGCGCCATCGCGACGCCCCCGGGGCAAGCGGGGAGGTTTCCAGGTCGACCTGTCCATCCAGGCCCACCGTCAGCCGCGCGCGCAGATCTGCCCCCCCCCAACAGGCCTGCGACAGACGATCCCCGGCACGACCGACATCGAACGGAACACCGAAGGTCGCGCAGGTCCTTGCCAGCCGTGCCAGATGCGCGTCCCCGCGCACCGGGCCGTCCGGGGCAAGGCGCAGGGTCTCGATGATTTTCAGGCCGGGGGGAGGGTCGCGAAACGGGCTTTCCACAATGCCTCCTCATATTCGCCGGCACCGGTCGAATCATGCACGACCCCGCCCCCGACATTCAGGCGCGCCGTTCCGTCTGGCCAGACGGTGACGGTTCGGATTGCGACCCCCATCCGCATCGCGCCATCGGGCGCGATCCACCCAACCGCGCCGCAATAGGCGCCGCGGGGGCTTTCCTCGACCTCGCGAATGATCTGCATGGCCCGGATTTTCGGGGCCCCGGTAATCGATCCGCAGGGGAACAGCGCCCGGAAGATCTCGGCAAGACCGATCCGCGGCAGAAGCATCCCCTCGACGTCCGACACCATCTGGTGAACCGTCGCATAAGTCTCCACATGGAACAGCCGCGGCACCCGGACAGAGCCGATGCGGCAGATACGGCTGATGTCGTTGCGCAGAAGATCGACGATCATCAGGTTCTCGGCGCGGTTCTTCTCGCTCTGGGCCAAGTCGGATTTCAGGATCGCATCCTCTTCGGCCGTCATGCCGCGGGGCGCGGTGCCTTTCATGGGCCGCGTCAGAATGCGTCCATCCGGCTGGATATCGAAGAACAACTCGGGCGAGCGACACAGGATGGCAGCCCCGCCCAGTTCGACCAGCGCCCCATGGCTAACAGGCTGACGGCGTTTCAGCGCGGCGTAAAGGTCGGCCGGCGTCCCGGTCGCCCACGCGGTCAGCGGAAAGGTCAGGTTCGCCTGATAGATGTCACCTGCGGCGATGTAATTCTGCACCCGCTCGAACGCCTGCCGCAACACGATCCCGGTCCAGACCGGGGCGATGTCGTCCAGCCCGGCCGGACCGGGATCGTGTTGCGGCGCAGGCTCGGGCCCGTCGAACACGCCGAACGCCAGAAGCGGCAGATCGCGCCCCTCGGGCAGCAACGGCGACAGCTTGCGCGAGAAGGCATACCCCAGCTCGTAACTGGCATAGCCCGCCAGCCAGAGCCCGTCGGCTCTCGCCTCCTCCAACGCCGCCAACGCGTCGTCAATCTGCGACGGCTCCCACGCCTCGATCAGGCGCGTCGGTGCTGCGAACCGCGTCGGGCCCAGAGGACCGTCGTCGAAGGTAACGTGGTGCATCACCGCTGGGCAAGCGCGTCCGCAAGAACGGACCGGATCGCATCGGCGGGCGCGTCCGCCGTGACGAAGGCATCCCCGATTCCGCGCGCCAGGATCAGGCGCAGCTGTCCATCGACCACCTTCTTGTCCTGCGCCATGAGGTCCAGAAGCCCGTCTGCATCAGGCAGATCGCCGGGGATGTCCCGTAGGTCCCGCCGTGTCCCCATCGCCGCAAGATGGGCGCGAACGCGGCTCGGATCCTCCTGCGCGCACAGGCCCAGACGCGCCGACAGCTCGAACGCCAGGGCGCATCCGATGGCGACCCCTTCGCCGTGGAGCAGCCGGTCGGAATACCCCGTCGCCGCCTCGATCGCGTGGCAGAAGGTATGGCCAAGGTTCAAAAGCGCGCGGTCGCCCTGTTCGGTCTCGTCCCTGACCACGATGTCGGACTTCATCTGGACCGAACGCCGCACGGCCTCGGCCCGGAGCGTCAGATCCCCCTTGGCCAGCGCCGGTCCGTTCTCCTCCAGCCAGGCGAAGAACGCGGCATCGCCCAGCAATCCGTATTTCACCACCTCGCCGTACCCGGCTAGGAAATCCCGGGGCGTCAGCGTGCCAAGGCAATCGATATCGGCCAGCACGAGGCTGGGCTGGTGGAAAGCGCCGATCAGGTTCTTGCCCGCGCGAGCATTCACGCCGGTCTTGCCCCCGACCGAACTGTCGACCTGCGCCAGAAGCGATGTCGGAATTTGCACGAATCGCACGCCCCGGCGTAGGATCGCGGCCGCGAATCCCGCCAGATCGCCGATCACGCCGCCACCCAGCGCAATGATGATATCCCTACGTTCGATGCGTTCAGCCAGCAGCCATTCGACCGTTCGCCCAAGATCGTCCCAGTTCTTGGTCGCCTCGCCGGCGGGAAGTCTGAGGGTCGAATGTGCGATATCCTGTTCTGTCAGCGCCGCCTCCAAGGCGGGCAAATGATGCCGCGAAACCGTTTCGTCGGTGACGATCGCCACCCGGGGGCGATGCAGAAGCGGTCCGATCAACGTGCCCGCGCGCTGCAAAAGCCCGGCACCGATGAGGACGTCGTAGGCACGTGCGCCAAGATCGACCTGAACCTTATCCATTACGCCATCTCCAAGACATCGGGCCGCGTGGCGATGACGTCGATCGTCTTCTGGGCCATCCTCTCGACTGACATCTCGGCCTCGGATTCAACTGTCAGATCCGCCATCGCGTAGATCGGATCACGCTGTTCGATCAATTTCATCAGGGCGGCTTTCGGATCGGGGGTTCTAAGAAGGGGACGGGTGTCCTTGTGCCGGACCCGGGCCCACAGAATCTCGGGGGCCGCCTTGATCCACAGCGCGACACCGCGTTCGGTAATCGTCGCGCGGTTGCCGGCGGCCATGTAAGCGCCGCCGCCCGTCGACAAGATACAAGGCTGCCCATCCAGCAGACGCGTCAGGACCTGGCTTTCCTTTTGACGGAAGAACGGCTCGCCCCACCGTTCGAAAATCCCCGCGATGCTTTCATTCGCGGCCCGCTCGATCTCGGCATCTGAGTCGAGGAACGGCACCCCGAGACTTCGTGCGACGGCCGAGCCGATCGCGGTCTTTCCCGCGCCCATCATCCCGACCATGCAAACTGTTTTCTTCAGACGGCGCATGGGTTCAGCGTGGTCTCGCTCACTCGTGGGAAAACGGGCCCTGAATGGCGTGATCTTGCGCGAAAGACCAGCTATAAACCGCTTACATCCCGCCGGAGACGCGGGGACAGGTGGCGGGGCAAGACGGCAAGCGATGTTCAAACTTCTGAAATTCCTGATCATTCTCACGTTTCTCGGATTCGTCGGGCTGGTCGGGTTTGCGTATCTGGGCAATCTCGATCCCGAACAGGAAGACGTCAGGATACCCGTCAATCTCAATGATTAAGCAGGTTCGATCGCGCGCGCGCTGCGGCTTCCTGGCGCTGGTGTGCTGCGCCGGCCCGGTTGCGGCGCAGGAACCTTTGGCCGCGCTCGACTGGCTGTCGGACACCGTGTCGGTCCCTCCCCCGGCACCGCCCATCGCCGAACAACCGGCCGTCACCGATTCGGCCCGTCCGGGTCAGATCGTAGTCCGCCCCCTGGATCGACCGATCCCCGATCTCATCGGCCTGACGGATCCTGCGGATCGCGGCCTGCCCGGGGATTTGTGGGCCGAGTCCGAGGCTTCGACGCTGATCCGGCAGGTGCAGGAGATGCGGCCCCCTAGTCTGCCGTCGATGCAGAAACTGCTCCACGACGTTCTGACGGTGTGGGCCACGCCACCGCGCGACAGCGCGATGGGACAGGCGTTCTATCTGGCCCGTCTGGACGCGTTGCTGGCGATGGGCCGGTTCCAGTCCGCGCGCGAGATGATGACGCTGGCGGGGTATCAGGACCCCGAGATCTTTCGCCGCTGGTTCGATCTGACCATTCTGACGGGGTCCGAGACACAAGCCTGCCAACGCATGCGTGCCCTGCCCGAGATCACGCCGACCTACCCCGCGCGCATCTTCTGCCTGGCCCGGTCCGGCGATTGGCATGCGGCCGCCGTGACGCTGGAGACGGCGCGCGCCCTTGGTGTCGTCACCTTGGCCGAGACAGAACGCCTGACTCGCTTCCTCGACGCGCACAGCCAGCCCGGGTTGCTGCCGCCGCCGGCCACCCCGTCGCCACTGGATTTCCTGCTCTACGAGGCGATTGGCGAGCCGTTGCGCACCCCCTCCCTGCCACTGCCATTCGCCCATGCCGACCTGCGCCCGATCACGGGCTGGATGGCCCGCATCGAGGCCGCCGAGCGATTGGCCCGGTACGGCGCCGTGGCGCCTGGCGATCTTTGGTCGATCTACGACGAACGTAAACCCGCCGCCTCGGGGCTGCCGTGGGACAGGGTTGCCGCCGCGCGCGAGGTCGCGCGTGCGTTGCGGGCAGACGATGCCGATGCGCTGACCGACGCCCTGCCCCGCGCCTGGGACCTAATGTCCGAGGCTCACCTTCTTCCCGCGCTGGCAAAAATGGTCGGCGCGAAAGTGGCTGAATTGAAGATGGAGGGGCGCCCGGGCCGTATCGCAACGCGCCTAGCGCTTCTGGCAGGCCACAGTGCCGACAGCCCCGATCCGTCACTGGCTGCGCTTGTCGAACGGCGGGACCTTCCAGAGGACCAACGCGATCCGCGACTTGCGGCCATCGCGGCGGGATTGGCGGAAGACATACCCCAAAGCGTATCAGCCCTGATCGAACAGAACCGGACCGGCGAAGCGCTATTGCATGCCGTGCGCCTGGTCGAGGCCGGGGCCGGCAACAACCTTGACGCGCTGACCGACGGTCTTTCGATCTTGTCGGCCACGGGCCTGCGCGACACGGCCTTCCGCGCCGCGATCGAACTCGTCGTGATGGACGCGGCACAATGACACTCGGTCGACAAATTTCCAGCTTCATCGATGCCCGCGCGGCCGAGGCCGGTGCGGCTGAAAACACGCGCCTCGCGTATATGCGCGACCTCAGCGATTTCGGGACCTGGATGGGCGGGTGCGATCTGGCCGATATCTACCGTTCGGATATCGAGGGTTATCTGCTCCACTGCACCGATCAGGGGCTGGCCGTCTCGACCCGCGCACGGCGTCTGTCCGCCATCAAGGGCCTGTTCCGGTTCGCCTATGAAGAAGGCTGGCGGACGGACAATCCTGCGCTGCGGATCAAGGGTCCGGGGCGCGAGAAGCGACTGCCCAAGACACTCGAAGTGGAAGAGGTCGACCGCCTGATCGACGCCGCCCGCCGAACCGGACGAGCCGAAGCGGACAAGGTGCGCAACGCCTGCCTTTTGGAAATCCTCTATGCCACCGGAATGCGGGTGACCGAGCTTGTCTCCCTTCCCGTGGCGGCCGCGCGCGGCGATCCGCGCATGCTTCTGATCCGCGGCAAGGGCGGCAAGGAACGGGTCGTGCCTCTGACCGACGGGGCACGGACGGCCCTGACGACATGGTTGACGATCCGCGACGGGGCCGACGATCCCAAGGCACCGTCGCGCTTTCTGTTCCCCTCGCGCGGGAAAGCCGGGCACCTGACGCGGCACCGGTTCTTCCAACTGATCAAGGAGATCGCGCTGGAAGCAGGCCTCGATCCCGCGAAGGTCACGCCCCATACCCTGCGCCACGCGTTCGCCACCCATCTTCTGGCCGGAGGCGCCGACCTGATGGCGATTCAGGCGCTTCTGGGCCACGCCGACGTCGCAACGACGGAGATCTACACCCACGTCTTGGACCAGCGCCTGCAGGAACTGGTTCTTCAACATCACCCGCTTGCAAAAGGCTGACTTGTCAGCCCCGGCCCTGCGCCCCATAACGCTGGATCATGGACCCCTCTTCTAGCATATTCGACGCGGCCTTCTGGACCTCGGTAGGCGCGATCCTTTTCCTCCTGATGTGCTCGGCCTTCTTCTCGGGCTCCGAGACGGCGCTGACGGCGGCATCGCGCGGCAAGCTGCGTTCGCAGGCCGATCGCGGCTCCAAATCGGCCGAGCGCGCGCTCAAGATCACCGAGGACAGCGAGCGTCTGATCGGCTCGGTTCTGCTGGGCAACAACCTCGTCAACATTCTGGCCACATCGCTGGCGACGGCCCTGTTCACCCGGATGCTTGGGGAAAGCGGCGTGGCTTTCGCGACCCTCATCATGACACTTCTGGTCCTGATCTTCGCCGAGGTTCTGCCCAAGACCTACGCCATCACCAACGCCGAGACGGCAGCGGCGCGTGTGTCGGGACCTATCGCCATCGTCGTTCGCCTGTTCGCCCCCGTTGTCGGCGCGGTGCGGGCGCTGGTGCGATTGATCCTGCGCCTGTTCGGCGTGCAGACCGATCCCGACAGCCAGATCCTGGCCATCCGCGAAGAGATCGAGGGTGCGCTGAACCTGGGCCATTCCGAGGGCGTCGTCGAAAAGGAAGACCGCGACCGCATTCTCGGCGCGCTCGACCTGGCCGAGCGGACGGTGGAGGAGATCATGCTCCACCGCTCGAAGATCGAGATGTTGAACGCCGACGATCCCACGGCCGAGCTTCTGCGCCAGTGCCTTGAAAGCCCGCACACCCGCCTGCCCGTCTATCGCGAAAAGCACGAGAACATCATCGGCGTGATCCACGCGAAAGATCTGTTGCGGGCGATATATGCCCGCCGGGCGGCCGCGGCGAGCGGTGAGGACCTGGCCGATTTCGACATCGGCGACGTGGTGATGCCCCCCTATTTCGTCCCCGAGGTCACCACCCTGGACGACCAGATGCGCGAATTCCTGCGCCGCCATACGCATTTCGCGCTGGTTGTGGACGAATACGGCGCGCTGCAGGGCCTCATTACGCTGGAGGACATCCTCGAGGAGATCGTGGGCGAGATCACAGACGAATTCGACCTCGACGCGGAAGCCCCCTATCGCCGCACCGAAGCTGGCGACTGGATCGTGGATGGGGGCATGACGATCCGCGACCTGAATCGCGCGGCCGAATGGCAGCTTCCGGACGAGGAAGCGAACACCGTCGCCGGGTTGGTCATTCACGAAGCGCAGACGATCCCGACCCAGGGACAGGTGTTCAGCTTTCATGGCTTCAGGTTCGAGGTGATGCAAAGGGTGGACAACCGCATTACCCGCCTCAAGATCCGTCCCTTGTGACGCACCCGTATCTCGACGTTCCCCACCCCATCGCCTTTGCCCATCGCGGCGCGGCCGAGAGCTGCTGCGAGAACGCCGCCGAGGCCATCCAATGCGCCGTCGATCTGGGCTACGACTATGTCGAGACGGACGTGCAGGCGACTTCGGACGGGGTCGCGGTTCTGTTCCACGACGATACGACGGACCGGCTGCTGGGCCGTCCCGGGTGTATCCGGGAGCTGAGCTGGGCCGAGTTGTCGCGCATGGACCTGGTCGGCGGGGGCCGCGTTGCACGGCTGGATCAGGTTTTGGCGGATCACCCGAACCTGCGGCTGAACATCGACGCCAAGACCGACGACGTCGTTAGGCCGATGGGCGACGCGATCAAAGGTTCGCTGGACCGCGTTCTGGCCGCATCCTTCAAGTTCCACCGCACCAAGCAGCTTCTGGACCGGTTCGGACAACGCCTGTGCTGGTCCCCGTCCCTGGGAGGCGCCGCCCGCGTCTGGCTTCGCGGATGGCGGGTGCCTGCCGGGGGTGCGCAGGTCCCCTGCGTTCAGGTCTCGACCAAATTCAAGGGCATACCGGTGGTAACGACGCGGTTCCTTCGTGCAGCCCATGCGACCGGGACGAAGGTCCACGTCTGGACGGTGGACGATCCGCAGGAGATGACGGACCTGCTAGACCTTGGCGTCGATGGCCTGATGACGGACTGTCCAAGGGAATTGCGCCAGGTCATGCAGGAACGCGGAGCGTGGCCGACACTTCGTCGGGCTGTGAACCCTGAGGGCCCCGGTCCGCATTGAGGGTAAAAGAACAGGACTCCGATACCATGCATCTTCCCTATGCCACCAACGGCGATCTGACGCTCCGCATCGCCCGCGACCCCTACCGCACGGTATCGCGGATCGCGGGCAAGCTCGAAGCGGATGCCTTCCACGGCAAGCTCATGCTGGCGGACACGGTTTTCCTGACCGGACCGGACTGCGCGCGGGTGTTCTATGGCGAAGGAATGATCCGCGCCGGTGCCGCGCCGTCTTTCCTGAAAATGACGCTGTTCGGCGATAGCGGTATCCAGTCGCTGGACGAGGCGGAACACGAAAAGCGTAAGGCCATGTTCATGTCCTTCATGGACAAGGGCGCGCCGGACCGCATCGCAGCGCAGGTGGCAAAGGCGCTGGACGATCTGGCCCGAAAGAGCCCGGATCGGCTGTGCGTGCAGGACGAGATGGAGCGTATCCTGACCCGCGTTGCCTGCGACTTCGCGGGCGTTCCGTTGTCCGAAGATGACGTAGAGGGTCGAACCCGAATGCTGTCGGCCCTGTTCGAACACGCGGCCCCGATCCGCCCGACCTTCCTGGCCGCCGTGGCGAACCGCAAGCGCGCAAACACATGGGCGGCAAACCTGATATCCGGCGCCCGGTCCGGCGCGATCACGCCGCCGCGCGGATCCGCGCTGGAGGAGATCGCATCTTACCGCACGGTCGACGGCGCACCCCTGTCGCGGGAGGTGGCCGCCGTGGAACTGGTCAACGTGGTGCGGCCCATCGTTGCCGTCTCGTGCTATTTGACCTTCTGCGCCCATGCCGTTGCCACCAACGAAAACGGGTGGGAGGCCGTGCACGACCGCCCCCAATCCTTCGTGCAAGAGGTGCGCCGACACTATCCTTTCTTTCCCCTCGTCGCCGCGAAGACCGGCAGGGAGCTGGATATCGGCGGAGAGACCATCGCACCCGATACGCGCGTCGTTCTCGACCTGTACGGCACGAACCATGATGCCCGCCTGTGGGACGATCCGATGATGTTCCGCCCGCGCCGGTTCGATGACCGAAAGATCGACCCGTTCGACCTGATCCCCCAGGGCGGTGGAGATCATCACGCGGGCCACCGCTGCGCCGGGGAATGGGTTACGATCGCCATCATGCGCGCGTTCACCGACTGGCTGACGCGAATCGACTACCGCCGCCCAAAGCAGGACCTGGACCTGGCCATGTCGCGCCTGCCGGCGCTGCCCGAAAGCCGGATGATCTGGGAAAACGTCTCCCTGCGTCAGCCCGCGTAGATCGCCCCGAACTTCGCTTCGAGATAGTCGAGCAAAGGCCCCTCGTCCGGCTCGGATCCGGTCGCCCGGGCGATCACCTCACGCGGGCGGTAAAGCCCGCCGTAAACCTGTACATGGTCCCGCAGCCAATTGGTCGCAGGTGTCGGATCGCCCTGCGCTAGATGATCGTCCAGATCGGGGATCGCGTCCCGGATCGCGGCGTTCAGGCACCCAGCATAGACATTGCCCAGCGTGTAGGTCGGGAAGTAGCCAAACAGGCCCACCGACCAGTGCACGTCCTGAAGGCATCCTTTCGAGGCGCTGGGCGGGAGGTATCCGAAATCATCCTCGAACCGCGCGTTCCACGCGTCTTCAAGATCCCGCGGGGCAAGGTCACCCGAAATCATTCTGCGTTCCAAATCGAAACGCAGCAGGACGTGCAGGTTGTACTGAACCTCGTCGGACTCGGTCCGGATGAAGCCCTTGTGCAGGCGGTTCACGGTTCCATAGAACGCATCGCGATCCATGCCGAGGTCGCCGAACTGGTCCGCCATCTGACCGTGAAGCCAGCCGGTGAAAGCAGAACAGCGGCCCAGCTGGTTCTCGTACAGACGGGACTGGCTTTCGTGGACCCCCATCGACACGCCCTGCCCCAACGGGGTGAACAGGTAAGCCGGGTCGATATTCTGCTCGTAGCAGGCGTGGCCGACCTCGTGGATCGTGGAATAAAGGCAATTGAACGGATCGGCCGGATCGGTCCGGGTCGTGATGCGCACGTCCATCCCGCTGCCCGAACTGAACGGATGCACCGCCCGGTCGATCCGCCCCCGGTCCAGATCGTACCCGAACGCGACCGCAAGCTTGCGGGACAACAGAAGCTGGCGTTCGGTGTCGAAGGTACCATCCAGCGCGGCCGGCTGGCGCGTCGCGCCCAGGCATCGGTCGCGCAGCGCGATCAGGCGCGGGCGCAGGGCGTCGAACATGGCAGACAGGGTGTCGCCAGTCGCGCCCGGCTCGTAGTCGTCCAGCAGCGCGTCGTAGGGATCGCCGCCCCCCGACAAGGCCGCTGCCTCTTCCCTCTTCAACTCCACGATCCGGGTCAGGATCGGCGCGAAGGCCGCGAAATCGTCCGCTTCCCGCGCTTCCGCCCATTTGCCCTGCGCGACCGAGGTTTCGCGCGCCAGGGCCTGCGCCAGCCGGGCCGGGACGCGTGCAGCGCGTTCGAAACTGCGCCGTATATGCCGCAGGTTGGCTTCGCCGGCGGGATCGGACGCATCTGCCTTCTCCAGCCAATCACCGATCCGCGGATCGGTGCGCCGGGCGTGCAGCATACCCTCGAGCACGCCAAGCTCCTCGCCGCGCTGTTCGGCCGCGCCGCGGGGCATCATCGTTTCCTGGTCCCAGCCTAGCCGACCGGCGATCTGACCCAACACTTCGGTCTCGCGCTGGTGGTCCATCAGCGCTTCATACGGGGTCATGCGGACCTCACGGATTGCTGGGCGGGATAAGCGTTCTGGTGCCGCGCACGGATGACTAGCACCCAAAGCGCGACTGCCCCCAATTGGTGCAGGATCGCCAGATGCCACGGCGCGGAATACATGACGGTGACAATCCCCAGGACCATCTGCAGGACCAGAATTCCCAGCACGCCGTGATAGGCGGCACGGGTCTTGCGGTAGGACGACCGGCGGGCGCGGATGAATACGAAGATGCCGAACAGGAACAGCACATATCCCGACATCCGGTGCATGAACTGGACCAGACCGTCATTCTCGAAGAAGTTGCGCCAAACGGGCTGTATCTGCAGCGGATCGGGCGGCAGGAAGCCACCCGCCATCAGCGGCCAGTCAATATAGTTGCGCCCGGCGTCAATCCCCGCGACCAGCGCGCCCAGAAGAACCTGAAGGAACGTCAGCCCGATCGCCCATCCGCCCAGCGTCATCAATTGCGGCTCGCGCCCGCGACGTGCCTGGATCAAAGCCGCCTCGGGGCGCGAAAGTTGCAGGGCGAACCACGTGATGAGGCCAAGGATCACGAAGGCCAGTCCCAGATGGGTCGCAAGGCGATAGGACGCGACGTCCAGCATGTCGTTCCCCAGGCCCGAAGACACCATCCACCACCCGATGGCACCTTGAAGCCCACCCAGCACACCCAGTCCCAAAAGGCGGCCTGTCCAGCCGGGCGGGATCTTTCGGGCCACAAGGAACCCGACGAAGCCCAGGGCCCAGACGAGCCCGATGACCCGGCCCAATTGACGGTGGCCCCATTCCCACCAGTAGATCTCCTTGAACTCGGCCATGGTCATGTCGCGGTTCTGAATCTGGAATTCGGGAATCCCTTGGTATTTCTCGAACTCCGCCTGCCAATCGGCTGCGCCCATGGGCGGGATCGAGCCGGTCACGGGGCGCCATTCGGTGATCGACAACCCGCTGTCGGTCAGACGGGTCAGCCCGCCAACGGCAATCATCGCAACCACGAGGGCGAACAGCACGATCAACCACGCCCGGACGGCCTTACGCGCGCCTTTGGGCCGGGCGTCGATCATCCCGCCTTTGGTCGCACCACGCGCCGCCGTGTCCGAGCCGACCTCCTCGAAAATGGAGCGTTTTTCGGCCATCTAAGATCCCCTTGCGTTCTTCGGCGGCAAGTTATGCCCCCTCGGGACGGATTCCAAGTCAGCCGCCGGGTCGCCGGACCAGTTGCCGCAGCGCGCCGTGGAGAAGCTGCACATCGGAACGAGACACAGGCATCCGGGACCAGAAATTTCGGAACTGACGTTTCATATGCGGGGCCTTCTCGGGCGGGAAGAAGAAGCCCGACGTTTCCAGCCGTTCTTCCCAGTGGTCCGCCAGACGTTCGACCTCGATCACCGTGGCATGGTCTGGCGCGGTCTCGGGCGGGGGTGCCGCATCGGCAAGCCCGCGGCTCCATTCGTAGCCCATCAGAAGGACGCATTGCGCAAGGTTCAGCGATGGAAACTCGGGGTTTACCGGAACGGTGACGACCGCTTGGGCCCGGGCGACATCGTCATTCTCCAGCCCCGTGCGTTCGGGACCGAACAGGATGCCGACCCGGCGCCCCTGACCGCCCATTTTCCTGGCCATTTTCATAGCTTCTTCAGGGTTGTAGGCGTCCTTCTTCATGTCTCGTGCGCGTGCCGTCGTGGCGAACAGGAAGTCGCACTGATCGGCCGCTTCGGCGACACTTTCGGCCACGCGGGCCTCATCCAGCACGCGCCCCGCACCGGACGCCATCGCCACGGCCTTCGGGTTCGGCCACCCATCGCGCGGCGCAACCACGCGCATGTCGGTCAGGCCGAAATTCAGCATGGCGCGGGCGGCGGCGCCGATATTTTCGCCCATTTGCGGGCGGACAAGGATGATCGCTGGGCTTTTGGTCATGGTCAGCCCTGTAGCCGCCCGCGCGGTGATGGTCAAAGCGTGTCGCAGCGGCTAGAACCCGCGCGAACACACAGAAAGACTGCCATGACCGACGCGCTGCCCCAGCTGTACCTCATCTCGCCGCCCCAGATCGACGCGGCGTTCGCTTCTGTCCTGTCGCGCATCCTGGATGCCGAAGCTGTTGCCTGCGTCCGGCTTCAATTGGCGACCCGCGACGAGGATACGCTGATCCGCGCCTGCGATGCGCTGCGCGAAGTCACCGAACCGCGGGACGTTGCGCTGGTCGTGTCGGATCACTGGAAATTGGCCGAACGGGCCGGGCTGGACGGCGTGCATCTTTCGGACGGCGCGCGCCAGGTCAAGAAAGCCCGCGCGGATCTGGGGTCCGATGCGATTGTGGGCGCGTTTTGCGGCGCCTCGCGGCATGACGGCATCACCGCGGGCGAGATGGGCGCGGATTACGTCGCATTCGGCCCTGTCGGCGGCCCCGACCTAGGGGATACGCAGGCACAGGACGATCTGTTTCAGTGGTGGTCCGAGATGATCGAGGTCCCCGTGGTGGCCGAGGGCGGGTTGGACGAGGCGGCGGCGGTACGTCTGGCGGCATCGACCGATTTCATCGCCCTCGGGGAAGAGCTCTGGATCGCCCCAGACCCGTTGGAGAGATTGCGCGCGATCTTGCGTGAAATTCCGTCGCAATCAGGCGACTGACACCCCTTGGCCATGCCGGGTCCTGACCGCGCCTTCGCAGGCTTTGGCCAAGGATTTCCGGTCCGGAAAGTCCCGAACGACAAGGGGGTCGTGATAGACCACCTCGACCCGGCCGTGATGCCACGTGGCCAGAATCTTCACAAGGTTCGCCCCGAACTCCATGTCGCCCCACCAGCCATAGAACCGCGGCTCCGCTCCAGCGGGCGGATGGTATATGACCGTGATGGGCTGAACCTGCATCCTGTCGCGCAACTCGTCCGAATAGAACGCCCCGAACAAGGTCGTCTTGAAGGGTAGCACGCGGCGCCCGTCGGTCGACGTGCCTTCGGGGAAGAACACCAGCCGGTGACGTGCGCGAAGGCGAGCCTCCAAAAGACGCTGTTGCGCGGTCGCCTCACGACGGTCGCGCCGGATGAAGACCGTGCCAGTCACGCGCGCCAACAGCCCGATCCCCGGCCATCCAGCCACCTCGGACTTCGAGACGAAATAGAGCGGCTCTCCGGCATTCAGCACAAAAATGTCGAGCCAGCTTGCGTGGTTGGCGACCATGGCCCCGTCGCCCTTCATCCGGGGGCCGGACGCATGACGCCGAAGGCCCATGATCTGCAGGGCGCCCCGACAGACCGCGACGGTGATCCACGGCGACCAGGGCCGGTGAAGCCCGAAGACGGGACGCTCGACCCCACGCACCAGAAGATGCAGGCCCAGCATCCCGATCAGCCACAGTGCCAACAAACTGCCCCGAACCAAGGCAAGCGCATACCCGACAAACCCGATCCGCGGCACTTGGGGGGGGATGTCCGACGTCCAGGTCATCCGCGCGCCCGGGTATAGATGGCCCGGGCGCGCGCGCTCAGATTGCGCGTATCCATAACCATGCAGACATCGGTGGTGTTGAAGGCCGTGTCGATCCAGGCCCCTGCCCCCACGGTCCCGCCAAGACGCAGATACGCCTTGATCAACGCTGGCACCGCACGCATGGCCTCGCGCCGATCATACGCGTCCTCGGCCAGCTGGTCCATCCTGACGGCGCCCGGTGGCTTTGCGGTAACGCGCAGATTGTCCGGGGCAAGGTGGCGGTGATGCAAGATCGACAGTGGCGCGGCGAGCGCCTTGACATCGGTGCCATGAAACGAGGCGACGCCGAACAGCACCTCGACCCCGACCCGATCGATATGCTCGGCCAGACCCGTCCACAGGTGATACATCGCAGGCCCCCCGCGATAGTCCCGGTGCAAGCACGACCGGCCAAGCTCCAATAGCTTTCGTTTCGAGCGGTAGAGGGGCCTGAGATCGTATTCCCCCTCGGAATAGAACCGTCCCAGCTCGGCGGCGCCATCCTCATCCAACAGGCGATAGACGCCGATGACCCGATCCGCCTCCGGACGAGCCATGTCGCGCAGGATCAGGTGGCGGCAAACCCTGTCGAAATCGTCGGATTCACGTTCCTGCACATGGTCCACATCCGGGCCGGAGCCCCCCAGTTCATCGATGAAGACGCGATAACGGAGCCGTTGTGCATCGGCGAGATCGTCAGGCCCTTCAGCGAACCGAAGATCGAATTGCGGGTCGGGCATCGAAATCTTTGTCCGGCTTGGATCCTGAGGGGGTGTCTAGTCCGACTGCGCCATCAGGACAACACGTGCACGCGGCAGCATCGTTTACCTTTTGTTAACTTTTGCGCCGCTATTGCTTCCGAAATCAAAAGACCGGGATGAGTTCGATGCGGGAACCATCGATGACAATTTTCCCAACCTCACGGAACATCACCGTGATGGTTCCGCCGATATTCGACTGCACCTGTCCGTCGCCCCAGTCCGGCCGATCGGGATGGCGCACGATCATGCCGGGTTCTAGCAAAGCATTCATATCAGACATCTGCGACGATTCCTGTATTTTAAGGGGATGACCATGATTCCATCGGAATTCAACGGCCTGCTGGGCTCTCGTATCTGCCATGACCTGATCAGTCCGATCGGCGCCATCAACAACGGACTCGAGTTGCTCGGCATGACCGGACAGGCCGATACGCCTGAGCTAGCGTTGATCCACGACTCGGTCGAGGCCGCGAATGCGCGCATCCGCCTGTTCCGCCTTGCCTTCGGTGCGGCCGAAGCCGGGCAACGTACTGCATGGGGAGAGATCGAGGGAATTGTGGATCGCATGTCGCAGGGACGGATCGCCATCGAATGGCTGACGCCGTCGGACATGGACCGGAGCGAAGCGCGCCTTTCCCTTCTTCTACTTCTATGCGCCGAGACGCTGATGCCCTTCGGCGGTTCTGTCGTCGTGACGCCCGGCCCTGCCATTGTCATGAACCTCGTCAGCGACAGGTTGCGCGCGGATCAGGACCTACTGCGGCAGCTCTCGGACTGGGACGCTCCGATCCCGGCGGCATCGGACGTGCATTTCGCGCTCGCCCGGCACGCCGCGGATGATGTCGATCGCAAGATCGATGTCGAGACCACGGAAGATGGACTCAAGATCACCGCCTGACCTAGCGACGTACGGCCCCGTCGCCCCGCACCACATACTTGAAAGACGTCAATTGACGTGCACCCACCGGGCCCCGCGCGTGCAGTCGTCCCGTTGCGATACCGATCTCGGCACCCATCCCGAACTCGCCGCCATCGGCGAACTGGGTCGAAGCATTCACCGTCACGATCGCACTGTCGACCGTGGCGACGAACCGGTCGGCGGCCGCGGGGTCGGCCGTGACGATGCAATCGGTATGGTCCGACCCGAACCGTCGAATATGATCCACCGCGGCGTCCAAATCGGGGACTGTTCGTGCGGCGATGATGCTGTCCAGGTATTCTGTGCCCCAATCCTCGTCCTGTGCCGGAACCGTGCCCTCGATCGACTGCAGGCGGGCATCGGCGCGGACCTCTACCCCTCGGTCGAGAAGGGCCCGGATCACGCCCTGGCCAATCGTGTCGACGACGTCATCGTGGATCAGCAGGCATTCAGCGGCCCCGCAGATCCCGGTCCGACGGGTCTTGGCGTTGATCACCACGCGCAGGGCCACCTCGGGGTCGGCCCCCGCGTCGATATAGATATGCACGATCCCCTCGAGATGGGCGAAGACCGGAACACGCGCTTCACGCTGCACCAGACCGACCAGCCCCTTACCCCCACGCGGCACGATCACGTCGATGGACTCGGTCATCGTCAGCATTTCCGAAACCGCAGCCCTATCCCGCGTGGGGACGCGTTGGACGGCGTCCTCGGGCAAACCGGCGTCTCGCAGGCCCTCGGTCAGACAGGCGTGAATGGCCGCCGAGGAATGAAAGCTCTCTGACCCGCCGCGCAGGATCACCGCATTCCCGGATTTCAGACACAGGGCGCCTGCATCCGCCGTGACATTGGGACGGCTTTCATAGATGACACCGATGACGCCCAGGGGCGTCCGCACCCTTGTGATATGGATGCCGGACGGCTGATCCCAGGCGTCGATGAGTTCGCCGACCGGGTCATCCTGTGCCGCAATGGCGCGCAATGAGTCGGCGATGCCCGATATGCGCGCGGAATCCAGCTTCAGGCGATCGAGCATTGCCGCCGACAAACCTTTCTCCTCGGCCGTGGCCATGTCGCGGTCGTTCGCGGCTATGACATCCCCGGCGCGCGCCATCAGATGATCGGCAGCAGATCGCAAGGCCTGGGCCTTCTGTTCCGGATCCGCCGTGGCAAGGATTGCAGCAGCAGCCCGGGCGCGACGGCCCATGTCAGCCATCATTGCGGGAATGTCGATCTCGTCCTTCATCGCGACCCTCATCGCTGTCCTCGGTCCTGCCTACACCATCGGGCGATATCGATGCCAGCGTCACAATGCCATGTCGTCGCGATGGATCAGGACAGAGCGGGCGGGATACCCCAAGATCGCGGAGATGTCTTCAGTGCGCTTCCCCGCAATCCGGCCGGCTTCCTGGGCCGTGTACCGCGTCAGTCCCTGACCCAGAAGGCGACCGTCGGTCGCCGCGATTGCCACCGGGTCGCCGCGCCCGAATGCCCCCGAAACGTGCGTAACTCCCGCAGGTAGCAGCGATTTGCCAACGCCGAGGGCCTGTTCCGCCCCGGCATCCAAGGTCACCCGGCCTTGCGGTTTCATCGCCGCGATCCAAGCCTTGCGCGCGGCCTTCGGGTCGGTCTGCGCCAAGAACCAGGATGCCCGTGCGCCATTATCCAGCGCCGTCAGAGGGTTGCGCTCCGTTCCCGAAGCGATGCACAGCGCGCAGCCCGCGCCCGTCGCGGTGCGAGCCGCCATGACCTTGGTGCGCATCCCGCCCTTCGACAGGAACGAGGCGGCATCGCCCCCCATGGCCTCGATCTCGGGCGTGACCTGCTCGATCACCGGTAAATGCCGGGCTGACGGATCGATCTGGGGATTGGCCGTGTAAAGCCCGTCCACATCGGACAGAAGCACCAACTGGTCCGCCCCGACCGTCACGGCAATCTGCGCCGCAAGCCGGTCGTTATCGCCGAACCGGATTTCATCTGTCGCGACTGTATCATTTTCGTTGACAATCGGGATCGCCCCCAGAGCCAAAAGCGTGGCCATCGTCGCGCGTGCGTTCAGATACCGGCGTCGATCAGCCGTATCCGAAAGCGTCAGCAGAACCTGCGCGGCGGTCAGCCCATGGGGCGACAGGGCTTCCTCGTAGGCGCGCGCCAGGCTGATTTGGCCGGCGGCCGCAGCGGCCTGCGCTTGTTCGAGCGGCAGGACACCTTGCCCCAGCCCTAACCGCCCTCGCCCGAGAGCGATCGAGCCGGATGAGACCAGGACGACATCCGTACCCCCGGCCTTTAGGCGGGCTACGTCCTCGGCCAGGCCCAAAAGCCAATCTGCGCGCAGGTCGCCCGTCCGGCGGTCGACCAGAAGGGCCGACCCGATCTTGACCACCAGGCGCTTGGCCTTGGACGGGCTCAGGGCTGCCATTGCCCCTGCTCTTTCGCGGGGGCGCGACGGACGCGATCCTCGGAAATCTCGGCGCGCAGGGCCCTCAGGACGTCGGTCACGCCCTCGCCGCTGACGCCGGACATTTCCAGCACCGGTCCGGCGACGTCGGTCAGCGCCTCTTTCCGGTCCGCGCGCTCTTCCTCGTCCAGGGCGTCGATCTTGTTCAGGACCGTCACGCGCGGCTTGTCGGCCAGCGCGCCGCCATAGGCCTCAAGCTCGGTGATGATGGTTCGCCAGTCCGCCGCGACATCTTCAGAAGTGGCGTCGACAAGGTGCAGCAGAACGGCCGAACGTTCGACATGGCCCAGAAAGCGGTCCCCAATGCCGCGCCCTTCATGCGCGCCTTCGATCAGACCGGGAATGTCGGCGATCAGGAATTCGGCCCCGTCGACCGCTACGACGCCCAGATTGGGATGCAACGTGGTGAACGGGTAATCCGCGATCTTCGGTCTTGCGTTCGACGTCGCGGCGAGGAACGTGGACTTGCCGGCATTCGGCAGCCCCAGCAGCCCCGCATCGGCAATCAGTTTCAGCCGCAGCCATAGCGTGCGTTCGACGCCGGGCTGGCCGGGATTGGCCCGGCGCGGCGCCTGATTGGTCGAGGACTTGAACCGCAGGTTCCCCCAGCCGCCATTCCCGCCTTCGGCCAGAACGACCCGCTGCCCCAGTTCAGTCATGTCGGCGATGACGGTTTCCTGATCCTCGTCCAGGATCTCGGTCCCGACCGGAACGCGCAGGACGATGTCCGCGCCGCTGGCGCCCGTGCGCTGGCTGCCCATCCCGTGCTGGCCGTTCTTGGCGAAGAAGTGCTGCTGATACCGAAAGTCGATCAGGGTGTTCAGCCCATCGACGACCTCGACCACGACGTCACCGCCACGGCCGCCGTCACCGCCGTCCGGCCCGCCATACTCCATGAACTTCTCGCGCCGGAACGAGACCGAACCGCCCCCCCCGCTGCCTGAACGGATCTCGATCTTGGCGAGGTCGAGGAATTTCATCGCGCCGGCTCCGACATGTCTGACCCTTGCGCGATAGACCACCATCGACGCGGGCTCAAGCCGCGACTCCGGCGCCAGTCCACGCGCGTGATTTCAAGATTGGCGGCCGGCGCGGTCTGACCGTACGCGCGAAAACTTCGCTCGGACACGCCGGTCTGGCGGAACCCCAGCTTGCGAAGGACCTGCTCCGACCGGTCGTTTCCCAGCATGAAACTGGCCCGCAATTCAGTCCGTGTCGGGTCCGCGAAGGCCGCATCAATCGCCGCCGTCCCCGCCTCGGTCGCGTATCCGCGGCCCCATGCATCGCGGGTCAGCCAATACCCGAATTCCCCGGCGATACTGACGATCCCCTGAAAAGCGTCGGCATCGCAAATCGCCCAGGTCAGCCTGCGTTCTGCCGCGGAGGACGATAGGAACTGCCGCGCATCCTCATGCGTATAGGGGAACGGAACCACGGCCAGCCACTTCGACACGTCGTAGTTGCCCACACCGGCAACGATGGCATCGGCATCCGACGGGCGCAGCGGACGCAAGGTCAGCCTGGTCGTTTGCATCAGGGCAATATCGCGGCGCGAGACGGATCGCACCCGGGTCGGTTGGCGGGGATCATGGTCCATCGGCTGCCTTTCAACGGCAAAAAGGGGACCGGCTCTAGACCGGTCCCCCCTGCATTCTTGGTCGCGGGCGTCCGGCGTTACTCGGCAGCTTCCGCTTCGGGAAGGACGGATACGAAGGTCCGGCCCTTAAGGCCCTTGTGGAACGTGACCTTGCCCTCTTCGGTGGCGAAGATCGTGTGATCGCGGCCCAGACCGACGCCCTCACCCGGCCACCACTTGGTGCCGCGCTGGCGGATCAGGATGTTGCCGGGGATCACGGCTTCGCCGCCGAACTTCTTGACGCCAAGCCGGCGGCCAGCAGAGTCGCGACCGTTGCGGCTGGAACCGCCTGCCTTTTTATGTGCCATCTTTCGGGGCTCCTCTTACTTGCTCTTGGCTTCGTCGGCCCACCCGGCGAGCTTCGTGCCCGCGCCGAGCTGGTCCGCCATATAGTCGATCTCGGCTTCGGTCCAAGCGGCGATCTGGTCGAAGTGATAGACGCCGGCGGCGTTCATCTTCTTCTGCATCGCCGGACCCACACCGTTCAGCTGCGTCAGGTCGTCAGCCTCGCCGCGCGGTTCGGTCAACAGGTTGCCCGGCTTCGCCGTCGCACCACCCTCGGCCGCATCGGTCTTGGCGGCGACCTTCTCGGACGCCTCACCCTCGACGACGCGCTTCTTCATTTCGGCCTGGCCAGCACGGTTCTGTACGTAATCGCCCTTGTCGGACTTCACGCCGGTCCAGCCGGCAATGCCCGCACCGATCGCTTCCTTGACGCCCGACGAGGCCGCGCCGGATTCAAGGATGTCGGTGATACGCAGCAGGGTCAGCTGCTGGCGGTGGCCCTTCGTGCGCTTCGAACCGTGCTTCCGGCGGCGCTTGACGAAGTGGATGACCTTGTCACCCTTGATCTGCTCGATCACCTCGGCCTGGACGCCGGCGCCGTCGACGCGGGGCGTGCCGATGGTCGAGCCGACCATGAGGATGTCGTTGAACTGGATTTTCTCACCAGCATCGGCTGCCAGCTTCTCGACCCGCAGGACATCGCCCTGCTGAACCCGATACTGCTTGCCGCCGGTCTTGAGGACCGCAAACATGGCGTCTTCCTTCTGTCACCGCGTCCTGTGGCCCCCGGTCTCGGGTGTTTCGGGCCTTGCCCGCCTCGGACGGCGCGCCCGTTCGGGCGTCATTGCATCAATACCCGGCGCGGAGCCCGCCCGGGTGCGCGGTGTATCTGCACAAGTGCGCCCGGTGTCAAGCATTCCCTGCGCGGATTGCCCCTACAGATCCTGGCCTTGCATGAACATCGCGGCACTGCGCCCCAGCTCGTAAGACAGATCGTTGTAAAGCGTGTCGAAGGCCGCGAAGATCGCCCGGTTCAGATCCTGCCCGGCCTCGCTTTCGCTGAGCGCGATATAGGAGTCGAGATCGTCATCCGTCATAGGGGTGTAGGCCAGTGTCAGGTACGCGTTCAGCCAAGTGATCGTACTATCGCGGACCTCCGGCTCGGACGCGTAGACATCGGCGATAATCTGGTCCTCCGTCAGGTTGGACAGCGGTCCGCCGCCATCAGCCAATCCGCGAAAGAAGGCGTAGTTCGAATTGAGCGTGCCTGAAACGTTCTGCTCTACCAAATCGTTGACCTCGATGAATCGATCGATCCTGGCTTGTAGGTCCTCAGGCGCGTCCTGCGCAGCGTCTTCGGCCGCGGCCTCGACGTCAGGATCGGCCAGCGCCTCGCGGGCCTCGATCTCAAGCCGCACGAAATCCTGGCCGACCTGATCGGTGAAGAACGAAATCAGCCCAGGAATGGCGTCCACCGGGATCGTCTCTTGGAACGATTCCTCGACCTCGGCCTTCATCCGGGTGACATCATAGATTCGTGCAACCTCTGCCGCCCAGCCGAGCCGACCGCCGCCAGGGAACAGGTCTTCGGCCAGTTCCTCGGCCGCATCCGCCCCTTCCGCGCGCATAATTTCCACGATGTCCAGCAGCCGCAGGACTTCGATCAAGTCGGCAGCATCCTCCTGTTGAGCCTGCGCCGGGGCGGCAAAACATACGGCAGCCACCATGGCCGTGAAAAAGCGAGGCATTCGCAATTCTCCGAAACCGGGATATCCGCAGAATGTAGTGTCGACCTAGCGAGCATCCAAGCGTCAGATTTCGTCGAAAGCCCCCTTGCGCATCTCCGACGCTGTGTCTAAACGGCACGCCTGACCCCCGCGGAGAGGTGCCGGAGTGGTCGAACGGGGCGGTCTCGAAAACCGTTGAGGGTGCAAGCCCTCCCAGGGTTCGAATCCCTGTCTCTCCGCCAGTCTTCCCAAGTGACTGATGTCACACGGAAATATGCCATGTTGTCCAGCGAGACGTTGTCCATGATGGACCACACAAACGGCGCTGAAGACATGCAATATATCATTCAACCACGCGGCCCCGGAACCGGCTGGGTCTTCCGAATGGTCACGCCTACAGAACTCGTGGGCAAGCCGAACCCGTGGACGGGAAAGCCCTTCGGCAAGGAAATACGCAAGGGCCTAAGCACCCGCCGCCTCCCCGACGCCAGAAGACAACGCGACGTGATCCTTGGCGAGATCAGGAAGTTGACTTTCGCACAGACCGACGAGGCCAACTTTGGTGTTGAAGAGGCTCAGGCCATCCGGCAGCAACTCGCATCCACGGATGATCCTGACGGGCTGATGTGGGCCTTGGACGAACGAGTGCAGCGAGGGGCACAACGCGGCGTCCCCGTTTCCAAGCTACGGCGATACAATCAGGTGGCGCTGGGCAAAGGCTTTCCGCTGGACAAGGCACTAGAACAGTATGTGCAGGAGCGGTCCCCCGACAACCGGCGAGGCTACAAACCGCTCTCGCAGACGACCGTCAACAATCTACGGACAGCGGTCCGACACTTGCGGAACTTCCTTGGGGACACTGAGGAAATAGCTTGCCTGGAAGATGTCACCTCTACTCGCGCCGCAGCCTTCCGAAACGAGTATCTGCCTTCGCTCACGTCGAACCGCTCGCCACATGGCATGGCCTTCAAGACCGTCGAGAAGAATATCACGCTGTTGCGACAGCTTTGGTCATGGGCTCGCGAAAGGAAGATCAGCCGGGACCGCTACGGTGATCCGTGGTCGTTCACCAGTGCCGTGCCCCGCAAATCCCGCGACCGCGCACAGTCCCGCTGACCTGCCCCCCTTGGGTCCCTCGTTCATAACGAGAGTCTGCGGGTTTGAGATTGGTAGTCTGGGCGGTCTTTCTGGGCAAGCGCGCCGGGCGCGGAGCCCTCAAATTGCTCAAGCGTCCGGCGCGCTTCGAGCGGCGTCTGGTTTCCCAGAGACGAGTGCGGCCTGACGGCGTTGTAATCGTAGCGCCAGAGCGCCAGCTTGCGCCGGGCATCGTCCAGGGTGTCGAAGATCTCCTCGTTCAAGAGCTCGTCGCGCAAGCTGCCATTGAAGCTTTCGATGAAGGCATTCTGCTGGGGCTTGCCCGGGTCGATGTAATGCCAGGGCACCCCGGTCTTGTCGGCCCACTTCAGGATGGCGCGGCTGGTGAACTCGGTGCCGTTGTCACTGACAATGCAAGCGGGCTTTCCGTAGATCCGCACCAGTGCATCCAGCTCGCGGGCGACACGAGCGCCCGAGATGCTCGTGTCGGCGGTCAGGCACAGGTTCTCCCGGCAGCAATCGTCGATCACCGCCAGTATCCGGAACTTGCGCGAGGCGCCGAAGCTGTCGGCCAGAAAGTCGAGCGACCAGCGGGCATTGGGATGCGCCGCCTTTGGCATCGGCGTGCGTGACCCACGGGCCCGCTTGCGTCCGCGCCGTCGCTTCACCGACAGCCCTTCCTCCCGGTAGAGCCGATAAAGCTTCTTGTGGTTCATGAGCATGCCCTTGCGCTCGAGCAGGATACCGATCCGGCGATAACCAAACCGGCGCCGCTTCCCAGCGATCTCCTTCATTTCCTCGCGGATCTCGGGGCAGTCCGGCGGGCGTGTGCGCCGGACCGTTTTGGGATCGACACCGACAAGCTGGCAGGCCCGGCGCTGCGAGATATCATGATCCCGCATTGCCCTGAGCGCCGCCTCTCGCCGCCTGGTCAATGTCGTCAGTTCTTTCCCAGCAGATCCTTCAGGACGACATTGTCGAGCATGGTGTCGGCCAGCAGGCGCTTGAGCTTAGCGTTCTCGTCTTCCAGCGTCTTGAGCCTGGCAGCCTCGGAGACCTCCATACCACCATACTTGGCTTTCAGCTTGTAGAACGTCGCCGGACTCAGCCCGTGCCTGCGGCACACATCACCTGTTGGCATGCCCGCCTCCTGCTCCTTGATCATCCCGATTATCTGCGCCTCGGTGAAACGGCTCTTCCTCATTCGTCTGCTCCTTCGCGGTTGAGCAGACTCTACATCAGACTGAGGGATCTCGAGGGGGGCAGGTCAAGCTCCAGAAGCTCGCGATACCCAGCGATGTCGATCTCGTCGATGCCAGTATAGAAGCCCCTGCCGGCATTGTTCACCAGCACGTCGATGCGACCATATGCGCTGAGAACCGCCCGGAGAGAGCTCTCGATCTGTGCGGAATCGGTGACGTCGCAGGGCACCGCGAGGGCATTCGGCCCGAGCTGACCGGCGAGGTCGCGCAGCCGATCCTCGCGCCGCGCGACCATGGCGACGCGTGCGCCTCGCGCGATGGCGGCTGAGGCTGTCGCCATGCCGATGCCGGACGAGGCACCAGTGACGAGGATGACGGATTTCTCGATGTCCATGAGGGATCTCCTTCTTGTTGCGCGGTCGGGCACGGCCACTGCTGTTGAGGCGATGTATCGTGCCAACATCTGGCTAGAAGATGAGCCGTTCCTACGGATGAGACATGCTCGATGCGATCGATATCTTGCACGATCCTCTCAATCACCTATGTCGCGAACAATGACGAGAACGACCGCCATGACAGACGCCTTCCTCCATACGATCGATCGTATGGCCGGCAGGATGCGCGAGGGCGAAACACCCACAGCCCTCCACTCGGTAAGTATCCTGAAGGTTATGACCCCCGGCGAGCTTGCTCCCGAACTCCAGAAGCCGGTTGTCAGCCTCATTCTCCAAGGCGAGAAGCGGCTGACAATCGGAGGCGATGTCTTGCACTATCGTGCCGGCGACACATACGCCGCCGCGATCGATCTCCCCACGCGGATCGAGATCCTGGGCTGTTCGCGATCACGCCCTTACCTGGCCGTAACGCTTCGGCCTGATCGTGCGCTGATCGGCGATCTGGCGCGGCGGTCGGAGCCCCGGGCGCCTGTTTCCGGCATGAGAGCTTTTGCGGTTCATTCGGCCGACGCAGAACTGCTTGACGCGTATCGACGGCTGTTGCGGCTTCTTGATCGGCCGGACGAACTGGACGTGATGGGCCCGCTGATCGAGCGCGAGATCCTGTTCCGCCTGTGGCAAGGCCCGCAGCGTCCCGTCCTGCTTAAGATCGCCGAAAACGGCGGACGGAACTCCGGCATCGAACCGGCGATCGCCCTGATCCGGAGAGGCTATGCGACCCCTCTCTTGGCCGCGGACTTGGCGAAAGCATCGGGGATGAGCGTTGCGACATTCTACCGTCGCTTCAAGGCCGAGACGGGCATGTCGCCGCTGCAATACCGGACGCGTCTTCGGCTCTACGAGGCTCGCCGCAGGTTACTTGCTGCGCCCACCCACGTCGCCCGTCTTGCCTTCGACCTCGGCTATGAGAGCGCGTCGCAGTTCTCGCGCGAATATGTTCGAGAATTCGGCGTTCCACCCGCCCGCGACGCAGCCCGACTGCATGCCACGATGGCGGCGGGGTAGCGCTCCTGTTCGGGAGACCGCGGACCGTCCCCGGCCTTCATCCGCATCTTCTGGAAGCCATCGTAATTGCCGGTTTCGATCTCAGCACTGGACTTCGCAGGTCATTCGCGGGCCGCACCATCAGGTAGAGTGGGCTTTAAGCAGACCTGCAGCGCTGCGGCATGGTATGATGAAACGCCGACACCGGGTCGGAGATGAGGTGGCTGCGGCGGAACGGAGGAACCGTGATGCTCGCTGCCAACCTTCCCGCCATTCGTGCCCGTCGCCCCGCCTGGAACAGGGGCCGTATCATCGGCCAGAAACGACCGCTCATGCCGAAGCACGTCTGGGCGATCCGAGTGCGTCTCGAGATCTCAGGGCGCATCCGCGATCTTGCGCTCTTCAACCTCGCCATCGACAGTAAGCTCCGCGGCTGCGACCTCGTCAGGCTGAAGGTCGCGGACATCTACGCCGCTGGCCAGGTCAAGGAGCGGACGTCAATCACGCAGAGCAAGACCCGCCAGCCCGTTCGCTTCGAGATCACGGATGGGACGCGGAAATCGTTGGTTGCCTGGCTCGAAGATCCGCTGATGGTGGGGTCCGAGCATCTCTGGCCCGGGCGTTTCCACGAGAGGCGCCATATCTCGACGCGGCAATACGCCCGCTTGGTCCGCGAATGGGTGACCTCAATCGGCCTCGAGCCGAGCTCGTACGGAACGCATTCGATGCGCCGCACCAAAGTTGCCCAGATCTACCGCAAGACCGGGAACCTTCGGGCCGTGCAGCTGCTGCTGGGCCACACGAAGATGGACAGCACAGTCCGGTACCTCGGCGTCGAACTCGAAGACGCCCTGGCAATATCCGAGGCGGTGGAGATATGAAGGATCGGGCCGTCCTGCGCGGACGGCCCTGACCGGCCATTCATTGTGTCAGGTCACGCCGCAGTGCAGCGTCACCGAAGCGGTCGTTCGGTTGTGGCAATAAGTGTGCCCGAATCGGCTAAACTGTGCTAACTTAGAGTCGTATAGTTCTGATTTTTTCTTGCAGTGTTCATTTCTCGAGAATGGATTGTCTCGATGCAACATTCCCTGTTTGCAGCGCTTAGGCGGAGTCTGACCAGCGACCTCCATCCAAGCGACGCCGCCACCGCAAACAAGCTGCGCTTCGTGGATGCAACTCTCTCCGTTCTGTCGGACAATGACAGCGTCGAAACCCACCTGACACCCGATCCGATCCGCGACGCGCTGTTCGGTGTTGGGCAGCAAGACGATGATCCTCCGGCCGAAGAAACTGTCAAAGTCGCGCTCGCCGCGATCGACGACAATGCAGAAGAACTGCTGCGGAGGAAAGGCACGGCGCTCATCCGGCGGGAATCCGGCGAGCGAATGTTCCTCGACCGCGCGAACCCGGATGCCTTGCGCAACGTCGAACTTTCCCTAGTGTTCGAGCGTCTGTCGGACAGGTTCGGTCGCGATTTCGACATCGGCATTCTCACGCCCGCGATCCGGCTTGCCGTGCTGCCGGCCGCGGGCCAGCCGCCGGTGCTGTTGTTCACATCGGCCCGCAAGCCGAACAGCGGCGGGCAGACCATCTCGATCACCGGCGGGACGGTCTGGATCGCCGCGCGGTTGCTGGCCCCCGCGACGTCGCCCGACGGGTTTGTAGGATTGCGCGTCTCCGGGGGTTCGCTTTCCCTGAGCGCCGGGGTCACTCTCGACGGTGACGACGTGATCCTGGGCGGCCCCCTGGACGGCGAGCTTTCGGTAGACCCCATCGCCGTTGCCGGATCCAGCGCGCGGGTCGATGCGCCGCCTCCCGCGACGCTCGGCATCGCTTTTTCGTCCGGGTCGGCCCCAATCGCCGAATTCCCCGAGAGTCCCAAGAAGGCCGACGACGTATCGCTCAATTTCCGCGCCACGGGCGGCATTCGACATGAGGCCGCCCCCAACGAAATCGTTCTCGAATGCGAGGTCGGGCCCGCGTCCGTCGACACCGCCGCCTTTGCCCTGGAGACCGTGACCTTCACCGGCGCGACCGGCTTGAGCGACGGCGGTTTCGCGATCCCCGTGACCCTGACCGACACACCGCGCACGCTACCCGAAGCTGCTGGAGAGCATGCGTGGACCGCGCGTTTCGAGGACGCTGTCGGCGTTCGCTGGCGCGGTGGTCCGACCCAGGATACGCGGATCGAGGATGCGCGCCTGTCGATCGGGCCCGCGTGCTATATGATAGAGACGCTGCAGGCGATCGCCGACAATCCGGGCAGCGAGCATGTATTCACGCTCTGGCGGCTGCCCGATCTGCCCCATCGCGCGAAGCTAAAGATCAAGTTGGCCGAGCCGTTTCCGGCCGTCTTCGGCTGCGCGGGGGATGGCGGCGATCTGATCCGGTTCACCGGCCTTCTCGACGCCCGGCTCGGGCGACCGGTGGATGCGACCGGGGCGCCGATCCCCACGACCAAGGAACGAGTGGTCGTGCAGATCGCCGGCCCCGCCGATGACCAGAAGGTGGCGATGATCCCGGTCGGTTCGCCACCCGACCTGCCGTTCAGACGCCGGATGATGGCGCTCGAGAACGCGTATCTCGCCGTGGGGCGCAAGCGGCTCGCGCTGCTCATCGGTCATCTGACGGACGGGCGAGAGATATTCGACGCGGCCGCCGGCGTCCTGTTGCCCGTTTTCGGCTGGATCCCGACCTTGCCGGATCCTTATGTCGACAACCTGGCGGTGGATCGCGACGATCTACTCGGGCGCGAAGCGCGAACACTGCTGATCGGGATCTTTCGGTGGGAAACGGGCGCGGCGGAGTTCGGATTCCTGGGGCTCTTGCCGCGGCCGACGGCGGGCGAGGCGGATCGAAGCGAGCCGAGCACGGGCCCCGCCCCGCCCAACAAGGGAAACCCGCTGTACCGCAGCCAAACCGATCAAGGGGCGGTTCTGCCCAATCGCAGCAGGTTCGATTTCGATTTCACGGCCGACAGGTTCGTCGCCGCGGCTGCACAGCCGCCACGCGGTGACCCGGTCGGCCCGACGGTCGAGGCCATCGCCAATTTCGGCGAGGACGTTGAGGGGGCCGGCATCCTCCGCCGTGGCTGCTATCTGCTCGACGTCTCGACGGCGCGGCACCAGATCGGCGTTCAGATCGACACGCATGCGAATTTCGGCTCCGACATCCTCGGTGCCGGACTGTTCGTCTATGGATACCAGCTTGCCGCTCCGCTGACGACGTTGCGGGTCTTCGCGCTTCCGCAGATCCAATGGGAACCTGTCCGAACCCTGCCGAAGGACCAGGATCCGGTGACACTCGGGATCTTTCCCACCCCGCTGGCCTCGGCCGACGATGGTGGCGCGACCGTGTTCGCGAGCGAGGCCGCGATGCTTGCCCCCGCCATCCCGGAATTGACGCTCGACAGCCAGATCGCCGGGCTCGGGACTGGCAACCGGCTGAACGTCGTCTCCACGCTGCCGTTCGGCATGAAGATGCTGGTCAAGCTGAGACCGTCGGGACCGAAGCGCGACTCCGTCGAACTGGTGCAACCCGTCTTCCCGACCGAGGATCCATTGAAGGGCGGCCTTCAGGTCAGTCTTCGATCCGAAGCGAACGTGAGTCGCCGAGTCCACGATCAGAGCGCCGCGTTCGAGGGCCGCACGGTCCAGTTGCCCAACGGGATGGATCTGGACAGCGGCGCGGCGCTCGACATCAGCGTGCTGGGTGCGACGGTCGGCAGTGCCGGTTCGGTGGAGACCCTGTTCAACCAGGAATTCGGCGGCGCCAATGCGCGTGTGCCGCTGACCCGGTTCGACATCAGCGGATACGGCGCGTCGACCTTCAGCGACTGGACCAATCCGAAGGGAAGCTTTGCCGAGACGACGCGCGCGAACTTCCAGGTCGTGGTCGGCCGAACCCTGCTGGAAATCGTTAAGGTCGCGAGCGTCCTCTATCCGTGGGGAATCCGCGTCACGAGGTCGGTCACGATCGAACGGCGCGGGGGTGGCGGCGTCGTGCGGCGCGACAGCGGTTGGCAGGCGCAGACTTCCGGCCTGTTCGACTTCACGACCGACACCGTCCCGGCACAGCCCTACGAGATTCATCCTGGGCTGATCCGAGGGATCTACGACATCGACCGGATTAGGCCGGCCGGCGAGGAGCTGACCTTGCCGGGGACCGGCAGGGTCCTGCCCATGGCCTTCGACGCGACGGTTCAGATCGACGGGGCCGCCGATCGCACGCGCGCCGAGGCGCTGATCGGCTTTCTGCACCTCGCGCATCAGACGCCCCTGCCCCCGGGGCCGGGCCAGCCGTTGTCGGTGCCCGACCTGGCGGAGCTGGTGTCCTATCAGGGCGGCATCGGCGGACCCGTGGACGCAGACATCGACGTCGGGGGGTCGGGTTTCCGCGCGCGGGCGACGCGGATCGAGGTGGCCCTTGCCGAACGGGCGGGCCAGCCCGTCTTCGTCGGAGCGGTGCAGACGATGCCGATCCTCGGGACGGCCGGATCCTGGGCCGTGGTCCGGGGCCCCGGAGCGAGCGCCGCCACCGGGGGCGACTTCGCCGCCGCCACCGACGGTGCGCCGGTTGTCCGCGAAGGCGCGGCGCAACCGGCAACGACCGACAAGGTCAATGCGCCCGGCATCGGTCGCTACCGCATCCTCGCGCCGGGCGACCTTTTCAGCGGCGCGAACCCCGAAACGGAATTCGCCCTGCTCCAGGCCGACACGACGCATCGCTTCATCTTCCGACGGCCCGAAATCCCGGCAGGTCAGGCGCGGATCGTCTCACCGGTCCCTCCGGCGTTCGCTGATTACTACGCGGCCGCAACATCGAAGGGCCTGTTCCCGCCGATCGGCAATGCGATCGAGCTCGTGGACCATCCCTACGAACTGACCGTGCAGGGCGGCACGGGCTATCTGGCGCTCACGCCGGACGTCTCGGTCCCGACGCCCCGGGGCGATCTGATCCTGTCGGAAAGCGCCAACGACCGCTTTCGGGTCGGCTATGACAACTCGGAGCTGAACTTCCAGCTTCGCCCGGACAGCTGGTCGCTCGAATTCGCCGGCCTGGAGGTCTGGACTGAAACCCCCGACCTTCCAAACATGACCGGCAGCCGCGCCATCGTCCGGGGCGGCACCAGCCAGCGGGCGCAACTCGACGAAGTCGAGGTCCTGATGAGCCCGGTGCTTGAGGACCTCCTGTCTATCCTGCCTGGCCTGAACGAACGCGGGAAGTATGGTCCCTACGACCTCGGCGCCAGCAACCTGAAGATCAGCCCGAAAATATCGGCCGGCTTCGACAAGGTGTTTCCCGACGGCGAGATCTTCGCGATCCGCCTGTTTGCCTTGCTCGAGATCGGGATCGAGAACGAGCTCAAGAAATCGGACGAATACCTCTTCATCGGCGTTAAAGCCGGGTTCGACGCCCGCTTCAGCATCCCAATCGAGCCGTACCCCGTCGCCGTGATCTTCGGATTTGCCTATTCCGTGGGTGGAAAAGTCCTGTTGACAGGGCCGGATTCCGGCAAGGGCAAGGCCATCATCGAGATGCGCCTCTATGTTGGTGTCGCATTCGGCAAGGAACTCGGCCCGTTCAAAGCAGCCGTCGCGACTGGGTTCGGAATGATCCTGATATTCGGGACGGAGACCGGGATCGGCGGTTTCGTGTTCCTCGAGATCAAGGCCAAGATCAACCCGGTCGTATCCATCAAGGTGTTCGGCGAATTTGCCTTCCTTCAGATCGAAAAGGCCGATGGCCAGAAATATCAGCGATACACCGGATTTGTCGGCATCAACGTTTCGATCTTCATGATTATCTCGATCAAGTTCCAGGCCGATATCAGCGACGAGAAAAAGATCTAAGGAACCGAAGCCATGATCAATCCGCCGCGCCTCACGATTTGCACCTACCTGTCCTCCTGGTCTCCCGCCGACACGCGGCTCGAGGTCAATCTGTTGATCATCCCAATCGGCGATCCGGGCGATCCCCTGACCGACGGGCTCGCGCTGCCGCCCGGACCGCCTTTCGCAGGGGTCACCCTGGAGGTCGAGTCGCATGTCGGCAGCGATCCGACCATCCTGCCGACGCTGGCCGACATTCCGGCCGGCGACTCGTTCCTGCTGAACGCCCCGCCCGATCAGACTGCGATCTTCGACGAGTTCCGGAACACGCTCGACCTTAGCCTTCCGCCCGAGCCCGCAGTGCGGTCCGGTGCGGCGAACCTGAAGAAGTACCTTCCGCTGTCCTATCGCCGCAGCTTCGGCTTCACCGGGCCCAGCACCGAGCTTGCCGTCATCGACGACAGCTACCGTTGCGCAAAAAGATGCCCGCCCACGGCGATCCCGGAGCCGCCGCCGAACGATCCGCGGATGAGCTGGGGAGAGCTCTATGCCGTCCTGCTGCGCCAGCCCGAGATCGCCCGCGCCGCCGGCCTGATCCGAACGATATCCATGGATGTCGGAACGGCCTTCGAGGACGGCGGCTGGCTGTTCTTCACGCTCGGCGATGGTGGCGCTTTCCACGACCAGATTGTCGCCGAGCCGACCTTCGCGCGTTGGTTCGCGACCCGCGTACCGCGGCTGGAGACCGAGGCGCGCCCGATATTCACGGCGGTCCTGTTCCCCGTGGCGGCGGACGCGACGGCGGCGGCCGCGTTCGGGCCGCTCGATCAGGTCTACCCCGAGGCGATCGCTTACGACGACGGCTTCGCCAAGATAGTCCATGCCGACCAACCTCGCTCGACCGATCCCTATGACGACGAGGACGAACCGGAAGAGGAGAGGTTCCCGGCGCCGCTGACCGATACCGGCATCCGGCAGGCATGGGACGACGAGTCGGTCGTCGAACGCCTGGACCGCGGACTTTCGGCCACCAGTCCTGAGGGACAGCCGCTCGCCGATGCGCCCTCGGGCGCGGCGGGCTACCGTGTCGATGTGCGCCAGCCCGGCAGCGCGGCGTGGACGTCTCTCTGCCGGATCGTGTCGCCGGGAGTCTCGATCGGCAGCGCGAACATTCCCCCCTTCGAAGCCGAACTGCCCGTCGAGGTGCATCCAGGAGAGCTCGACGGCCAGTACTGGATACCACCGAGCTACACGCATTGGCAGGGGCGTTCCCTGGTCGCGGCAACGGCCGCTGAGCGCGCGGTTCGCGGAGAGGACGACGGCACGCCATTGCCTTACGAGCCCGTCGACCCCGACGCCGTGCCGTTGCGCTACGGCGAGACGTATGAGTTCCGGATCCGCATGGTGGATGCCGCCGGTGGCGGTCCGGCGATCGACGATGACAGGGTCAACACCGCCGATGCACCAGTCGCGCGGCACAGGTTTCGGCGGTTCGTGCCCCTCGGGAGGCTCGTCGAGACGACGCCGGACGGCGCGCCCGCAGGCAGCTACGACATGTTCCGGCCCCGCATCGGATGGCCACAGGCCGACTTCGCTGCCGCCCCAGACGCGCTGGACCGCCTCGCCGCGCAGGCC
>Ga0208934_1000153_pt1 | contig 48186 bp, 43 predicted proteins | sample MalvirDeepMed_s2_FD_184243 | JGI IMG/M metagenome (GOLD analysis project Ga0208934, IMG submission 184243) | Marine viral communities from the Global Malaspina Expedition - Malaspina viral metaG DeepMed_s2 (SPAdes) (version 2) | ecosystem: Environmental > Aquatic > Marine > Oceanic | place... | reverse complement strand
TTGCCGGCGTGGCCGCAATCTGCTGGGGCCTCTATGTGGCCCAATCGGTTCTGGCACCGACGGTTTTGGCCTTGGTCTTCGGCGTCGTGCTGTCCCCATTGTCCGATTTCTGGGAGAGGCTTGGACTGATGCGCGGCCTTTCCGCGCTTCTCAGCCTCGTTTTGTCGCTGTTCCTCATCGTCCTGATCGCCGGCCTCGCGCTTCCCGTGGCTGAACGATTGATCACGGCATGGCCGACGATCTTGGAGGAGACCCGGGGCTTCGTTTACCAATTCCAGGCGATGCTCCAGGGCCTCGAAGCGGCCGGCGAGGAAATGCGCGAAGCCGTCGCTGGCGCGGAACAGCAGGCCGCCGAAACGGCAAGCGAGGATGCGGCGTCCGGCGGCGCGGCATTCGCTTTGCCGTCGACGGCGGACGCCCTCTTTCTGGCACCGTCTGTCTTGGGCCAGTCGATCACCTTCGTCGGCGTCCTGTTCTTTTTCCTACTGACCCGCAACGAGGTCTACGCCTGGATCGCGACCCATGTCGCGCCGGATGACGCGGAAAAGGAAACTGCCCGACGTCTGAAGCATGCCGAACGCGAAGTCGCCCGGTACTTTCTGACGATTTCAGTGGTCAACCTCGGCTTCGGGATTTGCACCGTCATCGCGATGACAATTCTGGGCGTTCCGTCACCGCTGCTGTGGGGTGTGGCCGTCGCGGTCCTGAACTTCGTCCTGTATCTTGGCCCAGCGATCATTTTCGTGGCGCTTCTGCTGACCGGGCTCGTCGTGTTCGATGGTTGGTTCGTGATCGTGCCTGCGCTTACGTTCCTGGGCCTGAACATGATCGAAGCGCAATTCGTCACGCCCACGGCGATCGGTCGTACTATGAAGGTCAATCCGCTTCTGGTGTTCTTTGCCTTGGTTTTTTTTCTGTGGCTATGGGGCCCGGTGGGTGGCTTCGTGGCCATTCCGATGCTGCTGTGGGCTTTGTCGCTTTCTCAAGAGATTACGGCCACACGAAAGGAGTTACGGCGAGAAATCGAACCAGACCGCAAATGACTGGTCGATCGGTTCTTTACATAATCATGATTATCAGATGCAATGACGCATTGGTGACTGTTAGAGCTTCATGATGACAGGCACCTTCTGCTGCTCAGCATGGCCCCTGTTTTTCCAAGGAACGAGAAAGTCCGACCGAGCCGTACAGATCACCCTGCAGTCTTCGCGTGCAACGCTGCCATGATCGTTTACTCGTCACGCCGACAAACAACGATCTGGAACTTCCATTTCCGTGGTGTGGATCGCTTCGCGTTTGGAGCCGATAAATCGGATACTCCTTGGCGTCCACCATATGACCGGTTGTTCGCCTTGTTCGCCGTGACCTAAGCTGCGCCAAAAATGACGAAGGCGCCCCGTGGGACGCCTTCATGTTTTGTGATAGCGCGTGACAGGCTTAGCCCTTGCCGGCGGCCTTCGCGACTTCGGCCGCAAAGTCTTCCTTCTCGACCGCGATGCCCTCGCCAACTTCCATGCGCACGAAGCCCAGAAGCTCGATCCCGGCTTCCTTGGCGGCGGCGCCGACCGTCAAATCGGGGTTCACGACGAAGGCCTGATTGACCAGCGTGATCTCGGACAGGAATTTCTTCATCCGGCCTTCGATCATCTTCTCGATCACCTGTTCGGGCTTCCCGGACTCGCGCGCGATGTCCATCTGCACGGCCTTTTCCTTCTCCACGATCGACGGGTCGAGCTTCGACTCGTTCAGCGCGGCGGGGTTTACGGCGGCGATGTGCATGGCGATCTGGCGTGCGGTGGCTGCATCGTCACCCGAATAGGCTACGAGGACACCGATCTTGCCCATGCCGTCGGTGGCGGCGTTGTGAACGTAAGCCGCGACGTTCTGGCCTTCGATCTTTTCCATCCGGCGCAGGGTCATGTTCTCGCCGATCTTGGCGATGGCGTCGGTGATCCGCTCTTTCACCGGCTTGCCGCCCATATCCGTCTCGGACAGGTCCGCGACGGTGTTGGCACCCAGGGCCGCGCCTGCGATATCGCCGGCCAACTGCTGGAATTCAGCGTTCTTCGCGACGAAGTCCGTTTCCGAGTTCAGCTCGACCGCGACACCGGTGCCGCCTTCGACCTTGACAGCGACGAGGCCCTCGGCCGCGGTGCGATCGGCTTTCTTGGCGGCCTTGGCAAGGCCTTTCGTACGCAGCCAGTCCACGGCGGCGTCCATGTCCCCGTCGGTTTCGGTCAGCGCCTTCTTGGCGTCCATCATGCCCGCGCCGGTGGATTCGCGGAGTTTCTTCACATCTGCTGCGGTGATCGCCATGGCTCGGCTCTCCTCATATCTTCAAAAGCCCGAAGCAGGGGCTACCCCGCTTCGGTGACAGGTCCGTAACGGAGGTGCCGTTACTCCTTGTTTTCCAGCTCGTACGGCGCATCCTTGGCCTTCGTGTCGTCGTGCACGGCCTCTTTGGATACGTCCAGCGTTTCCTCCGCATTCGCGGGGGTCTCGAGGATCTCTTCCTCTTCGCCGGTGGTTTCTTCCATGGCACCCATGTCGATACCGGCTTGGGCCATCTGCGCCGACATCCCGTCAAGCGCGGCACGCGAAGCCAGATCGCAATACATCTGGATGGCACGGGCGGCGTCGTCGTTGCCCGGGATCACGTAATCCACGCCATCGGGCGAGCAGTTGGTGTCGACCACGGCCACGACCGGAATGCCCAACTTGCGCGCTTCGGCTATGGCCAGGTCTTCCTTGTTCACGTCGATGACGAACAGAAGGTCCGGAACGCCACCCATCTCACGGATCCCGCCCAGCGAAGCGTTCAGCTTGGCCTGGTCCCGCTCCATCGACAGACGCTCGCGCTTGGTCAGACCACCGGCGCCTTCGGCCATGCGCTCGTCGATTTCGCGCAGGCGGTTGATCGACTGGCTGACCGTTTTCCAGTTGGTCAGCGTGCCACCCAGCCAACGGTGGTTCATGTAGTACTGCGCGCAACGCTCGGCGGCTTCGGCGACGGGCTTCTGAGCCTGCCGCTTGGTGCCGACGAACAGGATGCGGCCGTTCTTCGCGACCGTGTCGCGGATGACCTGCAGCGCTTGGTCCAGCATCGGGACGGTCTGCGTCAGATCGAGAATGTGAATGCCGTTGCGGTCACCGTAGATATACGGACCCATGCGCGGGTTCCAGCGCTGGGTCTGGTGGCCGAAGTGGACGCCCGCTTCGAGAAGCTGACGCAGAGAAAACTCGGGAAGAGCCATCTTGGTATCCTTTTCCGGTTTCGATCCTCGACGGGGCCTTGAAAAGAGGCGTTTGCCTCAACCGGTGGACGAATAGGGATGTCTCCCCCATGCGCCCGGACCCCGTCTGTGAAGTGTGCTGGCCCTTAAACGGGATCGCGTGGGGATGCAAGCCCGTCGATCACGGCGCGGGCCGCTCTCAGGCCGGGTGCCTCGCCCCCCTGCCCCAGCGCGGTCATCGTCCGCGCCAGCGCCGCCCCCTGCCGGTCCGGCGCGTCCCAAAGATCGGTCAGCGCCGCGGCGATGGCGTCCGGACGGCAGGCCGGGCCAAGGAGTTCGGGCACGACCTTCGTACCCTCGATCAGGTTCACCAGCGTCACGGTATCGATCAGGGCCATCCGGCTCATGATCTGCCAGCTGAGCCAGCTCATGTCGTAGGCCACGACCATCGGCGTGGCCGCCGCGGCCAGTTCCAGCGACACGGTGCCCGACGCCGCCAGTGCCGCGTGCGCGCCTGCGAAGGCCGCGGCCTTTTGACCGGGATCGGGATGCTCCAGAAGGCGTGTCGCGGGCCAGTCGGCCGTCAGGCTGCGAAGCATCTCCTCGCGCCCTGGGGCGACGGGGATCACGACGCGCGGAGTCTTACCCATCTTGCGAAGCGCGGCGCCGAAAACGGGGGCCAGACGTTCGACTTCGGACCGGCGGGAGCCTGGAAGAACCAGAAGATACGGATCATCGCCAAGGTCATGCGCCATGCGGAATGCCGCAATCCCGTCCTCGGTCGCGACCGGGTCCGAGACGACCGGATGCCCCACGAAATCGCAGCGCATCCCGGCCGCTTCCATGTAGGGAGGCTCGAACGGCAACAGCGCCAGCACATGATCCACGTGACGCGCCATCTTCGCCGCGCGGCCCGGCCGCCAAGCCCAGACGGAGGGGGCGACGTAGTGGACGATCCGCGTGTCCGAAGATGCGCGCACCCGCTTCGCCACCCTCAAGCAGAAATCCGGGCTGTCGATGCCAATCAGGACGTCAGGTCGTTCCGACAGCACTGCATCTGCCGTCTGGAACATGCGGCGCCGCAGATGGGGATAGCGCGGCAGAACTTCGGCGATCCCCATGACCGACAGCTCGTCCATAGGAAAAAGGCTGCGCAGCCCCTGCCCTTCCATTTGCGGGCCGCCGACGCCCAAAAATTTCACGTCCGGACACAAGGTCCGAAGGCCGCCCATCAGGGCAGCGCCAAGCCGGTCGCCCGACGCTTCGCCGGCGACCAGAAAAACCCGCATCAGACCGCCCGCACCCAAAGTCCGGCCGCATCGGCGCGGCCGGCGACTTCGTCCCGGTCCAGAACGAGGACACCGCCCGCCCGGATGGCGATCCCTGTCAGGCCGGCCGCAGCGGCACGGTCAACGGTCTCTGGCCCGATGGCGGGCAGGTCGACGCGCATGTCCTGACCTGGTTTAGGCGCTTTGACGAACACGCCGCCCGCAGGGGTATGCGTCGCCAAGGGCCGGTTTCCACCATCGGATTTCACCGGTCGATCCAGTTCCTCGGACCGGGAGAGACCCAGTGCTTCAAGTGTCTGGCTTTTCAGGTTCATTTCACGGGCTGATCCGGCAATCTCGGCCTCGGCCGTGGCGCGCATCGCGGCAACGCTCGACAGCATCCAGTCAGTCCCGGGAAGCGCCTCGACGGCAAGGACTTGGCCCCCGGCCACCACGCAACCTTGACCCACATCCGCGGGCCCGATCGCGTCGAGCACATGGAAACCGCGGGTAATATCGCCTTCGTCCCGTTCGGTCGCGGTCTGGCTCCCGATGGCGCCCGCGTCGGGCAACAGATCGGGACGTAGGGCATGGGCACCCACCACTTCGATCCCGCGTTCTTCGACCAATTCGATCAGAACCCGCAGGGCCCCGTCGTCTCCCTGCCCCAACGCGGCCACGATACGCTGCACCAAGGGCGCGGTTTCCGTATCGATCAACGACAGGTCGATCACGGGCCGCCGGATCGCGCCAGCCAGGCACAGCCGCCGTACCTTTGACCGCTCCAGATCGGCCAAAAGCGTCCCGAGCGTTTCAAGTCGGAACGTCTCGACCCCCGTGGGCGCATTGCCTTCAAGCGCGATCACACGCGCTTCGGGGTGAACCTCACGCAGGAGGCCCGGCAGACGCCCTTCGCCAACGATCAGGCACAGATCAGTCACGGTGTGAGGAACCCCCGGTCGCTATGGCCCAGAACGAACGACGCGATCTGTTGGACATATTCGCTCTCGCTCTCTTCGCTCAGGCGACGGGCACGGTCCTGGAACGCGCCTTCGCCCTGCTTCAGCATCTGCAACGCGGCGCGAAGGGCCGTGATATCCTCGCGCGCCACACCGCGCCGCTTGAGCCCCACGAGGTTCAACCCGTCAAGAACGCCCCTGGGCCCCTGTACCAGCGCATGGGGGATCACATCGGCGGTCACCATCGTCACGGCCCCGATGATCGCACCTTCGCCGATCCGGACGAACTGGTGGACGCCCGACAGGCCGCCGATGATCGCATCATCGCCGATGACGCAATGCCCGGCGAGAGCGGCGTTGTTCACCAGGATCACCCGGTCGCCGATAATGCAGTCATGGGCAACGTGGCTACCGGCCATGAAAAGGCAATCGTCGCCGACCTTGGTCACGCCACCGCCGCCTTCGGTCCCGACATTCATCGTGACATGTTCGCGAATGCGGTTGCGCACACCGATCTGCAAAGACGTCTTCTCGCCGTCGAATTTCAGGTCCTGCGGGATCTCGCCGACGACCGCAAAGGGGAAGATCACCGTCTCGTCCCCGACCGAGGTCCGGCCGGTCACGATGGCATGGCTGCGCACCTCGACACCTGCGCCAAGCTCGACCTCGGGGCCGATGATCGCGAAAGGCCCCACGGACGACCCCGGACCGATCCGGGCGCCCTGCTCGACCAGGGCCTGCGGATGAACCCGAGCGGAGGCGGCGATGGAACTCACTTCGGGATATCCATCATCGCGGTGAACTCCGCCTCGCAGGCGAGCTCGCCATCCACTTCGGCGCGGCCCTCGAATTTCCAGACCTTGCCGCCGCCGCGCTTCGTCGTGACGTGCATTTCCAAGACGTCGCCGGGGATCACCTTGCGGCGAAACTTCGCGCTTTCGATCCCCATGAAATAGACGAGGAATTCCTTATCCGCCAAATCCTGTCCGACCCCGACCATCACGGCTGCGGTCTGGGCCATCGCCTCGATAATCGTCACGCCGGGCATGATCGGCGCGCCGGGGAAGTGGCCCTGGAAATGAGGCTCGTTGAAGGTGACGTTCTTGAGTCCCGTCGCCGACTTGGTGCCGTCGATATCGCGAACCCGGTCCACCAGAAGGAAAGGATAGCGGTGGGGAATGATGCGTTGGATCAGATGGATGTCGGCGGTCTGAAGCTCGGACATGTGGTGCCTCCCGTGGTCTGGGCGCGGCTTAACGAATGACCGGCGCGGGGGCAAGGAAGCCTCAGTCCGGTGTGGCCGCGGGGGTTTCCCCCTCAGGGGGGGCTTCCTCTATCGCTTCGGCATCGATCCGCGCGATGGCACGGTCGGTGATGTCGACGCCTGCTGCGGCGGCCAGGACGGAACGGCGGTCCAGCAAGACGTCTGCCCCGATCTCGGACAGAAGCGATGACAGAATGGGCGAGACGCGACGTACGAATGTCGCCCGCGCCTCTTCCTGCAGGCGAGACAAAGCGCGGGCCTTGGCGTCCTGCTCCGCCCGAAGTCGGCGGACCTTCTCGTCGAAGGCACGGGCCCGTTCGCGGAATTCGGCGCCGTCCGTCTCTGCCCGGGCTTCGGTCAGGGCGCGCTCCTCGGCTGTCAGCTCCGCCTCGATTTCGACATTTTCGGCGACGAGGGCGTCTCCGCGTTGGTCGATCTCGCCCAACAGGGCTTGCCCCAGCTTGCTCTGGCTGAACAGGCGATCCTGGTCGACGGTAGCAACGCCCACGCCGCTTTGCCCCCAGACCGGCAGGGCCGCCCCGAAGGCGGCCCCAAAAATCAAACCGGCGGCCGTGCGCCTAGAAACTCGTGGAGACCGAGACATTAAAAGTCCGGGTGTTGTCATAGTCTTCGGCCTGCAAAGCTTCAGCGAAGTTGAACCGAAGAGGACCCAAAGGCGTGTCCCAGAAGAGCGAGACACCGACAGCCGACCGAAGGTTAAAATCGTCGTCAACTTCGCCTTCCGCGCCGGCCGTATCCTCAAGCCCCCAGACGGATCCGGCATCCAGGAAAACGCCGCCGCGGATGCCGTATTCCTCGGGCAGCCCCAGCGGGAAGTCCGCTTCGACGCGCGCCACCGCGAACATGTTGCCGCCAAGTGCATCGTCGGTGCCCAGGTCGCGCGGCCCGACGCCCAGCGGTTCGAAGCCGCGCAACTGTCGGGTGCTCAGGAAGAAACGGTCGGTGATCCGGGTGCCACCCTCGTCGCCGATCGCGTTGATCGACCCGCCTTCGATGACCGCGCGGACATTCACCTCTTCGTTCAAAAGTGCGGTCGTATACCCGGCGAAGGCCTCGGTCTTGATGTATTCAACATCGCCACCGACGCCCGCGAAGTCCTGTCCGAACCGCAGGACCACGCCGGTGGTCGGATCGATACCGCTGCGCCGCGAATCCCAACTATAGGAGTAGCCGACAGAAGACACGATGGCCTCGCCGGTGTCGCGCTGAATGATCGGCGACGCATTCTCGTTGACGTCGACGATTTCGTCCTGCGCGATGCGGTAGCGCAGTTCGACTCGACCTTTTTCTGACACCGGGAAAGAGACCGACGGGCTGAAACTGATCGTTTCGGTGTTGTACTTCGCCTCGTCGTAATCTGTGGTGGAATAACCCAGGCTCAGCGCGCCGCGAAGGTCACGGCCCAGGAAATAGGGTTCGGCAAAGCTGAACGACGCCGCGTTGCTGTTCGTGCCGGTCGTGACGTTGAACGACAGGATCTGACCCCGACCCAGGAAGTTCCGCTCGGCAAAGCCGATATTCACCCCAAAACCGCTGTCCGACGAATAGGACCCGCCAAGCGACAGGCTGCCGGTCGGCTGTTCGACGACGTCGACGTCGATGACCACCTGGTCGGGGGATGATCCTTCGCGTCCTTCGGCCTGAACGTCGGTGAAATATCCCAGGGCGCGGATCCGTTCGGCCGCGGCGCGGATTTCGCGCGGATTGAACGGATCGCCCTCGACCGTGTCGAACTCCCGGCGGATCACACGGTCCAGCGTCGTCTGGTTGCCCTCGATGTCGATCCGTTCGACGAATATACGGGGTCCGCGTTCGAGGACGAAATTGACATTCAGGCGCAGGGTGCGGGGATCGCGTTCGATCTGCGGCACGGCGCGGATGAAGTTAAGACCCCGCCGCGTGGCAAGGGTTTCCATACGCTTGGTGGCGTTGTCGATGGCGCGCGGCGTATAGGTCTGGCCGGGATCGATCCGTGCCTCGGCCAGGTAATCAGAGGCATCGAGGCCCGGAACGTCGCTCGACGCGGTGATTCGCCCGAAATCCCAGCTTTGCCCTTCGGTGATGTTGAACTGATAGAAGAAGGCGCCTCTGTCCCGCGCAAACTGGGACGACACATCGTTGATCTGAAAGTCGATATATCCGCGGGACCGGTAGAAATCCGTCAGAAGCTGGCGGTCGAACGCGACCCGATCGGCGATGAACGTATCGCTCTGGATCAGCTGGCGCAGCAGTCCGGCCTGTTTGGTGGCTAAAGCACGGCGCAAGCGACGGTCGGAATAATCGCGGTTGCCGACAAACGAGATCCGCTCGATCTCGACCACATCGCCTTCGGCCACTTCGAATACCAGATCGACCTGATTGTCGTCGCGCCGAATGATCCGCGGCGTGACCGACGCAGCCAGACGTCCACGTGCTTCGTAAGCAGAAGCGATAGCGCGGGCATCCTCTTCCGCGCGGCTGGGATTGTAGACCCGGTTGGGCACGGAGCCGATGAGCGCCGTCAGCTCCTCATCGTCGAGCCTGCGGTTCCCCTCGATGCTGATCCGGCGCACGGTGGGATACTCGGTGACCTCAACGACCAGGGTATTGCCCTGCGGGATCAGGTCCGCCGTCTCGAACAATCCGGCCCCGACGAGGCGTTGATACGCGGCGTTCAACTCCCCCGCTGTCAGGGGCTGGCCCCGCGGGATGCCCAGCGTGTTGATCACGGTGGTATCGTCGACGCGGGTGTTCCCGTCGATCCGTATCGCATTGAATTGGAAGGTTTGCGCCTGTGCCGGCGGTGCCATGACCGCCATCGCCCCCAAGCCCAAAGCCGCCACGCCCGCGCCACTGAGGACGGAGGCCAGTAGTGTGGCACGCGTCGAGCGCCCCCTCAATTCGAACATGAGTTCAACCTGTTTCAGACATCCCAAATTCGTGAGTAGCGGGATTGCCGGGGCATGTCAAAACGCCAAAGCGGCCCACGCGACGTAAGCCGGCGGGCCGCCCCACGGAGGACAGAAAGTGGCGGGAAAACGCCGGGTCAAAGACCCAGGATCAAACCGCCCATGCAAAGCGACGCGCCGATCGCCGCGGGAAACAGAACGCGATCAAGATGAATGCGAACCAGCAGACCTATGCCGCGGGAGCCGGAAGAGAGAGTTTGCATGACGCCACCTTAAAGAACCGTTAAATCAGCTTCTCTCAAGGCTGCGCGCGGATTGTGGCGGGAATGCGGCGATGTCCGGGTATTGCAGGGGCGCGGCCCGTCACGGACAAAGGAAATCGTTGCCGATGGCAAACACCATCAGCGTTCCAAGCAGCGCGAGACCGACCGCCATCAGAACGTTCAGCGCCCGATCCGAGGGTGGTCGCCCGCTGATCGCCTCAAAGGCGTGGAACACCAGATGACCGCCGTCCAGAACTGGGATGGGAAAAAGGTTCAGCAGACCCACGGCTGTCGACAGCACCGCGATGAACCACACGAAGCTCAGAAGACCCGCGCTGGCGGCGGCGCCGCTGGTCTGCGCAATGCCGATCGGGCCTTGCAGGTTGCAAGAGGAAATCGCGCCGGCTGCCATGTGATACAGTCCCGAAAGACTGGATTGTATGATGAAGCCCGTCTGCTCGACCCCGTAAGAAAATGCGGACAGAATGCCTGGATTTGCACGTTCGGGCACCAGGAACATGCCGCCCGTGATGCCGATCAGCCACCGTGTTTCGAATCCGCCCTCTGGCAAAGGCAGATCCATCCGCTTCGGGGTCAGCGCGACCTCACGCGCGGTATCTGTGGCGGGTGACCAGATGGCGAGGGTCATCGTCTCGCCACCCGAATTGCCGACGATTTCGCGCAGTTGCGAAAAGGCGAAAACCGGGGTGCCGTCGATTGCGGTCACGACTTCGCCTTCCCGGATTCCGACGTCCGATGCGGCAGACTGCGGGCTCACACCGCCGGCAATCGGCGGATAGGGATAGGGGGCGGATACGGTGAGGCGTTCGCCCCCCCTTTCGATCAGATAGTCCAGTTCCGCCTCCAGAGGCAGCGTGTCGACGAAGGCGGAAAGGTCGGCCACGCCCGGTACGTCCTGCCCTGCGATCTGCAAAAGCCGGTCGCCCGGCTCGATCTGCTGGGTGACGTCCGGAAGCGGCATGACCTCGTCCACAGTCAAGGGGTCCGTCGCGACCCCGCGCAACATCAGGACGATAGCGAAGACCGCGATGGAAAGGACGAAATTGAAGACAGGACCCGCCGCGACGGTCAGGGCACGCGCCCAGACTGGTGCCCCCGCCATCGTGCTGCGCGCTTCTGCCGGGTCCAGCCCGGGCGTATCTGCCTGCCCCACGCTGGCCGCGTTGGCATCGCCGCGGAACTTCACGTATCCGCCGACGGGAAAGGCCGCGACCTGCCATTGCGTGCCGCGCTTGTCGGTTCGGGACAGCAACACCGGCCCCATTCCAATCGAGAACACGTCCGCCTTGATGCCGCACCAGCGGCCGACGATGTAATGCCCGTATTCGTGGATCGCCACGATGATGCTGAGCGCTGCCACGAAGGCCACCAGCGTGAATGCCAGCGACCCGAAATCCGGGATCAGTCCCATTTTGCCTCCCTCATGACGTCAGACGCGGCAGGACTTCGTCGACCCGCTTGCGCGCCGTCTCGTCGGCGTTGCGCACCATATCGAGTGTGCTTGCGTCGATTCCAAGGCGTTCTGACGACATTATGTTCAGCACTCGCTCGACCGTCTCGGCCATGTGGAGAAACGAGATCCGTCCCGCGATGAAATGATCGAGCGCGCGTTCCTTCGCGCCGTTTAATACCGTTCCCGAAAGCCCCCGGTCGCGCATCACCTCGCGGGCCAGCCGCAGGGCGGGATACTTGACCTCGTCCGGCGCCTCGAAGGTCAGTCGCCCCATTGCGGCGAAATCAAGGCGCTCCACGGGAATATGGGCGCGGTCTGGCCAGTTCAGCGCATAGCCGATGGCGTGGCGCATGTCGTGGGGGCCGACATGGGCCATCAACCCGCCATCGGTGAAGCCGACGATGGCGTGGATCAGGGACTCGGGGTGAACCAGAACCTCGATGCGGGCGGGATCGACGCCAAAGAACTCCCGCGTTTCGATCAGCTCCAGCGCCTTGTTGAACATGGACGCCGAGTCGATGGTGATCCGCTGGCCCATGTCCCAGTTTGGGTGTGTCGCTGCTTCGGCCGCCGTGGCGGTGGCAAGACGCTCGATCGGCCAATCGCGGAAAGCGCCCCCGCTGGCCGTTATGATGACCCGTTCGACCGCCTCCATACGCTCGCCCGTGAGGGCTTGGAAGACCGCGGAATGCTCGCTGTCGACAGGCAGGATCGTCGCGCCATGCCTCCGCGCCGTCTCCATCAGAAGCGGCCCCGCGCAGACGAGGCTTTCCTTGTTCGCAAGCGCCAGGGTTCCGCCGTTGCGCAGCGCGGCCAGCCCGGGCTCAAGCCCCGCGGCACCGACGATGGCTGACATCGCCCAGTCCACCGGGCGGGCCGCAGCCTCGAGGATTGCCTGACGCCCTGCACCGGCCTCGACCCCGCTGCCGCGCAGCGCGTCCCGCAAATCGTCGAGGTCGCCTTCGTCCGCGACCACGGCGATCTTCGCACCGAAGGCCCGCGCCTGCTTGGCCAGCTTGGCCACATTGCGCCCGCCTGTCAGCGCCACGACTTCGTAAGCCTCCGGATCACGTGCGATCAGATCGAGCGTGTTGCACCCGATGGAGCCGGTGGCGCCGAAAATAGAAACCCGCCGCATTGCCTCAGACGGCCAGGCCCGGCGGGAAGCCGACAACGGGCGAAATCAGCAGAAGCGTGACCGACGCGCCCAGCATTCCATCGAAGCGGTCGAACAGGCCCCCGTGTCCGGGCAGCAGGCTCGAACTGTCCTTCACGCCCGCCCGCCGCTTCACCGCGGATTCGGCGATGTCGCCGATCTGGCCGGCCATGGACAGCGTGATCGAGATCGGTATGATCTCGGGGCCCGCCCCGGCGGCAATGCCGAACGCGCCGCCCGCGATGGCTGCGCCGATCCAGCCGGCGATGGTGCCCGACCATGTCTTGTTGGGACTGACGCGGGGCCACATCTTTGGGCCGCCGATCATGCGGCCGAAAATGTACCCGAAAACATCCGTCACGATCACCACGACCGCAAGCCACAGCATCCATATGAACCCATATTCGGTCCTGAGGATATACAGTCCCAGCCCAGCCAGGATGATGAGTACGGTGAACAGCGCGAAGGTCACCCGCCGCTTGTCCAGCCACAAGGCCCCCGCAAAGGCAGGCGCGATACACAGGGGAAGCGCGTAGGCGGGCGGCAGAAGCTCGGCCGCCGTCAGTGCCAGACCCGCCATCACCCCGAGCCACACAGCCGGCGCGTTCACGTCGAGCATGCGCACAAGCTCCCAGACCATGACGCCCGAGATCGCGACCGTGAGCACCATGAAGATGGGGCCACCCAACCAGACGCAAAGCAGACCTACCGCCGCGATGATCGCACCGACGCCGATGCGCTCGCCCAGGTCATTCCAACGGGATGTCGTCATGCGGTGACCGCACCGAACCGGCGCTCACGCTCTCCGAACCGGGCCACGGCCTCGGCAAAGCGGTCTGCCGTGAAGTCGGGCCACAGGGTGTCGATGAATTCGTACTCGGCATAGGCCGATTGCCAAAGCAGGAAGTTCGAGATCCGGGCCTCGCCGCTGGTGCGGACCACGAGGTCGGGATCGGGCAGCACGTGGGTATCAAGGAACCGCGCCAGCACCGTTTCGTCGACATCATTGGGGCACAGCCGCCCGGCAGCGACCTCGGCGGCCAGCCGTTTGGTGGCGCGGCCGATCTCATCGCGGCCCCCGTAATTCAGGGCGATCGTCAGGTTCAGCCTGTCGTTCTTCGAAGTCAGAAGCTCCAGCTCGTCCATCAGCCGGCCCAGCTTGGGGTCCAGTGCCACGCGATCGCCGATGAACCGAACCCGCACGCCCGCGGCCAGAAGCTCCCGCGCCTCGGACTGGATGTAGCGCCGGAACAGCGACATCAGTCCCGCGACCTCGCTTTGCGTGCGGCGCCAGTTCTCGGTCGAGAAGGCGAAGATCGTCAGATGCGTCACGCCCAGATCCGGGCAGGCACGCACGATTTCCTTGCACCGTTTTGCGCCGGCATGGTGGCCGGCAAGGCGTGGCTTGCCACGCGCGGCGGCCCAGCGGCCGTTGCCATCCATGATACAGGCAACATGGCGTGGACCGTTCTTCACGGGATGGGTCACTGTAGTTTCCTCAAACATTCACCGCTTTACTTACCGTCACGGACAACCTCGGGTCTACCCGCAATACGCGACGAGAGTGACAGATCCGCCCGCGGTGCACGTCAAACCTGCATGATTTCCTGCTGTTTGGTCTCCAGCGTGTCGTCAACCCGCTTGATGTACTCGTCCGTCATCTCCTGGATTTCGGTCTGCCAGAGCTTCTGGTCGTCCTCGCCCATGCCGTTCGACTTGGCCTTCTTGAGCTGGTCCATCCCGTCACGGCGGACGTTACGGATCGCGACGCGGGCGTTCTCGGCGTAGGTTCCGGCAACCTTGGCCAGGTCCTTGCGCCGCTCCTCGTTCAGTTCGGGGATCGGCAGGCGGATGGTCGTGCCATCGATGACCGGATTGATTCCCAGGCCGGACTCGCGGATCGCCTTTTCGGCCTTCCCGACCAACGTCTTGTCCCAGATCGAGATGGTGACCATCCGCGGCTCGGGCACGTTGACGGTGCCGACCTGGTTGATCGGCGTCGCGGCGCCATAGGCGTCGACCATGATCGGCTCGACCATGGATGCCGACGCCCGCCCCGTGCGCAGCGACGCGAATTCCTGCCGCAGCGCCTGCATGGCGCCGTCCATGCGGCGCTTGAGGTCATCCGTGTCGATATCAAGGTCTTCGTTTGCCATATTTCCGTCCGCCCGTTGATGCGTTCCGCGCGACATATGCCCGACCGTGACGCGGATTTCCAGCCTGTGCCGTCGACCTGCCCCGCGCCCGGGCCCGCCGGGACGAATCGATTTGTTCGGGATGTCCCCGCTTCTGACACAATCCAATCAGGCTCATGCGCGGTTCGTCGGTTCTATCAAACGGGGGTTTGCTTCCGGGGATACGAAAAATGAACGTTAACACGGTCAACATGATCTATCTCGGCAGATTGCCCCTTGTGGACACGGTCGAGGGCAATACCAGGTCCGAGGATGCGTCGAAGCTTATCGGGACTTATCAGGACAGTTCGGATCTTCGCCTTACGGAGCTGAAGAACCATGACGCCAACCACGACGGCGTCATCTCCGACGACGAAATGGGTCAGAGCGATTATGTGACCTACCGCCTCGACGGAACCGACTATGCAGCGCGACCGGATTCTTCGGTCATGTACGAAGCGTCGGTGACCGAGGAAGACGGTACCGTGACGAAGCTTTCAGTCGCCGTGATCCAGTTTCACAACGGGGATACCTTCGTGACCGACCTGCACGGGGCAAATGATCTCGACGACAAGAAGATCGACAGCATAGAACTGACGAAAGTCGTGAACGCGAACTACAGCGGATATTACGACCATCATAGCGTCGAGAATACCGTGGTCTGTTTCGCCTCCGGCACGCCGATCAGGACTGCCAAAGGTATTTGGCGCGTCGAGGAGTTGTTCCCGGGCGACATGATCCAAACGGCCGATCACGGGCTGCGCGCCCTTCTCTGGGTGGGTGCCTCAACGCTTGACAGCCCTGGCCGCCATGCGCCGATCCGAATTGCCAGGGGCGCGCTGGGTCCCGGCCTGCCGGACCGCGACCTCGTGGTCTCGCCCCAGCACCGGGTGCTGGTCCGATCGCGAATCGCGCGGCGCATGTTCGACACCGAAGAGGTTCTAATCGCCGCCAAGCGATTACTGCCCCTGGACGGCGTCACCCAAGAGGATCCGAACGTACCGGTGACGTACCACCACCTGTTGTTCGATGGGCACGAACTGGTCGAGGCCTGCGGGCTTTGGGCGGAATCCCTCTATAACGGACCGGCCGTGCGACGGGTGGTCCCGGCGGCGCAACGGGCCGAACTTGCCGCGGTCTTCGGCCCCGCCTGGCCCCATGTTCGCACCATACCCGCAAACGCTCGGCAGCGCAGGCTGGTGGAACGGCACACTCAGAACGACAAGCCGCTGGTCGCCGTGTGACGATGTCGCCTATCGGTCGGACACGCTGGTGAATGTCCCCTCGCCTGCGAGGATTCCCCGGAACCCGCCGGGCTCATCCAAGCTGAACACGATGATCGGCAGCTGGTTGTCCCGCGCCAGGGCGATGGCGGAGGCGTCCATGACGTTCAGGTGTTTTTGCAGCACCTCGTCATAGGTCACGTGATCGAAGCGGACCGCGTCGGGGTGCTTCTGCGGGTCCTTGTCATAGACGCCGTCGACCCCGTTCTTGCCCATGAAGATCGCCTGGCAGTTCATCTCGGACGCGCGCAGCGTCGCGGCGGTGTCAGTCGTGAAATAAGGGTTTCCCGTGCCGGCCGCGAAGATGCAGACGCGCTTCTTCTCCAGGTGGCGTACGGCGCGGCGGCGGATATAGGGCTCGGCCACCTCGTTCATCGTGATCGCGCTGATCACGCGGGTGTGGATGTTCAGCGCTTCAAGCGCGCCCTGCACCGCCAACGCGTTCATCACCGTGGCAAGCATCCCCATGTAGTCGGCGGTCGTCCGCTCCATACCCTGGGCAGATCCTTGCAGGCCGCGGAAGATGTTGCCCCCGCCGATCACCATGCAAACCTCGACCCCAAGGTCGTGGACAGACTTCACCTCGCGCGCGATCCGTTCGACCGTCGGCGGGTTCAGCCCGTAGCCGCGATCGCCCATCAGCGCCTCGCCGGAAATCTTCAGAAGTACCCTGTCGTAGCGCCTTGCCTCTGCCTGCTCCGCCATCGCCCATAACCCCCTTTTGCGTCGCAGCGATAAATGTCCGAAAAGGCCCTTCGGCACAACACGAAGGGAAAGGGAACATGCGTATCGACGAGGCGCTCGACCGTGCGGCGGCCCCCGGACCGGTTCTGATCGCGGGGCCCACGGCCAGCGGCAAGTCCGCCTTGGCGCTTGCCATCGCCGAGGCGCATGGGGGCATCGTCGTCAACGCCGATGCCCTTCAGGTCTATGCCCGCTGGCGCATCCTGACGGCCCGACCTTCCCCCGCGGACGAGGCGCGGGTCCCGCATGCCCTCTACGGCAATGTGCGGGGCACCGAGTATTCTGTCGGCGACTGGCTGCGCGACCTTCCCCCTTTCCTCGACCACCCGAAGCCGGTGATCGTTGGTGGGACTGGCCTCTATCTGACGGCATTGACCGAAGGCCTCGCCGAAATTCCGCCGACCCCGCCCATGATCCGTACCGAGGCCGATGCTCGACCGCTGTCGCAGCTGCTGGACGAGCTCGACCCCGAGACCGTCACCCGGATCGACACACGGAACCGCGCCCGGGTTCAGCGCGCCTGGGAGGTTCTGCGCGCGACGGGCCGCCCGCTGGCGCAGTGGCAGGACGACACCGCGCCGCCGTTGCTGCCGCTCTCGCGCGCCACGGCTTTCGTGCTTTCAGCCCCGCCCGAGGATCTGACGCCACGCATCACGGCCCGTTTCGACGCGATGCTCGACGCCGGCGCGCTGGAGGAAGTGCGCGCGAACCTTGCCAATTTCGATCCCTCCCGTCCCGCGGACCGGGCCATCGGCGCTGTGGAGCTGGCTGATTACCTTGGGGGGCGGATCGACCTTGTGGCCGCCCGGGACCGCGCCGTGGTAGCGACCCGGCAATTCGCCAAGCGCCAGCGCACCTGGTTTCGGGCGCGCATGGGGGGGTGGCAGAGGGTTGATTGCTGATGCGCAGACCGGCGGCGACCGAATTTCCTTGGAGAATCGGGGTCACCTTTCCTAGCCTCGGGACAAGACCGGTCCGCTGCCGCTTTCCGGAGTTCACGATCATGCTCGATCTTCCCCGGCCAGAGGCCGGTCTTCGTATCGTCCCGCTTCACCGTCTGTGCGCCGGGGGCCGTTGGCGTACAGAAGCGATGCGGTCCTATGGACAGGCCGTCCTGTACTGGTTCATCCGCGGTCAGGGTCGGGTGACCGTGCAGGGTATCACGCGGGGCTACGGCGCGCACAATGCCGTGCTCCTGCCGCCCGGTACCATGCACGGGTTTGATACCGCCGGCACGGTGCAGGGTCATGCGGTTTTCTTGCCCAAGGACGCCGAGCCGGACATGCCGTCGATTCCGCTGCATCTCAGGTTGCGTGATGTCCAGCCTCAGGCCGAGCTGACATTCCACATAGAGGCCATGCGCGCCGAACTGGAACGCGGTGCCAACACATCCGAGGTTGCGCTGACCCATCACGTGGGACTTCTGACCGTATGGCTATCGCGCCAAGCTGGAGAAGCCTGGACCCGCGACGAAGACCTCACATCAACCCCGGGCGAGTCGCTGGCGTCGGCCTACACCTCGCTTCTGGAACGGTACTTCCGCGACGGGCATGGGGTGGCGGATTACGCACGCGCGCTGGGCGTGACGCCTGCGCACCTGACCCGGTGCTGCCGCCAGACCTCGGGCCGTGCCGCTTCGGACTTGTTGCACGACAGGCTGCATTTCGAAGCGTGCCGTCTGCTGGGCGAGACGCGAATGCCCGTGAAGGCGGTGGCCGAAACTCTCGGATTCCGCTCCTCCGCCTATTTCACTCGTGCTTTCCGGGCCCGCGCGGGCATGACGCCATCGCAGTTTCGACGCCGCGCCTAGGTCTGCTCGCGACATATCGGCATGTCGTTTTTGCAAGAATGCCCGGCCCGTCGTGTTGACGCTCGCCCCGCGTCCGGCGCATTATGCTAAACAACGAACAAGCAGGCCCCAGGGCAATGCGGCTTAAAAAACGCCGCGCAATCAATCGACACGACCAGGGAGAGACCGATGACCCATTCCACCGACCGGATCCATCCGGCCGCCAAGATGCATGCCGACGAATACCGCGCAGGCCAGATCGACCGCCGGGAATTCCTGACTCGCGCCACGTCACTGGGCGTGGCAGCAACAGCGGCTTACGGGCTGATCGGCGCCACGGCCCCCACCGCGGCCCGTGCGCAAGAGGCCCAGCAGGGCGGAACGCTGCGCATCCAGATGGAGTTGCCCGCGCTGAAAGATCCCCGGACGTGGGACTGGTCCGAGATCGCCAACCAGTGCCGTGGCTGGCTGGAATACCTCGTGGAATACCAGCGCGACGGAACCTTCCGTGGCATGCTTCTGGACAGCTGGGACGTCAATGAGGATGCGACGCAGTACACGTTGAACCTGCGCGAAGGCGTGACGTGGAACAACGGCGATACTTTCACCGCCGAGGATGTGATGCACAATATCGAGCGTTGGTGTGATGCGGGCGTCGAGGGCAACTCGATGGCCGGTCGCATGGGCGGTCTGGTGGATCCCGACACCCAGCAGCTGCGCGAAGGTGCGGTGGAAGTGGTCGACGACATGACCGTTCGCCTGACCCTGCCCAATCCCGACATCACCCTGATCGCGGGATTTGCCGATTATCCCGCCGCCGTCGTACACCGCAGCTATACAGGCGGCGACCCCGCCGAGAACCCCATCGGCACCGGACCCTTCCTGCCGGTCGAAGTCTCGCCCAACGTCCGCACGATCGTCGAGCGGAACGAAGATCACGACTGGTGGGGCGCCGAGGTCTATGACGGTCCGTTCCTCGACCGGATCGAGTATATCGATTATGGTACCGATCCCGCCGCGTGGCTGGCCGCGCTGGAGTCCGAAGAGGTCGACATGCTCTACGAGAGCGTTGGCGAATTCATCGAGATCATGGACTCGATCGGGCTGGAGAAGTCCGAGGTCGTGACCGCCAACACCTTCTGCGTGCGCCCGAACCAGCTGGCCGAAGTCAACGGGCAGCGGATCTATGAGGACAGGACCGTCCGCCGGGCGCTGGCCATGGCGTGCAACAACGATGTCCTCCTCGAACTGGGATATGCCGGGTTGGGCGAAGTCGCTCAGAACCACCATGTCTGCCCGATCCATCCCGAATATGCCGAGATCGAACCGGCCGTCTACGCCCCTGATGAAGCCGCCCAGATGATGCAGGACGCGGGTATCGGCGATGTCGAGCATGAGCTGGTCTCGCTCGACAGCGGGTTCCAGCGCGACACGTGCGACGCCGTCGCGGCCCAGCTGCGCGACGCGGGAATTCCTGTGGCGCGGACGATCCTGCCGGGCTCGACCTACTGGAACGACTGGAACAAGTTCCCGTTCTCGGGGACCGAGTGGAACATGCGCCCGCTGGGCGTTCAGGTTCTGTCGCTGGCCTATCGCTCGGGCGCCGCGTGGAACGAAAGTGGTTTTGCGAACGAGGAGTTCGACCGGATGCTCGACCAGGCGATGTCCATCGCCGATGCCGAGGAACGCTCGCAGCTCATGGCCGATATCGAACGCCTTCTGCAGGAAGAGGGCGTCATCATCCAGCCCTACTGGCGCTCGATCTACCGGCACCACATTCCGGGTCTTCTGGGCGCAGAGATGCACCCGACCTTCGAGATCCATCCTTATAAACTGGCTTTGACCGCCTGACCGTAGCGCGGGGCCTTCACGGGCCCCGCGTTCCAAGGCCCTGATCGAAGGAATCCTGGATGGCCGCGTTCATCCTCCGCCGCCTGGGCGTCATGATCGCCACGGCGCTGTGCCTGACCTTCGTGGTCTTCTACCTGACCAATCTCGACCCCAACCTCGAGAAGCTGGCGAAGACGCAGGGCAATGTGCGCATGACAGACGAGCAGGTGGATTCCTGGCTTGCAGCCCGCGGATACGACCGAAACCTGTTCGTGAAATATGGCGAATGGCTGGGCGTCGTGCCCGGCTACGTAACCCAGCTTGACGACGGGGGCGTTCGGGGCCGTTGCTTCGGCAATGCGGACGAAGTGCCCCCTGGGGCGCCCTCGTTCTGCGGGGTCCTGCAAGGCGACTGGGGCTATTCGACCGTCTTCCGGGACGAGGTGGGCAGCATCGTCGCGACGCGGCTTGGGCTGACGGGCAAGCTCATGGGCTTCGTCATGCTGCTGATGGTTCCCATGGCGCTTCTGATCGGGGTGCTTGCTGGCATGCGCGAAGGCACTCGCATGGACCGATCGTTATCGTCCTTTTCCATCTTGTCGACGGCAACACCGGAATACGTGTCGGGCGTGATCCTGATCACCGTCTTCGCGTCGTCGGCCGTGGGATTGCGTTGGTTCAAGGGCACCGCGACGTCCGCCATGGAGAACGCCACTTTCGAAAATTTCTTTCTGCCGGTGTTGACCATCGCGCTTTTCGGGATGGGTTATATCGCCCGCATGACGCGGGCCAGCATGGCCGAGGTGATGCAACAGCAATACATCCGGACGGCGCGACTGAAGGGCGTCAGCTTTCGGAACGTGGTGCTGAAACACGCGCTTCGCAATGCGCTGATCGCGCCCTTCACGGTCATCATGCTGCAATTCCCGTGGCTCCTGAACGGCGTCGTGATCGTCGAGACCCTGTTCAACTACAAGGGCTTCGGCTGGACGCTGGTGCAGGCCGCGTCGAACAACGATATCGAGCTTTTGCTGGGCGTCTCGGTCGTGTCGGTCTTCGTGGTGCTGATCACTCAGCTGATCTCCGACGTCGGTTATGTCTACCTCAACCCGCGGATCAAGGTTGCATGAGCGCGCCTTTGCCCCTCGCCCGCCTCTTCGCTGAAGGACCCCGCGCATGGAGCCTCTGACCTGGACCGGATCCCTGGCAGTGCTGACCCCCATCCTGTGGACGGCTGCCGCGGCGTTCGTCCTCCTGGCCGCGATCCGCTTGATAGCCGGGCTTTTCCTCGCGTCCGGTGACACCGTGACCCAACCGGATGGCACACTGTCGATGACCCGCGGACCGCTCGAGACGCTGGACCTCGCCACGCGGTGGGCGTTCTACGTCATCCTTGGCGTGCTCGCCGCATTCCTGGTTGGCGGCGCAGTTCTTGGCCTCGGGGCCGGCATCATCGGGGGGATGGCACAGCGGCTGATCCCCGTGTGGATCGCGCTGGCCTTGGTTATTGGCGTGTCCTTAACGTTTCGCCGCCGTCTGGGCCTTTACGGCAAGCTCTTCGGCTCGACCATCGGCTCGGTCGGTTTTGCCCTGGTGATGTTCTGGGTGTTCGCGGCCTTCTTCGGCGCGCTAGACATGATCGTCACGCACGACCCGCTCGCGCAATCGGGCGCGATGAAGAACGAGGTGCCGGGCACCTTCTACACCAAGATGATCGGCGACATCGACGAGGGGGCCTATCCCTATTACCTGCTGGGCGGCGACAATCTGGGGCGTGACGTGTTCAGCCGGATGATCGCCGGCGCGCTGGTCGTCGTGCAGATCGCCCCGATGGCGACAGCCTTCGCCTTCATGGTGGGTATCACCCTTGGCCTTCCGGCGGCATATTACGGCGGTCGGCTCGACACGACGCTGACGTTCCTCGCGAACCTGATCCTCGCCTTTCCGGTCATCCTGCTATTCTACCTGCTGGTCACACCCGAAATCGTGGCGACCGGCATCCCGACCTACATGGCGGCGGTCATGTTCGTCTTTCCCATCGTCTTCTTCACGATCCTTCTGAACTCGCGCTATCATACCCGTCCGAAACTGCGGCTTCCGCTGCTGATCATCGTGATCGGCGTGCTGGGCTGGCTTTACCTGTCGCTGATCTCCAAACGGTTCGGCGTGCTTGAGGTTCTGCCGCGCTGGCTGGACCTGTTCGATATTCCGGGCGGCATCCTGGTCGTCTTCGTCTCGGTCGTCTTCGTGAACTCGCCCACGGTGTTCCGCATCGTTCGGGGCCTCGGCCTCGACATCAAGACGCGCGATTACGTGGCCGCCGCACAGACCCGCGGCGAGGGTCCGTGGTACATCATGCTGTGGGAGCTTCTGCCCAATGCCCGAGGTCCCCTGATCGTCGATTTCTGTCTGCGCGTCGGCTACACGACCATCCTTCTGGGTACGCTCGGTTTCTTCGGCCTCGGGCTGCCCCCTGAAAGCCCTGACTGGGGGTCGACCATCAACGACGGACGCAAGCTCCTGGCGATCTACCCGCATCCCGCGCTTGCACCTGCGCTTGCGCTTCTGAGCCTTGTCCTTGGCCTCAACCTTCTGGCGGATGGCCTGCGTGAGGAATCCCTACGCGACTAGGTCTTGAGAAATCCTCAAGATCGCCGATCGAACACCGCTTTCACGGCCTAACCGGAGCCGCAAGATGTCCACCGAGCCCCCCATCCTCGAGATCGAGAACCTCTCGATCTCGTTCTTCACCCGCCTGCGAGAGATCCCGGCCGTCATGGATTTCTCTTGCGCGGTCCGCGCCGGAGAGGCGATGGGCCTTGTCGGCGAATCCGGCTGCGGGAAAAGCACCGTGGCATTGGGGGTCATGCGCGATCTGGGCGTGAACGGTCGCATCACCAGCGGCAGCGTCAAGTTCAAAGGACGCGACATGGCCTCAATGTCGGACGCCGAGCTGCGCGCCATTCGCGGCCGTGAGATCGCGATGATCTACCAGGAACCCATGGCTTCGCTGAACCCGGCCATGAAGGTCGGTCGGCAGTTGATGGAGGTGCCCCTCATTCATGAGAATATCGCGAAGAAAGAGGCGCGCGCCCGCGCCTTGGAGGTTCTGACCGACGTCAAGCTGCCCGACCCCGAGCGGATCATGGACGCCTATCCCCACCAGCTTTCGGGTGGACAGCAGCAGCGGATCGTCATCGCCATGGCGCTGATGTCGAAACCGTCCCTGCTGATCCTGGATGAACCGACGACCGCACTCGACGTAACTGTCGAGGCCGCCGTGGTCGAGCTCGTTAAGGATCTTGGGCGGAAATACGGCACGTCGATGCTGTTCATCTCGCACAACCTGGGCCTTGTCCTGGAAACCTGCGATCGGCTGTGCGTGATGTATTCCGGCGAGGCGGTCGAGACCGGCAATATCGCCGACGTCTTCGACAAGATGCGAAACCCCTATACGCAGGCCCTGTTCCGCTCGATCCCGTTGCCCGGTGCTGACAAGAACCTGAAACCGTTGGTGGCCATTCCGGGCAACTTCCCCCTGCCCCACGAACGTCCGCCCGGGTGCAATTTCGGACCGCGCTGCGACTATTTCCAGGATGGTCTATGCGACGCCCAGTCCATCCCGATGTTCGATGTCGAAGGTCAGTCCCGGCATGAAACCCGGTGCCTGCGCCATGACGAGATCGATTGGTCCCGGCAGGAAATCCGCGCGATCGAGACCGAAAAGACCGAGATCGGTGATCCCATCCTGCGGATGGAGGACTTAAAGAAGTACTACGAAGTCAACGCGTCCAGCCTGTTCAAGGGCGGGGACAAACGCGTGGTGAAGGCGAACGAAAGCCTCAGCTTCGAGGCCCGCGAGTCCGAGACGTTGGCCATCGTGGGTGAATCCGGCTGCGGCAAGTCCACCTTTGCCAAGGTGCTTATGGGGCTGGAAACGGCGACCGACGGGACGATCACGCTGGACAACCAGTCCATCGGCGACACTCCGATCCAGGACCGCGATACCGACACCGTGGCCGATGTGCAGATGGTGTTCCAGAATCCGTTCGACACGCTGAATCCGTCCATGACGGTCGGGCGTCAGATCATGCGGGCCCTGGAAATCTTCAAGATCGGAGGGACCGAGGCGGCACGGCGGGAAAAGATGCTGGACCTGCTGGATCTGGTCAAGTTGCCCCGGGAGTTCGCCGACCGGATGCCTCGCCAATTGTCCGGCGGCCAGAAGCAGCGCGTCGGGATCGCCCGCGCCTTTGCCGGCGGGGCCCGGATCGTGGTCGCGGACGAGCCAGTCTCGGCACTCGACGTCAGTGTACAGGCGGCTGTCGCGGATCTTCTCATGGAGATTCAGCGCACGCAGAAGACGACACTGCTGTTCATCAGCCACGACCTAAGCATCGTGCGGTATCTGTCGGACCGCGTGATGGTCATGTATCTGGGCCACGTGGTCGAGATCGGCGATACGAACGACGTCTTCGCCCCGCCCTATCACCCCTATACCGAAGCCCTTTTGTCCGCCGTGCCCATCGCCGACACCCGTGTCGAGAAAAAGCATATTGTTCTGGAGGGCGATGTCCCCTCTGCCATGAACCCGCCTTCTGGCTGCCCGTTCCAGACCCGGTGCCGCTGGAAATCCGAGGTTCCGGGCGATCTGTGCGAACGCGAGGTTCCCCCGATGGTCCGGTTCGGGGCGGAAGGCCAACATCAGATCAAGTGCCACCTGACGCGCGAGAAGCTCGAAGGGATGGAGCCCGTGATCACCATGGCAGCCGAGTGACTGGACCCGGCCGATGGTTCTGCTAGCAACGGCTGAGACACCATCGAAAGCCCGAAATGACCGAAGCTCTTGCCCTGCGCCGCGCCGCCTTGTGGATGATCGGGGCAATCGTGTCGTTCTCGGCCATGGCGGTCGCCGGGCGCGCCGTGGCGTTCGAACTGGATACGTTTGAACTGATGACGTACCGATCGCTGATCGGGGTCCTGCTCGTCGTTTCCGTGTCATGGGCTACCGGCGCCGCGGGTCAGATCAGGGCGCAGCGAATGGGCCTTCATCTGGTTCGGAACGTCTTCCATTTCGGGGGGCAGAACCTTTGGTTCTATGCGATAACGGTGATCCCCTTGGCGCAGGTCTTCGCGCTTGAGTTCACCTCTCCGATCTGGGTGGCTCTGGGCGCGCCTTTGGTTCTGGCCGAACGCCTGACGCGCACGCGTCTAATTTCGGCTCTGATTGGCTTTGTCGGGATTCTGGTCGTCGCACGGCCCGATACGGCCGCCTTGGGGCCGGGCCAACTGGCGGCGGCCGGGGCCGCGATCGGCTTTGCAGGCTCGGCGCTTTTTACCCGGCGCCTTACGCGGACTGAAAGCATCGTATCGATCCTCTTCTGGTTGACCGTGCTGCAAGCGGGGTTCGGACTGATCTGTGCGGGAATTGACGGAGATTTTGCAATTCCCTCGGCCGTATCGTGGCCGTGGCTGGTCCTGATCGGGTGCGCCGGGTTGAGCGCGCATCTGTGCCTTACCACCGCATTGTCTCTCGCACCCGCTTCGGTCGTGATGCCCATAGACTTCATGCGGCTTCCCGTCATCGCCTTGATAGGAATGGCATTCTATGGCGAATCGCTTAACGCGTGGGTCTTGTTGGGCGGGGCAATCATCTTCGCCGCGAACTGGCTGAATATCCGCCGGGCCAATCGAACTGTTACATAATCGTAACGTTGGACTTCAGCGGATTGCGGTGACGTTCCGTCATTTTTTGGGGCGGCGCAGAGTGCGCTAAGGCTTGGCGCAGTTTGTTCTGGGAGGTTCCATGAAATCCACACTTCTCGCCGGGGTTGCGACGGTCGCACTGTTCCCCGCGGCGGCAATGGCGATCGGCCTTGACCGGTCCGGCCAGCCGGTCGACATCCTCTTCGAGGAAGGTAACTATTTCGAACTCAGCTTTGGCCGGGTCTTTCCCAGCATCGACGGTGAGGATGTCGCCCTGCCCGAGGTCGGGTATACCGGCGGCGCAGAGACCGGTGACGTGGGCGAAGACTTCACCCAGTTGGGTGCTGCCATCAAGTTCCAGGTAACCGAACAGCTGTCGTTCGCGATGATCGCGGATGAGCCCTATGGCGTCGATGTCAACTATCCAGGAGATGGCGGTTCCTTCGTGCCCTCCGGCTTTCCGCTGCCGTTTCCGCAAGTCCTGCCGGTGACGACGGATGAAGGCTCAAACAATCTGGGTGGCTCGTCCGCGCATGTGGAAAGCTCGTCCCTGATGGCGCTGGCACGCTACGAGATCAACGACAACTTCTCGGTCCATGGCGGGTTGCGGTATCAGCGGCTGCAGTCCGAGATTTCGCTGTCCGGTTTCGGTTATGGCCCGACACTGTCGGGCTACTCGGCCACCTTCGGGGAAGATCACGCTTTCGGCTATGCCGTCGGTGCCGCGTACGAACGCCCCGAGATCGCGCTTCGTATCGCGGTGACCTACTTCTCGTCGATCGAGCACGAGCAGGACACTGTCGAGACGCTGCCCCTGCTGGCCGGCGGCGGCACGATCGAGTCGGTTACCGAGGTCGAGACCCCCGAGGCGATCAACATCGATTTCCAGACCGGTCTGAACCAGCGCACGCTGTTGTTCGGGCAGTTGCGTTATGCCTGGTACGAGGATGTCCGTGTCGCCCCGCCCTATTTCGACAGCCAGAGCGATCCGACAATCCCGGGAACCAGCCTAACCGATATCGAGGACAACTACGCCGTCTCGATCGGGGTCGGGCGCGCGTTGACCGACCGGCTCTCGGGGTCGGTGACCCTTGGCTATGAGGCGAAGGGCGACGACCTCGTTTCCCCGCTTTCGCCGACGAACGGTCAAAAGTCTATCGGACTTGGGCTGAGCTATGACGTGAACGATCAGGTTACCGTTGCCGGCGGCGTGCGGTACGTCTCGCTCGGGGATGCGGGCGCCGAAACCGGAACCCCGGATACCGAGCGCGCCTTCTTCGACGACAACCACGTTGTCGGCGTCGGCTTCCAGGTCGGGTATCGCTTCTGACCCTGTTGGGATATCAACCAACGGCCCCGCTTCGGCGGGGCCTTTTCGTATGGACCCGCCTCGGCTAGGAACGGCCCATGATCTACGCATCCGCAGATGATTGGCACGCGGCGCAACACAAGCGCGTCATGCTGTTCGGCATGTCGGGGTTGGGCAAGACCTACCTTTCCGACATGCTGCGCGCGGCCGGCGACTGGTTTCACTACTCGGTCGATTACCGCATTGGTACCCGGTACATGGGCGAGCACATAGCAGACAACTTCAAGCGTCACGCGATGCAGGTGCCGCTTCTGCGCGAACTTTTGATGAGCGACTCGATCTATGTCGGATCGAACATCACGTTCGAGAACCTCGCGCCCTTGTCCACGTATCTCGGCAAGCCGGGTGATCCAGCGAAGGGCGGTCTGCCCTTCGACGAATACCTGCACCGACAGGAACAGCACCGCACGGCCGAGCAGCTTGCGATGCGCGACACCGATCTGTTCGTCCGTAAGGCGCGCGAGATCTATGGCTACGACAATTTCATCTGTGACACGTCGGGCTCGATCTGCGAGGTGGTCGACCCCGAGGATCCGGGCGACCCGCTTCTGTCCTTGCTGGAGCAGACTTTGCTGATGGTGTGGATCAAGGGGTCGGATGACCACACGGCGGAACTGGTCCGCCGTTTCGACCGGGCGCCTAAGCCCATGTATTACCAGCCAGAATTCCTGGAATCCGCTTGGACGGCCTACCTTGATCAGTCGGGCAAAGCGCCCGAAAGCGTTGACCCTGACGATTTCATCCGCTGGACCTATGCCCGGGCACTGGCACATCGCCAGCCGCGATATGCCGCGATGGCGCGGCGCGGCATCACGGTCTCGGCCGACGAGGTGGCGGCCATCCGAAATCCTGCCGATTTCGATGCGATGGTCGCCAGCGCCATCGACAGGACAGCCGTGCAGGCTTGAGACGCGGCGCATTGCACCCTATCTCGACCGTTCCGCGCCTGCGAGGTTTCTGATGCCCATCAAATTGCCCGAAGACCTGCCTGCATTCACGGTTTTGCGCCGCGAGGGCGTACAGGTCATGGGCGAGGCCGAGGCGATGCGGCAGGACATTCGCCCTCTGAAGATCGCGCTTCTGAATCTCATGCCCAAGAAGATCCAGACCGAGAACCAGTTCGCCCGGCTGATCGGTGCGGGTCCGATCCAGATCGACTTCCACCTCGTGCGCATGACCGAACACCAGACCCGGAACACCGCCGCCGATCACATGGAAGCGTTCTATCGACCCTTCCAGGAGGTCAAGAACGAGAAGTTCGACGGCCTCATCATCACCGGCGCCCCGATCGAGCACTTGCCGTTCGAGGCCGTGACATACTGGGACGAACTGGAAGAGGTCATGGACTGGACGCAAACCCACGTACACAGCACTTTCGGCGTGTGCTGGGGCGGCATGGCGATGATCAACCATTTCCACGGTGTGCCGAAGCATGTTTTGCAGGCCAAGCTGTTCGGGTGTTTTCGGCATAACAACCTCGATCCCGCCTCGCCGTACTTGCGCGGGTTCTCGGACGATTGCGTCATTCCCGTCTCGCGCTGGACCGAGATGCGCCAGGAGGACATCGATCTCGCTCCGGGTCTTCGGACCCTTCTCGCCTCGGACGAGGCCGGACCTGCGCTCGTGTCGGACCCACAGCACCGCGCCCTCTATATCTTCAACCATTTCGAGTATGACGACGATACGCTGAAGCAGGAATACGACCGCGACATCGCCGCGGGCACGCCCATCAATGTGCCGTGCAACTATTATCCCGAGAACGACCCGGGAAAACCGCCGCTGAACAGGTGGCGCAGCCACGCCCATCTTCTATATGGAAACTGGGTCAACGAGATTTACCAGTCCACGCCATATGACATCGAAGAAATCGGTTCTTAGCGCCTCCCTCCTGCTGCTTCTGGTGGCCGGATGCGGCGTGGTCGTCGACCGCCGGGCCGAGGCGCGTGCCGAAACCTCAGAGCGCATGTATCCCCCCATCGGCCAGTTCGTCGAGGTTCGGGGCCGGCGCGTGCACTATGTGCAGGCCGGGGAAGGCCCGGATCTGGTGCTGATCCACGGGGCCAGCGGGAACCTGCGGGACTGGACCTTCGATTTCGTGGACCGGATCGCCCACAGGTATCGTGTCACCGTCTTTGACCGGCCCGGCCTTGGCTATACCGACCCCGATCCGGTCTATACCGGGGCCTTGGATGCCCGCGCGGAAGGTCCCGAAGCGCAGGCCGCCTTCCTGCACGAGGCCGCGACGCAGATTGGCATCGACCAGGCGATCGTGTTGGGCCATTCCTTTGGCGGTTCCGTCGCGATGGCCTGGGCACTGAACCACGACCCAGCCGCGGTGGTGGTGGTCTCGGGCGCGACGCAGCCTTGGCCGGGCGGGCTGGGCTTCATGTATCAGCTGACCGGCACATCCGTAGGCGGGGCAACGGTAGTGCCCCTGATCTCGGCCTTCGTGCCGCGCGGCTTGGTGAAATCGGCGATCGGATCGGTCTTTGCGCCCCAGAAGCCCCCCGAAGGGTACGAGGAGTATGTCGGCGCTGGCCTGACCCTGCGAACCCGTTCGTTCCGCACCAACGCCCAACAGGTCAAGACTCTGCGGCCTCACCTGGTTCGGATGTCGCAGGTTTACGGCACCCTCGACCTGCCGGTCGAGATTGTCCACGGCACGGCAGATGACGTCGTGCCCATCGACATCCACTCCGAACGGCTGGCCGAACAGGTGCCGGGGGCCAATCTGGTTGCCTTGGACGGTATCGGCCACATGCCCCAACATGCAGCGACCGACGCCGTTATCGCCGCGATCGACCGCGCCGCGGAACGGGCCGGATTGCGCTAGCCCGGCACGAACCCTAGGTTGCACGAACCCTCAGGAGACCGCCATGCCCCTGCCCTTCGACGGCGCGATCAGTGCTTTTTACCAGACCGCGCCCGATAGCGTCCGGGATGCCATCGGCGGGCGCGATGCCAAGCGGATCATCACGGCGGGCTATCCCTACGACACCCGCATGAACAAGAAAGAGTACGAGGCGACTCTCCAGGCCCTGCAGCACGAGCTTGTCCGCCTGCAAGCCGATGTGCAGGCCACCGGCAAGCGCTTGGTCGTGCTGTTCGAGGGGCGCGACGCGGCCGGGAAAGGCGGCGCAATCGAGCGGTTCCGCCAGAACATGAACCCGCGCGTCGCCCGCACCGTCGCCCTGCCCGCGCCGACCGAACGCCAGCAGCGCCAGTGGTATTTCCAGCGTTACGTCTCCGAGCTTCCGGCCGGGGGCGAAATCGTCCTGTTCGACAGGTCCTGGTACAATCGCGCCGTGGTCGAGAAGGTGTTCGGATACACCACCGACGCCGACCGGGCGCGTTTCTTCGACCAAGTCGTCCCGTTCGAGAAGATGCTGGTCGATGACGGGATCATACTGGTGAAAATCTGGCTGACCGTGGGCCGAGCCGAGCAACTTCGCCGTTTCCTGGACCGCGAAGCGGATCCCCTGAAGCAGTGGAAGCTGTCCCGGATCGATGTCGAGGGGTTGTCGCGATGGGACGCCTATACCGACGCCATCGAAGAGACGTTCAACAGGACCCATTCGCACCACGCCCCGTGGACGGTAATCCGCGCCGACGACAAGCGGCGCGCCCGGATCGCCGCAATTCGCGCCGTGCTGTCCCACGTGGATTACGAGGGACGGGACGCCGATCTCGCGGCCGTCCCGGACCCCGCAATCTCCGGCGGGCCAGATATCTGGGCACCCGACCGACATGCCTAAACGCGGTTACCATCACGGAAATCTGGCGCAGGCGCTCGTGGACGCCACCCTTTTGTTGATCGAGAAGAAGGGACCCACTGGCTTCACGGTGTCCGAAGCCGCCAAGGATGCTGGCGTGACGCCCGCGGCAGTGTATCGCCACTTCGACGGGCGTGACGGTTTGATCGCCGAATGCGCCCGACAGGGATACGAGGTCTTCGCGGATCGCATGGAGGAAGCCTATGCCCGTGGTCTGCCCTCGGCCATGCGGGCATTCTCCGAAACCGGCCGGGCCTATCTGGAGTTCGCCCGAAAGAATCCCGGGCACTACGTCGCCATGTTCGAAAGCGGGATCTCTGTCACGCGTTCGCCAGAATTGCACAGCGTCGCCACCCGGGCGAACGGCGTCCTCGAACGGGCGGCTGCGGCTTTGTCAGAGCACATCCCGGTCGAGAAGCGTCCTCCGCCTTCGATGTTCGCCAGCCATATTTGGGCGATGAGTCACGGGGTCGTCGAGTTGTTCGCCCGAAATTCACCGGGCACGAACGTCGCCTTTCCGCCCGAAGATTTGCTGGAAACCGGGATCGGCATCTATCTGCGTGGACTGGGATTGATCCCGCCTGACAGCTAGGCTTTGGGCCGGGTGGGCGCCATGGGTTCCCTTGGCATGACGGGCGTCCCGGGCACCATTCCGCGGGACGTGACCCCGACACCTTTCTTGGCGACCTGCGCGACGGTGCAAGCGGCCAGAACGCCGGTCAGGCCTATCGCGACCCCAACGGTGCCATGAACGGCCCCGAGCGCGGCAAGACGCAGGATCATCGCTTAGGCTCCAATGCAAGGGCCGTATGCGCAGCGACGGCCAACCCCGTTCCAAGGGCAAGTCCTATGCCTACGCCGAGGACCGAGGCCCCTACTGCGACAAAACTGTTGATTGGATTCAGCATGTTCTCTCTCCCGATGCTTGGAGAGACAACCTGCGTTCGCCGGCTTGGGGTTCTGCGGCAAATTGCCTTCGTTAGTCCGCCAGCTCGGCCTCGATCGTTCGCAAGAGGTGCTTGGTCGCGACGGGCTTGCCCAGCCGTGTCGTTCCGACCAGCGTGTCAGGAACGTCGATGGTGGCTTCGGAATACCCTGTCAGGAAGAACAATGGGATATTGCGGTGCCGAAGCTCTTTTGCGATGCCGAAGCTATCCGTATCACGGCCCAGATGGACGTCCAGAATTGCGATATCGGGCGTCTCGCGCGTCAGCAAATCGAATGCATCTGCCTCGTTGCGCACGGGTCCGCTGACGGTATAGCCTTGATCCTGCAAGGACATCGCGATGTCCATTGCTATCAGGGTATCGTCTTCAACCAACAAGATACGTTTACCCTGCAACTGCCTGAACTCCATGCAGACTACAACAAACGGCAAGACTAAAGCGTCCCTGCCCCCCGGGAACTATTCTACGCTAAGTTGAATGCCCTTTGCATGGAACCCAGAAAGTTCCACGAAATGAAAATATTCTACTCTTCAGAGGGAAGGGTAACCCCACAAAGGAAAAAGCAGGACCGCCTCCTCCCTAGCGGTCCTGCCCATCGCTCGACCGCAGCCGAGCGTCGAAGATGTCGCTGCCGGAAGACTATTCCAGCGCGTCTTCTTCTTCCATAGCTTCGACGGCTTTCTGAAGCTCGTCCTTGGTCACGAAATTTTCCGAAACCTGCGCTTGGTCGAAGATGAAGTCAACGACCTTGTCCTCGAACAAGGGCGCCTGGATCTGCTGGCGCATCTGCGGGTTCTGCTGAACGAATTCAAAGAACTGCCGCTCTTGCCCGGGGTACTGACGGGCTTGGTTCATCACGGCTTGGGTCATTTCGGCATCGCTGACCTGGATCTCGTTCTTGCGTCCAAGCTCGGCAAGAAGCAGTCCCAGACGCACGCGGCGCTCGGCCAGTTTCATGTGCTCGTCGGTCGGCTCGACCTTCTCGTGATCATGCCCCTGAACGTCGGGGTTTTCCTCGTGCCACAATTGGTGGGCGATCTGATCGGCCTCGGCCTGAACCAAGCTCGGAGGCAGGTCGAACGAGACCTTGTCATCCAGGATATCCAGTAGGCGCCGCTTCATCACCGCGCGGGCAGCCTGGCCATATTCAGCGGACAGACGTTCGCGAATCTGACCTTTCAGACCTTCAAGATCCTCGGCGCCATAGTTCTTGGCCATGTCGTCGTCGATCTCGGCCTGTTTGGGCGCCTTCACTTCTTTCACGGTCGTCGCGAAGGAGGCTTCCTTGCCAGCCAGATGCGCGGCCTGATAATCCTCGGGGAACGAGACCTTGACCTCGATCTCGTCGCCGGCCTTGGCGCCTTTCAGCTGTTCCTCAAACCCGGGGATGAAGCTGTTCGAGCCCAGAACCAACGGGTAATCTTCGGCAGTTCCGCCTTCGAACACCTCGCCATCGACCGAGCCGGTGAAGTCGATCACCACCTGATCGCCGTCTTCCGCGGCGCCGTCCTTGGCGTCATAGGATTTCGCGTTCTCGGCCAGCGATTGCAGCGCCTCGTCCACGGCCTCTTCGTCGGGGGTGACGACCATCTTCTCGATCTCGATCTCGGACGCGTCGAAATCCGGAATCTCGGGCAGCTTTTCGTAGTTCAGGTCGACCTGGACATCGTCGCCCTTCTGCCAGTTCTCGTTGGCCATCTTGACGTCGGGCTGCATCGCGGGACGGTCGCCGGTCTCCTCGAAATGCTGGTTCATCGCGCCATCGACGGCTTCCTGCATCGACTCGCCCAGCAGACGCTCGCCGAACTGCTTCTTCAGCAGTGCCATCGGGACCTTGCCCTTGCGGAAGCCCTTCATCTCGACGTCGGGCTGCGCCTCGGCCAGTTTCTGGTTTACCTTAGCGTCGAGCTCATCGGCGGTGACGGTGATCTTGTAGCCGCGCTTCAGCCCTTCGTTGACGGTCTCTGTGACCTGCATATCGCCCTCTTGTCATCTAAAAACGGTCCGGCGCCGGAGGACCGGCGCGCGATTTCGCCGTCTCTTACGGTGCCGTGCCCTGTACTGCAAGGTGATGCCGACAGAGGATGGTGCGGGTGAAGGGACTCGAACCCCCACGCCTTGCGGCGCCAGAACCTAAATCTGGTGCGTCTACCAATTCCGCCACACCCGCACGCGTCCGGCGGTGCCGGGATCGCGGGCCGTGCTTAACGTAGCCGCGCTTCGGATGCGAGAGGCAATTCGACAAGAAATGGGACCGCGGGCAACCCAATTTCGCCACAATCCCGCGCCATTCCCTTACTCATCGGAATGGAGCATGATTGATGACCCAAACGCGTCCCGCAGCCCATAAAACCACGGTCCAGACCGGCCTGACCGCCGGCGTTCGCATCATGACGTTGGAAGGTCCGGTCGGGATCGAAGACCTCCAGACCGGCGACCGGATCGTCACCCGACAGGGGTTGAGGGTTCTGCGCGCTGTGCGGGTCCAGGAACGCGAGGCTGCGAAGCTTGTCACGATCAACGCGTCGGTGCTTGGGCATGATCGGCCCGAAGCGCCGATCACGGTTGCTGCTGACCAGCCGATTCTCCTGCGCGACTGGCGGGCCAAGGCCCTCTATGGTCAGAAGACGGCGATGGTCGCCGCTCACCGCCTTGTCGACGGCGACTACATCACGGCCACCACGGTCAGCGATCTGCGAACCTTCGTCCTCGTCTTCGACACGCCTCAGATCATCTATGCCGAAGGCACGGAATTTCCGATGGGCACCACTGCCGATGAGGCAGCCTGAAACCTAGTTGCCAAGCGCTTGCAGGATGTCACCGGGGTACGAGACGACCCCACCTCCAACGGCCGCAGCCACGCCGGTCGTGCCAGGCGCACTCGTCGGCCAGCCCCGCAACACCCGTACAGCGAGATAAGCGAAGGCCTGTGCTTCCATCTTGTCGCCGTCGAGGCCAATATCCTCGACCGGCAGGACGTCGACATTGGCCCCGGCGCGGATCATCTCCATCATCGTGGCATTCCGACGACCATCCCCGATAACCAAAAGGCGCGCGGGCATGCTGGGCAGATGTTCAAGCGCCAATACGACGGCCGCGGCAGCCGCGGCTGTTACCGTTGCACAGGCATCGGCGTCGGATAGCTCGCTCACCGCTTGTGATAGCCAACCGAAATCGGTCTCGATCAGCGACTTCGGCGGCATCTTGCGGAAATACCCGTCTGCCGCGAACTGGTCCAGAATACCGCCATCGGCTGCTCCACGGGCCGCCAGATCGCTCGCCGTGTCAAGATCCAGACCCGGGCGCGCCTGTATCAGATCCCGGATCAGTGCATTTGCAGGGCCAGTGTCGAGGGCAAGGCAGCCACCAGTATCTGACGGAATCTCTACCGTTGGATCGACGAAACTCAACCTGCCAATATCGCCCAAATCGACGATGACCGCAGGCGCCATATTCCCCATATTTCGCAAAGCTGCGTGGTGGAAAAAGGGTATCAGAGGGGTTCCTTGCCCGCCCATTTCGATATCGGCCGAGCGGAAATCCCAAACGACGGGGATATCAAGCACATGCGCCAACAGCCGGCCATCGCCGATTTGGCAGCTGCCCCGTCCATGCGGCTCGTGCGCCGTCGTCAGCCCGTGAAACCCGACCAGATCGGCGCCTGGGATGGTGCTCAGAAGCTCGGCATGGACAGACTCAACCACTGCAGACGCCTCTTCCAGCTTATCCCAACGGCCCATCGCTGCGGACAGAACCGCGCGTTCCTCCGGCTGAAAAGGGCGATGCGCGGTCTGACCGAATCCGAAGATCTGCGCCCCGTCGGTCAGCACCATGGCAGCATCGACACCGTTCAGGGACCGGTCAGGCGCCGCACCCAATGCCCAGATCGACCCGTCACGCAGCGCGTCCTTCAACATGGCTTTCCTCTGCCTGACCTGCCCGTTATAGCGGGGCGTGCCGGAAAATGGACCGAAACGACGATGACCTACCAGCCGAAATCGGATTTTCTTCACGTAATGCACGAACGCGGCTTCGTCGCGGGCTGCACCGATCTGGAGGGGTTGGACGAACGCCTGCTGACCGGCACTGTCCCCGCCTATATCGGCTACGACGCTACGGCCAAATCTCTGCATGTCGGGCATCTGCTGAACATCATGATGTTACGCTGGCTACAGAAGACCGGCCATCAACCGATCACGCTGATGGGCGGTGGCACCACCAAGGTTGGCGATCCGTCCTTTCGCGCCGACGAACGCCCCTTGCTCGACGATGCCGCGATCCAAGAGAACATCGACGGGATGCAAGGCGTTTTCGCCAAGTATCTCGACTATGGCGACGGGCCGACCGACGCGCGGATGCTGAACAATGCGGAATGGCTGGACGGCCTGAACTACCTTGCCTTCCTGCGCGACATTGGCCGCCATTTCAGCGTGAACCGGATGCTGTCCTTCGAAAGCGTCAAATCGCGTCTGGATCGGGAGCAGTCGCTGTCGTTTCTGGAATTCAACTATATGATCCTGCAGGCTTACGACTTCCTCGAGCTGAACCGCCGTTATGGCTGCATGTTGCAGATGGGCGGATCCGACCAGTGGGGCAACATCGTCAATGGCATCGACCTGACCCGCCGCGTCGCCGAGACGGAGATTTTCGGCCTGACCACCCCCCTTCTGACCACCAGCGACGGTCGCAAGATGGGAAAAAGCCAGGGCGGCGCCATCTGGCTGAACGCCGATATGCTGAGCCCTTACGAGTTCTGGCAGTTCTGGCGTAACACCACGGACGCCGATGTGGGCCGGTTCGCCAAGCTTTATACCGAGCTGCCGGTGGACGAATGCGAGCGCCTCGGCGCGTTGGAAGGCTCTGAGATCAACGAGGCCAAGGTGATTCTTGCCAACGAGGTCACTTCACTGTGCCACGGGCGCGCAGCAGCCGACGCAGCCCACGCCACGGCCCGCGAGGTCTTCGAACAGGGCGGCCTGGGTGAGGATCTGCCGACGCTCGCCCTGCCAGCGTCCGAAATCGGGGACGGGATCTCGATCGTTCAACTCATCGTACGGTCCGGCCTCGCGAAATCCGGCAAGGAGGCGAAACGCCTCATCTCCGAAGGGGGCGCGCGGATCGACGACGATGCGGTGACCGATGCGGGGCTCATGATTCCGCCGGACCGCCTTGCCTCGCCCGTGAAGCTGAGTGCGGGTAAAAAGCGTCATGCCCGCGTGACGATGGAGGGCTGAATGGCGACAGTTCTGGACCGGATCAAGGCGTACAAGCTGGATGAAGTCGCGGCACGCAAGGCGGCGCGCCCCTTTTCCGATATCGACGCGGATGCACGCGCGGCCGGACCCGTGCGCGGCTTCGGCGCCGCGCTGGATCGGCACGCAACTGATGGATATGGCCTGATTGCCGAGGTCAAGAAGGCCAGTCCCTCGAAGGGCCTGATCCGCGCAGACTTCGATCCGGCGAAAATTGCCCGGGCTTACGAGACCGGCGGTGCGGCCTGCCTGTCGGTGCTTACCGATGCACCCTCCTTTCAGGGCCACGAGGATTTTCTTGTTGCTGCAAGATCGGCGTGTAAGTTGCCGGTTTTGCGAAAGGATTTTCTCTATGACCCTTGGCAGGTTGCAGAAGCCCGGGCCATTGGGGCGGATTGTATCCTGATCATCATGGCCAGCGTTCACGACGGACAGGCCGCGGAACTCGAAGCGGCTGCCGAGGATTATGGCATGGACGTTCTGATCGAGGTCCACGACGAGGTCGAGCTCGAGCGTGCGCATCGTCTTCGCTCCCGTTTGATGGGGGTAAACAACCGCGATCTGCACACGTTCGAAACGTCTCTTGATGTGACGCGCCGCCTCTCGAACCAAGTCGAAGCAGAGCGTAGCGTCGTTTCGGAATCCGGGCTGTCCTCCGCAGCTGACCTGCATCGAATGGCGGATGTCGGTGTGCGACGGTTCCTGATTGGGGAAAGCCTGATGCGCCAGGACGATGTCGCTGCAGCGACGCGAACCATTCTGGCCGATCCCGTCCCAACCGGGGCACTCTGATGGCCCTGACCCATTTCGACGCCGAAGGCCACGCCCACATGGTCGATGTGTCGGATAAGCCTTCCACTGCTCGGGAAGCACGGGCTTCTGGTTGGGTGAAGATGTCTCCGGAAACCCTTGAAATGATTACCGAACGGCGCGCGAAGAAAGGCGACGTTTCGGGGGTGGCGCGCTTGGCAGGTATCATGGGGGCCAAGCGGACATCCGACCTGATTCCCCTATGCCACCCCCTGCCGATTACGAAGGTCACAGTTGATATCTATCCTGATCCTTCACTGCCGGGCTTGCAGGTCGTCGCGACGGTCAAGACCGCCGGCCAGACCGGGGTCGAAATGGAGGCATTGACCGCCGTCTCGACCGCGTGCCTGACGATCTACGATATGGTCAAGGCCGTCCAAAAGGATATGGAGATTGGGGGTATCCAACTTCTGTTCAAGGATGGTGGAAAATCAGGACGTTACGAGGCCGAGCGTTGATTTCGGTTGAGGACGCGCTTGACCGGGTCCTCTCCCTGGTGGGGCCGCTCGGTTCCGAATACGTCCCGCTGAGGCAAGCCGCCGGCCGTGTCCTGTCTCAGCCGCTGACGGCACAGCGCGCGCAACCACCCTTCCCGGCCTCGGCCATGGACGGCTATGCGATTCCAACCGCCGATCCCCGACCGGGCCACACGTTCCACGTGATCGGAGAAAGCGCGGCCGGGCACGGGTTCGGCGGTTGCCTCAAGGACGGCGAGGCTGTTCGCATCTTCACTGGTGCCCCCGTGCCGGAGGGCGCCAAGCGGGTCGTGATACAGGAAGATGTGGTCCGACAGGGCGCGCGCGTCACTCTACGCGACAGGATCGATCACCAGACATACATCCGGCCAGTGGGCAGCGATTTTGCTCAAGGCGATGTTTTCGACCCAAGCGGACCTTTGCGGCCTGCGAATCTTGCATTGGCGGCGGCGATGAACCACGCCGAGCTACCCGTTCGCCGCCGTCCCGTGGTTGCCCTCATCGCGACCGGGGATGAGTTGGCAATGCCCGGCGAGACGCCCCGGCACGATCAGATCATCGCCTCCAACACGTTCGGTCTCGCCGCGATGATCGAGGCGGCAGGTGGCCGTGCAAGGGTGCTGCCGATTGCCCGCGATACGCTTCTATCGCTCGACGCCGCCTTCAACCTCGCAACGGGCGCGGATCTGATCGTGACGATTGGCGGGGCTTCGGTGGGCGATCATGACCTCGTTGCCGCGGCTGCCGAGGCCCGGGGCCTGGAGAGGTCTTTCTACAAAGTCGCAATGCGCCCGGGCAAGCCGCTGATGGCCGGTCGCCTTCACGGAACACCGATCGTTGGCCTTCCGGGAAATCCTGTATCTTCAATGGTTTGCGGTGCGATCTTCGTTCGACCTATGCTTCACGTCATGCAAGGTCTTCCCGCCGGTCCAGTCTTGCGCCATCGCTCCGTCCTGTCCGCGCCCTTGGCCGCCAACGGTCCCCGGGAACACTATATGCGTGGCCGGCGCACGGCATCGGGGGTCGAGGCGTTCGAAAGCCAGGATAGCGCGCAATTGGGCATCCTCGCAGCGGCGGATGTACTGATCGTGCAATCGCCGCATGATCCGGGCCGCGAGATCGGCGCCGAGGTCGATATCATCCCGATCTGACCCCGGCCGTTGACACGAAGGGGGAACGGCCGTAGAACATTGCGCAAACACATGGATCATGGGGCGGCGCGCATGTTGACACGGAAGCAATTGGAATTGCTGACCTTCATCAATAAGAGGATGCAGCGCGACGGCGTGCCGCCATCCTTCGATGAGATGAAGGAGGCGCTGGATCTTCGATCCAAATCGGGCATCCATCGCTTGATCACGGCGCTGGAGGAGCGGGGTTTCATCCGGCGGCTTGCCCATAGGGCCCGTGCGATCGAGATCGTGAAATTGCCGGAAAGCCTGGATACCGGGGGTGGTTTCAGCCCACGGGTTATCGACGGCGATCGTCCAGATCTTGATCCCCCGGCAACCGCAATCGCGGTCGAGGCCGCGGCGACAGAGCTTCCTGTGATGGGCCGGATCGCGGCTGGCGTCCCGATCGAGGCGATCTCGGAAGTGTCCCACAATGTCGCCGTTCCCAGCCAGATGCTGTCGGGGGCCGGCTCTCATTACGCGCTCGAGGTCAAAGGCGACTCGATGATCGAGGCCGGGATCAACGATGGCGACGTTGTCGTGATCCGTGAGACTTCTGTGGCCGACAACGGAGATATTGTCGTGGCGGTCGTCGAAGGTTTCGAGGCGACGTTGAAGACCTTCCGCAAGCAAGGCAGTTCGGTAGCCTTGGAGGCGGCGAATCCTGCCTACGAGACCCGGGTATTTCGGGACGATCAGGTTCAGGTGCAAGGCAAGCTGGTCGGTCTGATCCGCACCTATTAGGGCATTGCTGCGGCGATCCGGTCACCGACCTCTTCGCCGCGGATCGCTTGATCCGGGCTTTTGTATCCCGTCCAAGGACGTCGCGATGCCTCTCCGATGGCCGTCTTGATGCGAATGCCGGAATGCTGACGCGATATCGCAACGGCGCCTGTGCGTGCCAGCGTCGTTTCGTCGAACATCAGGCACGGCCCTGTCCCCGCCAAGTCCCCCGTGGTGACCACGATCGTCTGTTCGGTGCACATCGCGCGGGCACGTGCTTCCCATCCGCGTCCGTAGACATGGTGCACCGTTTGGCCTGCGAAGGCGAAAGTGTTGTCGACCCAGCCTTGCCTTGCTGCGGCAGTCGGCTGATCGGCGGAATCGCCGTCGTTTTCCAGCCAGACCCTGGCCGCGAACCCCGCCCCACGGGGTTTGGACAGCACCCGTCCCTCCGGCCCCATGATCCCGACAAGGGACCCGCCGGGATCGATCAGCAAGGCGGGACGGTCATGTACCATCCAAAGTCCGGCCGCCGCCGCCAGCGGGATCACACCAACCCACCGCCCCACGCCGTTCCAGGCCATGACCATCAACCCGCCCACCGCCAATAGCGGTAAAGCCGCGGGTCCCGGCGCAGGAACGGCAATCACGGCCCCGCCCAGCCCCGCGACCCAATGGGCCACGCCCAGGATCCAGTCGATCCCGATCGCCATGAGCCAAAGGCCGATCCAAGCCCCGCCAATGGGCGCGAGAACGGCCGAGAGTACGGCTGCCGGCATCACGAGGACGCCCATCACCGGAACGCTGAGTAGGTTCGCCAGAAGGCCGTATTGAGCGATCTGGTTGAAATGCGCTGCCGAGAATGGAGCGGTCGCGGCCCCCGCCACGGCGGAAGAGATGATCAGCGCGACGATCCATCCCAGGATCCCGCGGCGCGGCAATCCCGGGATGCCGCGCAACCATCGAAACACGGCCACGAGGGCCGTGGTCGCGGCGAACGACATCTGGAACCCAGGTTCGGTCAGTGCTTCGGGTCGCAGGCACAAGACGATCACCGCCGCCACCGCGACCGCCCGCAACGTTACTGCGCGACGGCCCAAAAGGATCGCGGTCAGCATCACTGCGACCATGACGAAGGCCCGCTGTGTGGCAACATTGCCCCCTGATAGCGCAAGATAGAACGCCGCCGCCGCCAGCGCCCCCACCGCAGCAAGGGATTTCGTCGGCCAGCGCAGCGCCACGCGTGGCACTGCGACCAGCACCAACCTCAGCGCCCCGAAGACCACGCCGGTCAAAAGGCCCATATGCAATCCGGAGATCGCCAGAAGGTGCGCAAGGTTCGAGGCGCGCAGCGTCTCCATTGTGACTGCGCCGATATACGACCGATCACCGGTGGTCAGCGCAGTCGCGACTGCCCCCGTCTCTCCGGGAAGGGTCGCCCGAATATAGGCCCCGATCCGGGTGCGCAGCCGCGCCACGATTTGTCCGTCAGGGGCGTCGGCGATCAGAAGCGCGGGCGTCCGCGTGTACCCGACCGCCCCGATCCGGTCGAACCAGGCCATTCGGCGAAAGTCGAAGCCTCCCGGCTCGACCGGGCCTTCTGGGGCTGAAAGATGAGCGGTCAGGATCACGGTCTGCCCGGGTTTTGGATCGATCCAGTCCTGAGCACCATGTAGCGAGACGCGGACGCGCAAGGGAACGCGGGCGGGGTCCGTCCGCTCCAGCACCACCCGGTCCAGCGTCAGACGGGTCTTTTCCGATGCGGACCGGTCGATCGTCACGATCCGCCCCTGCACCGCGCCATAGTATCGGAAATCCAGCGTCGGGCCTGCGACCATGTCGGTACGCAGCCCGGCCAAGCCAACGCCGATCCCCACCAGAAGCAGACCGCCGAACAGGGGCCAGTGCCAAAGCCCAGCCGCCAAGGCGACGGCCCCCGCCCCGATCGCCCCTGCCAACAGCAGCCAGTCGCGGCGGTCAGGTTCGACCGGCAGCAGGAAGTAAAGACCGATGCCGCAGCCCAGGCAGACCGGCACCCACAGAAACAGCGATCCCCGCTGCCGGTCCAGGGCAAGCCATCGGCCGAGACGCGTCACCCTTGTCACCTATCCGACGATTGCCTACACCACGGCGACGATCCCACATCCAAAGTTAAGAGCTTATGAACGACGCCGAGATTTCCACCCCGGTCGTGACCCGCATCGCGCCCTCGCCCACGGGATTCATGCACGTAGGAACGGCCCGTACGGCGCTGTTCAACTGGCTTTATGCGCGCGGACGCGGGGGGAAATTCCTTCTTCGAGTCGAGGATACGGACCGCGCGCGGTCCACCCCTGAGGCGACCGAGGCGATCGTGAAAGGCCTGCGGTGGCTGGGCCTCGACTGGGACGGCGATGCGGTCAGCCAGTCCGACCGTGCTGACCGCCATGCGGAAGTCGCGCGTGCCATGCTGGACACTGGCGCCGCCTACAAGTGTTTCGCTACACAAGAAGAAATCGAGGCCTATCGAGAGGCCGCGCGGGCCGAAGGACGCTCGACCCTGTATCGCTCGCCCTGGCGCGACGCCGATCCGGCCGACCACCCCGACGCCCCTTACGTGATCCGGGTGAAGGCGCCGCTAGATGGCGAGACCGTGATCGACGACCAGGTGCAGGGACGGGTGACGGTGCGCAACGACCAGCTCGACGACATGATCGTCCTGCGCTCGGACGGCACGCCGACTTACATGCTGGCCGTGGTCGTGGACGATCACGACATGGGCGTCACGCATGTGATCCGGGGCGACGATCACCTCAACAACACGGCGCGCCAGGGGCTGGTCTACGACGCGATGGGTTGGGACCGCCCCGTCTATGCGCATATCCCGCTGATCCATGGCGAGGACGGCAAGAAGCTGTCCAAGCGACACGGCGCGCTTGGGGTCGAGGAATACGTCGCCATGGGCTATCCGGCCGAGGCGATGCGCAACTATCTGGCGCGGTTGGGCTGGGCGCATGGCGATGACGAGGTGTTCACGACCGAACAGGCGCTGGACTGGTTCGACCTTTCGGGCATCGGCAAGTCGCCGGCGCGGCTGGATTTCAAGAAGCTGGACCACGTATCTGGCCAGCATATAGCCCGGATGGAGGACGACGCCCTGCTGTCGGCCATCGCATCCTGGCGGGCGGCGGCCGAGCTGCCGCCGCTGTCGCCCGAGGATCGCGACCGGCTAGCTTCGGCCCTGCCGATCATCAAGGGTAGCGCCCGTAAATTGCCCGACCTGCTGGACAAGGCACAGTTCGCGATGGCGCGGCGCCCCATCGTGGCTGAACCCAAGGCGGCCAAGGCGCTGGACGCTGTATCCATCGGTATACTGTCAGAATTGACGCCGCAGTTGCAAAATGCTAGCTGGGAACGCGACACGCTCGAAGCCATTGCCGGACGGATCGTCGAGGCGCGTGGGTTGGGTCTGGGAAAGATCGCGGCCCCGCTTCGTGCGGCCCTCGCAGGAAAAACAGCCACCCCGAGTGTCTTCGACATGATGATCGTCCTCGGCCGCGAAGAGACGCTGGCGCGGATCGACGACGCCGCTTCCTCGGGCCCTCGACTTGGGGCTACCGAAAATTAAGTTCGCCCCGATAAGGGGCCGCATAGGCAACAGGATAAAGGGTTTCGCAACATGGCCGATGACAGCAAGTCCGCCAAGCTCATCTATGACGGCGCCGAATACGATCTGCCCGTTCACTCGCCCACTGCGGGGCCCGACGTGGTCGACATCCGCAAGCTCTATGCCCAGGCGGGCGTGTTCACATACGATCCCGGCTTCACGTCGACAGCGGCCTGCGACTCGACCATCACCTTCATCGACGGCGAGAAGGGCGAATTGCTGCACCGCGGCTATCCCATTGATCAACTGGCGTCGAAGTCCCACTTCCTCGAAGTTTGCTATCTGCTGCTGTACGGCGAATTGCCCACGGCCGAGCAGATCGAGGATTTCGAGTTCCGCGTGACCAACCACACGATGCTGCACGAGCAGATGCAGTATTTCTTCCGTGGATTCCGTCGCGACGCTCACCCAATGGCCGTCATGGTCGGCGTGGTCGGCGCGATGTCAGCCTTCTATCACGACAGCACCGACATCAGCGATCCGTGGCAGCGCGAGGTCGCCTCGATCCGCCTGATCGCCAAGATGCCGACGATCGCCGCCTGGGCCTACAAGTATTCCATCGGCCAGCCATTCGTCTATCCGCGTAACGACATGGACTATGCGTCGAACTTCCTGCGCATGTGCTTTTCGGTCCCGGCCGAGGACTACGTGGTCAACCCGATCCTGTCGCGCGCCATGGACCGGATCTTTACGCTGCACGCGGATCACGAGCAGAACGCATCGACCTCGACCGTGCGTCTTGCATCTTCCTCTGGTGCGAACCCCTTCGCCTGCGTAGCGGCAGGCATCGCCTGCCTCTGGGGCCCGGCACATGGCGGCGCCAACCAGGCCTGCCTTGAGATGCTGCGCGAGATCGGGACGCCCGACCAGATCCCCGAATATATCGAGCGTGCAAAGGACAAGAACGATCCGTTCCGCCTGATGGGTTTCGGCCACCGCGTCTACAAGAACCACGACCCACGCGCGACGGTGATGAAGCAGTCCGCCGACGAAGTGCTCGAGCTTCTGGGGATCGAGAACAACCCGACACTGCAGACCGCCAAAGAGCTGGAGCGGATCGCGCTGGAAGACGACTATTTCCGCGAGAAGAAGCTGTTCCCGAACGTCGATTTCTATTCCGGCATCATCCTTGACGCGATGGGCTTCCCGCAGTCGATGTTCACGCCGATTTTCGCCGTGGCGCGCACAGTGGGCTGGATCAGCCAATGGAAGGAACAGATCAGCGACCCGCAGCACAAGATCGGCCGCCCGCGCCAGCTGTACCTGGGCGAGACCTATCGCGACTACGTGGACGTCGAAAACCGCTGAGCCGACGGACCCGGCAACACTGCACCGGGGCAATCCAAGCGAGACAAAAGAAAGACCCCCGAGGATGCTCGGGGGTCTTTTTTCGTCGCCAGGCGCCGGAGATCAGACCGGCTTGATCGCGTCCAGGAACGGATAATCGGTATAGCCCGTCTCGTCGCCACCGTAGAACGTGTCCTGATCCTGCGCATTCAGCGCGGCCCCCGTGCGGAACCGCTCGGGCAGGTCCGGGTTCGCGATGAAGTCGCGGCCGATCGTCCCCGCATCGGCATGGCCGTCGCGGATCACCTCGGCCAGCTTGTCGCCGTCCAGCTCTCCGTTTGCGATGTAGAACCCGTCATAGAGCTTGCGCAGACGCTTCAGCATCTGCTCTTCCTCGCTCTTCGTGTCGGTGCCGTAGAAGCTTTCGACTACGTGCAGATAGGCCAGCTTCTGCCCCGACAGCATCTTGTAGACCTCCGAGAACGTCGCCTCCGGATCGCTGTCGCCCATGTCGTTAGCCTGCCCCAAAGGCGACAGCCGCACGCCGACCCGGTCGCGATCCCAGACGCTGGTCACTGCGTCGATCACCTCGCGCAGGAAACGCATCCGGTTCTCGATGCTGCCGCCATATTCGTCGTCGCGATGGTTTGTCTTGTCCTGCAAGAACTGGTCGATCAGGTAGCCATTCGCGGCGTGGATCTCGACACCGTCGAACCCGGCGTCTTTCGCGTTTTGGGCGCCCTGGCGATAGATTTCGACAAGCTCGGCGATCTCGTCGGTCGTCACGGCATGGGGCTCCGAGCAATCCTCGAATCCGTTTGCGGTGAAGGTCTTCTGATCGGCGCGGATGGCCGACGGGGCCTGCGGGGTCTGCCCCTCGGGCAGAAGCGAAACGTGGCTGATCCGCCCCACGTGCCACAACTGCATGTAGATGCGCCCACCCTGCGCGTGCACCGCGTCGGTGATCTTCTTCCACGCTGTGACATGGTCGGGTGTATGGATGCCGGGCGTGTTGATGTATCCTTTCCCCATCGCGGTGACCTGGGTGGCCTCGGTCAGGATCATCCCGGCGCTGGCCCGCTGGGCGTAGTAGGTCTGCGCCACGTCCCAGGGGGTGCCGTCGGGATGCGCGCGGTTTCGCGTCAGCGGCGCCATCAGCACGCGGTTCGGCAGGTCGAGGCTGCCCATGCGCACGGGCGAGAATAGAATGGAACGGTCGTCCATGGAAAACTCCTGTCTTTGCCCGCATCCAACCGCCTGAATGGCATCGCGTTCCCGCGTCCGTCCGTGTACAGACGCACGACATCTCTGCATTGCCGCAAGGACCTCGCATGAAACTCAAGATCACCGCCGAACTCGACTACGGCATGGAAACGGAAACCGACGTCCTTCTGCAGATCGAGACGGCCGCCATGCCCGTCCAGCGGATCGAGCACGAGCGTCTAGACGCGGGATCGACCACATATCTCAGCCGGATCTCGGCCGAGGATTCCATCGGCACGCGCGTATGGCTGTCCTGTCAGGACAGCCTGAACGTCCAATACGAGGCCACCGTAAATATCACGCGCAAGAACGAAGACATCACGAAGCTGCAGTCCGACCCGGTCCATCGTTTGCCGCACGAGGCCGTGCGCTATCTGATGGCCTCGCGCTATTGCCCGTCCGACGAATTCCAAAGCTTCGTCGCGGCCGAGTTCGGTCATTCCAGCGGCGGTCAATGCATCATGGAGATGGCGAACTGGGTGGGTGAACGCTTCACCTATTCGCCCGGCGCGTCGGGTCCGTCGACCACCGCGCTGGAAACCTTCGTGCAGCGCCGCGGGATCTGCCGCGACTTCGCGCATGTGCTGATCTCGTTGGCCCGCGCCAAGGCGATCCCGGCCCGCATGGTCAGCTGCTACGGCCCCAACGTGACCCCGCAGGATTTCCATGCGGTGGCCGAAGTCTGGCTGGAGGGGCGCTGGCACCTCGTGGACCCGACCGGTATGGCGACACCCGACCAACTGGCGATCATCGGGGTCGGCCGGGACGCGGCCGATATCGCGTTCCTGACCAGCTATGGCTGGGTGACTCTCAATCGCCAGCAGGTGCAGGTCACCGAAGCCTGACCGCGCAATCTCGGTCGTGGGGCGGCGCGATACCGTGCCGCCCTGCCCCCTTCATCCTTGTCCAAATACCCAAAAACGGTGCAACGGATGTCACCGGGACACCCGCCCGGCCTAGCGCCCTTCGTATCGCGCCGGGCGCTTTTCCAGGAACGCCAGAACCCCCTCGCGGAAGTCACGGGTGGTGCCCATCCGCCCTTGAAGCCGCGCCTCGAGCTCCAGCTGCTCGGGCAGATCGTTCGCAAAGCTCGTGCGCAATGCTTCCTTTACGCCGCGATAGGCTTCGGTCGGACCGGTCGCCAGGTGTAGCGCCCTGCGCCACCAATGGTCCGCGAAGTCCTCGTCGGGCACGCATTCCCAGATCATGCCCCAGGCTTCGGCCTGCGTCGCGGTGATCGGCTCGGCGAACAGGGCCGCGCCCATGGCCTTGGCCAGCCCCATCTGACGCGGCAACCAATAAGTGCCGCCCGCGTCCGGGATCAGACCGATCCGAGTGAAGGCCTGAAGGAACACCGATGATTCAGCGGCGATGACGATGTCAGCCCCCAGCGCCAGGTTGGCCCCGGCCCCCGCC
>Ga0208934_1000144_pt1 | contig 51746 bp, 41 predicted proteins | sample MalvirDeepMed_s2_FD_184243 | JGI IMG/M metagenome (GOLD analysis project Ga0208934, IMG submission 184243) | Marine viral communities from the Global Malaspina Expedition - Malaspina viral metaG DeepMed_s2 (SPAdes) (version 2) | ecosystem: Environmental > Aquatic > Marine > Oceanic | place... | reverse complement strand
TGATTGCAACGCCATTCGTGTTAATGGTCACATCCGATCCGTCGTTGTTGGTGAAGGTATAGGTACCATCCCCGTTGTCGGTAACATCCGCCTTGCTGACTGTCTGGGAAACCCCATTCTCATTGACGTACGTAAACGTACCGTCATTGTTGTCCGAAAGGTTTGTAATGGTCTCTGCAACGGTAACTGAGGCGACATTCAGATACAGGCCACCATCGGATCCGGCTGTAATGTCATTGTTGGCATCCGCACTGATCAGGTTGATGGTAACGGGACTTCCCGTTTCATCCGTATAGGTAAAAGTGGCATCCCCATTATCCACCAGGGTGGAAATGGAGGTGTCGCTGATGGTAGTGGTTGCACCTGACGCATCGGTAAAGGTATAGGTGCCGTCGCCGTTATCGGCCAGGGCAACCGTTCCGGCCAGCGTATTTATTTCGTCTATCGCATCCTGAACGTTGTTAGCCGCCAGGCCAGAACCGCTGTTGTCATACGGGTTGGAGGCCGCCTCAGTAAAAATCTGCTGGGTGTTGCCATTTTCATCTGTATACGTATAGGTGCCACCGCCATTGTCAACCAGTGTACTTGTGGTCTCGGTAAAAGTCGTAATCGTACCGTCCTCCGAGGTGTAGGTAAAGCTGCCGTCCCCGTTGTCGACGAGCGTGGTTACCGTATTGTTTGTGTCGATGGTCACCGAGGTGCCAAAGTCGTCCGTAATCGTATAGGTGCCGTCCAGGTTGTCCGCTACCGTGGCGATCTTGGCGTCAAAGGTGGTGGTGGCCCCGTTTTCGTCCGTATAGGTGAAGGTGCCGTCGCCGTTGTCGGCCAATGAGCTGGTGGTCTCCGTAAACGTGGTCACCGTCCCGTCCTCCGAGGTATAGGTAAAGCTGCCGTCCCCGTTGTCGACGAGCGTGGTTACCGTATTGTTTGTGTCGATGGTCACCGAGGTGCCAAAGTCGTCCGTAATCGTATAGGTGCCGTCCAGGTTGTCCGCTACCGTGGCGATCTTGGCGTCAAAGGTGGTGGTGGCCCCGTTTTCGTCCGTATAGGTGAAGGTGCCATCGCCGTTGTCGGCCAATGAGCTGGTGGTCTCGGTAAAAGTCGTAACCGTCCCGTCTTCCGAGGTATAGGTAAAGCTGCCGTCCCCGTTGTCTACCAGGGTGGAGAGCGAAGTATCGCTGATGGTAGTTACATTCCCGGCAGCATCTGTAAAGTCGTACGTCCCGTCACCGTTATCGGTGAGGGACACGTTGCCTGCTGCGGCATTGATCTCGTCCAGGGCATCCTGCACATTGTTGGCCGCCAGGCCAGATCCGCTGTTGTCGTATGGGTTGGACGCTGCCTCCGTAAAGATTTGCTGGACATTCCCGGCTTCGTCCGTATAGGTATAAGTGCCTCCCCCGCTGTCTACCAGGGTGGAGAGCGACGTATCGCTGATGGTAGTTACATTCCCGGCAGCATCTGTAAAGTCGTATGTCCCGTCACCGTTATCGGTGAGGGAGACGTTGCCGGCTGCGGCATTGATCTCGTCCAGGGCATCCTGCACATTGGTACCTGCCAGGCCGGAAGTGGTGTTGTCGTAGGAGACCTCGGCGGCAGACTGGTCGTCGGTATCTACCACCGCCGCGACATCTGCCAACGGAACGCTAACCGTATTCCCGTCGCTGTCTGTAATTACCAGGTCGGTCCCTACCACCTCAAATAAGGCATTTGTAGTGTTTGTATCGATAACTGCTGCCAGGTCTGCCAGAAGGATACTCACCGTATTGCCGTCACTATCCGTCAGGGTCAGGTTTGTGCCGTCTTCGGTAAGGCTTGCGTTGGTCGTGTTTGTATCGGTCAGGGCGGCAATGTCCGCAACAGGTACGCTTACCGTATTGCCCTCGCTATCGGTGATCACCAAATCTGTTCCGATAACGCCAAAGGCTGCATTGGTGGTATTCGTATCCGTAACCGCTGCGATATCCGCCAGGGGTACGCTTACCGTATTCCCGTCGCTATCGGTGATCACCAGGTCCGAGCCCGCGACGGCAACCGAAGTATTCGTGGTATTGGAGTCCGTGGAGGTGTGCTCCCAGGAGTCCCCGTCCCAGAAATAAATGGTTCCGGTATTCGTATTGACGTAAATATCGCCTGTATCCGCGCCGGACGGGGTGGTCATCCCCGGGGCACTGACGTCGGTGCCGCTCAGGACCTCGCAGTTGCACTGGTCGGCCAGGTTGACCGTAGTCTGGGCGTATCCCGCCGCAGTAAACAGCAACAGGAAGGCGAGTACGATGAAATTTTTCATGGTACCTGGTATTTCATTAAAAAGCTTGGTGGTGATCATAGCAAAACGCTTATGTAAGCTCAATTTGGTTCGATTGGGCCTGTGCTCCTTAGAACACAGTATTTTATCATCCTACAAATTTAACCTGATGCCTAGGGGGGGAAAATAATTGTTGTGAAGGGGTCATATTCCACAGTATAGCCCCCTTTTTCTGAGGTGTGGCTGGGTTGCAGGTGCCCGATTTTAGCGTTCCGTTGGTCGATAAGCCCCGTAACCATGGGCATTTTCAAATGCATAAAATTGTAGGAATTAACTTATTAACAACGTCGTTGAAGTGAAACTATATCCCGTTGAAATACGTCCACTATGGCGGAATAAAATTGTCAGTTCCAAGTAGTACAGGGAAGTTTCCCTGTAGAATCCGACACGTGAAAAATCCAGGATCCGGAAACTATCAATTGGGATTCACCCGATAGGTGATACGGCGGTTGGTGATCAAAGTGGGTACCCGAATTTCGATCATCGGGCTAAACTCGGAGGTGCTGCCCGCACCCGTAGCTGTCCCTGTAAGCAAATCGCCAATATCCGTGCCCGCGGGCAGCGGAAAACGGAATTCAAAGCGGTTGGTGGTATCCGTATTTCCATCCAGGTCGGCATAGGATGCCGTGGCACCGTCCAGATCGCTTCCGGATCCTTCGGTTGCGGAGCCGATAAAAGTCTGACCTTCGCCGTAGTCGTAGTTATTGCCGAGTTGGTTATCCCCGATGGTAGCCGTACCTTCCTGGATATCCGAAAAGAAGACTTCAACGAGATCGCCGGGGCGCGCCCATCCCTTGACTATCAGTTCAGTACCCTGGATATAAGCCCCGGCCAACACCGGGAAATTTATGAGCCCATTCGGGCCGTTGTCGGTGTCGCCTGAATCGTTGTAGGACACGCCATCCCCCATGGGATCCGCTCCGCCCGGGCCACCCAGGTCAATTCCAAGTGCATCCCCAGCCGTGCCATTGGCAAAGATGGAGTTTTGGGAAATCGTATTGCCGGAGGTCCCGTTTCCAGCCAGGACAATCCCGGCACCACCGTTGCTGTAAATGATGTTGTTGCTGATGCTGGAATTACTGCCTCCTAGGCGAATTCCGGCATTTTCTATCACGCCGCTGCAGGATCCCCCATCCTGGCCGGATCCGGTAATGGAATTCTCGCTGATGGTGATTCCACCAAGGGAGGCCAGGCCGTCAATTCCCAGGGCTGCGGCATTCTCTATCAGGTTGCGCTCAATAACGATCCCGGACCCGCCGGTGATGGTAATATTGTCGAAGCACTTGTCGCCACCGTTCGCAGACAACTGGTTATCCCGAATCCGGGAAGATGTGCCTCCTGCAACCAGGATTCCCGCCTCTTCGTTGGTTGCGATGTAATTGGCCTCAGCCAGTAAACTACCTCCGGCCTGGTGGATCCCATACAGGATGTTGCCGTCATTGGTTCCTGATGCATCGACCCCCAGCAAGTTTTCCCGAACATTGGCATCCCCGCTATTGAGCCGGATGGCCGCTTCGTCGTTTGCAAAAATCGAAAGGTTCCGGACAGTGGTGTTTGCCGCGGCTATTCGAAATACATCCCCGTCATTCCGGTGGACCTGAATTTCCGGCAGGTCGAAGTCTGGCAGCAAACTGCCGGATACACCTACCGGAGTACCCCCGGACCCCGTTGAACCGGAATTCGTGTCCCCGCTATAAGCGGTTTGGGTCCGGCCGTCGATAAACGTATTATCTGCCGATATTTCCGGTAAAGGATCCCCATTGGGTTGTTCGATATTGAAAACCCCTGCACTGTACTCCGGATCCGCACTGCGACCCAGGGCATCGCCGGTAGGTGGAATCATGAAAATAGAAACATCTTCTCCCGCTCCCGGGTCAAAAAGGGCATTAGCGACGATATCCAGGCCGCTCTCGTCCAGGTTATTGGCATTTGTTATAAACTGACTGAGGGATCCCTGGCCCGTTTCGTTTGTGTTGACAATCGTATTAAAGTTAAACCCAAAGTCCATCCCGGCCACCCCCTGGTTGAGGATCGTCATGCTGCTCCGCGACTGGGCGTTGTTAAGCGATCCAGGGCCCGGGTCTTCGGCCGAGGGGTCCTCCCCCCCTACCGCATCGGTGTCCTCCACAAGTGCACCCAGGATAAAATCTGTTTTAAAGGTCTGTACAGGGAAGCATTCCGTGCAGCCAGCCCCGCCTGTCCGGGAGGAACGCACCGAATTGTTGACGGCCCGGATCGTATACGTGCCGTTGGCCATCCCCCCGAAAACGTACCGCCCGGCTGCATTGGTTGTGGTGGTCTCCCGGAGGCCGCCCCCCGAGTCGTAGAGTTCCATGGTCACGCCCTCCAGCGGCACACCGCCGGCCGTAGCGCGGTTCCGTCCGGCCCCCCCCCCGTAATTCAAATCTTCAAAGACAATCCCGGTAACCAGGTTGGAAGGTACTTTCAATACCACCGCATTGACCAGCACAAAATCCTGCCCGGACTGGACAGTGGTCGTCACACTGGATTCCCCGGGTTGCACGTATGGCGACACATCATACGTATCCAGGTCGATTCCGTAGGCGGCTGCATTGTTAATCGTAGGAGTTACCGTATTGTCGAATATGGTGGAGTTGAAGGGGTTATTGGTAGTAATTCCATTGTTATCCCCATCGCCGGCCAGGGTAAAAGTACCCAAACCGGTGGTGACCGTTAATAGCTCGTTGTTGCTGAGGGTCTGGTCACCTTCCCAGGACAATACGGTCGTTTTCGCACCGGATGCCCCAATTGCGAAAAAGCCCCCCAGCGTATAACTCGAGGAAGAATTGCTCTCCCCGCTGAAGCCCTCGTAGACGTTGATGGTGGATGCCGGCAGCCCATTGTCCGTATAGAATACCATGATGCTCCAGGCTCCCAGGGTTGTGGCCGTGGAACAATAACTGCCTGTATTGTCGATGGTCAGGCCGGAAAAGGTGAAATTGTGTGTAGACAGGGATGGCAGGGACGCCACATAGGTGGTGATATCGGCACGTCCGCCATAAAAGGTACGATTGGTCAGGGAACTCCCATATAGGAAATCCGCATCGATGGTATTCCCATCCAGGTTCACCTGGGTATCCGGCGTAGCTCCGGAATGCGACCAGTACAGAATGGCTTTGTCGATGGTGGCCGTAGCCGGGATATTCCCGATAAGCGAATTGCTTGAACTCGTGGTAATTGCACAGGGGTCGGTATTATTGGACTGAGTCCTGAGTGTCCCGCCCGTGGTGGTATAATCCACGTAGCCGTCAAATTCTTCCTTGAGGACCAGGGGCGTGTTAAACAGGTATTCATCATCCGAGATCGTCCCTTCCCCGCTCCCGTCAAGGATCACCACCCCCGGGTCGCTGATATTGCTCAGGGTCACCGTAAAGGTTTCGTCCAGGTATTCGGGAATGGAATCGTCGATGAGCGGGACAGTTATCGTTTGGGTTTCCCCATCCGTGCCCAGGAAATTCAAGGTGCCGGATGTAGTTGTGTAGTCGCTGCCGGCTACGGCGGTCCCGTCCGCGGTAGCATAATCTACAGAGAAAGCGCCGGGGGCATCCAGCTGGAGGCTTACGGTAAACACGGCTACGCCGTCATCTTCGTTGACAGCCACGTCGTCTATCGAAATACTCGGCGAGAAATTCGCAGTGAACAGCACATTATCTACAAAGACCGTCTCCGACCCGCTCCAGTTGCCGCTACCGGTTATAAACCGAATTTCGGAACTGGCAGAAATTTCATTGGCCGCCAGGGTATAGCTGATCGAACCCGAGCCATCCAGGTTGGCCACCGTATTGAAGCCGCTGCCGTCCCAGAGCTGTACGTCGATGTCCTCATTCCCGTTGGTCCGGTTGTAATCCAGGGTGAGTGTCACGGATGTGGCACCGGACAGGTTCAGAGTCCTGCTGATCCGGGCGTTGTCCATATTCTGGAACCGCAATTGGTTGCTGATGATCCGTATCCGCCCGTTTGATGGGTTGTTGTCGTCGTTGTCCTCGTTCCAGGCGGCCGAAAAGTTCAATGTACCGTCATTGTTGGAATACGAGGTGGAACTGAAATTGTCCCGGAAGGTATCCTGGCCAAATGCATTATGGAGTCCCCCCAGGACTACGCAACATACCAGCAGGCAAACCAGCCGGCAGTTGATCCGTAAAAAGTAAGGGTTCGAATGACGCATAGCTTCGATCTAGCCCCTAAAAATAAGATGCGATGCCCCGCTGGTTAAATATTTGTTGTAAATGGACCGATAAGTCGTGTCAAGGGGGTAATCCCTGTTGTCAGCCGGTAAAAAAGCATGGACGTTTATCGATGCGCCCCGATAAACACAGTAGTTCCCAAGGAAGCGAATCTATTCCAGGATAATAAACTCCGAGCGGCGGTTGAGTTCGTGTTCCTGGGCGGAACAGGGTACCCCGTCATCGCAGCGATTGATCAGGCGGGATTCCCCGAAGCCTTCCCCTTCCAGACGTTCCGGGGCGATGCCCTTGGAGATCATGTACCGCACGGTGGAGTCGGCCCGACGCTGGGAGAGCGCCAGGTTATATGCGTCCGGGCCACGGCTGTCCGTATGGGAATTCGCCTTAATCCGCAGGCTGGGGTATTTTTCCATGGCGGCAATCACTTTCTGGATCTCGATCTCGGCATCCGGGCGGATGTTCGCCTTGTCAAAATCAAAGTAGATCGTACTCAGCTGCAGGAGTTTGGCCAAATCGTCCCCGTAGCCGGCCGTAATGGTCTCCGGTTCCAGGTAGAAGTCCACTACCCGGGGTTTCCCGTCAGAGGGCGACAGGTATTCCTCGGCGGGAACATACCCCTCCCGGGAGGCCCGGACAAAATTCGGCTGGTTGCAATCCAGGGTAATCTCGTAATTCCCCCGGGAATCCGTAATGGCCGAGGAAACTTCGTTGTTCTGCTCGTCGATGATGCGGACGGTGGCCCCCGCCAGCAGCTCGTTGGTGATTTTGTTCCGGACCGTTCCGCTGATGGCCTGGATACACTCAAACTGCAGCGGGCGGTTTTCTACAAAACCGTAAATATCATCTCCCCCGGGTCCGCCCGGCCGGTTTGAGGCAAAATAGCCTTCCCGGGTCGTATCCGAAATCACATAGGTGAAATCGTCCTGGGCCGAATTGACGGGCGTGCCGACGTTCTGTACGGAGCCCTTCCAGGGCAAATAGTCCAGCTTGGTGGCAAAAACGTCCAGCCCGCCGAGACCCGGGTGGCCGTCCGAGGAGAAATACAGGATGCCTTCCGAACTGACAAAGGGGAAGGTCTCCCGCGCCTCGGTATTGATCTTGGGCCCCAGGTTCTCAGGCTCGCCGAACGTGCCGTCCTCGCGAATCACCACCCGCCACAAATCGGACTGCGCTACCTGATCGGCAGCGCCGATTCGGGACCCCGGCATATCCGAGGCAAAATACAGGACCCGGCCGTCCGGGCTCAGCGCCGGATGGGCCACCGAATAACTGTCGCTGTTAAAGGGCAATTCCTCGATGGTCGCCCAGACCCCGTCTATTTTTTCCGCCCGGAATATCTTGAGCCGGACAAACCCCGCCTCATCCCGCGAGTACTTGCCTTCCTTAAAATTGTTCCGGGTAAAATAAAGGGTGTTTCCATCCGGGCTGAGTGCGGAGGTGGATTCGTGAAACCTCGAATTCACCCCGTCAACCTTGGTCACCCGCTGCCCCCGGGCACTGTCCGGGGATACCTCGTAGAGATCCAGGAAATCCTGGGAATTCCAGGTGTGGCGGTACCTGGCCAGGTTGCCGGTATCCCGGTCCGAGGAAAATAGCAATCCCTCCCCGGTGAGCGAAGGGGCAAAATCCGAATAGGGCGAATTAAAGGCAAAAGGCGTCAGGTCGTACCGGCCGGAATTCGCCTGGATCTCTGCCTGATAATCCCGATTGGCCTGGTAAATCTCAGCCCGCGCATCGGATAGTGAGCGGGTCAGTTCGGTAAACCGTTCCATGACCGAGTCGGCCCGGCCCAGTTGCCCGGTACTCCGCAGTGCCTGCGCATATCGAAAATAATAATCCGGCGTAGCCTCGTCCTCAAACTCCCTGAGTAATCTTTCGTAAGATTCAGCGGCCCGGTCGTACTGCGCGTTAAAATAATAGGAATTCCCCAGGCGTTGCAGCAATTCGGCCGACACATACCCCCGGTCCACCACCTTTTGGTAGATATCCTGTGCAGGTTTGAAGGAATAATCGGCATACTGGCGATTGGCCCGCTCGAGCAGCCGTTCCTGAGCGGTCACAGAGCCGCTTCCCAGCAGGAGAATCAGGAGGATGGAACGATATAGCTTCATGTTGTATTTCCTTGATAATTAGAAGAACCGGGGTGAAACGAGCCGCTGGAACGACCGGACGAGTTCCCAACGGACAAACAACTCAAAAGATCCGTCGTTAAACTGGGTCCCCCCGAGTTCCGTAGTCTCCCGGTCGTAGGCCAGGCCTACCATGAGTTGCTGGTTTAGCTGAAAGCCGATCAGCCCGCTGATAGCGGCATCCCACCGGTATGCTGCTCCAAAAGAAAATTTCTCGTTGAACAGGAAGGTGCCCGACAGGTCGAGCTGAAGCGGTGCGCCGCTGACCACCTTGGTGAGCAGGGCAGGCTTGAATTTCAATGTGGGGTTCAGGTCAAAGACATAACCGGTGATCATATAAAAATTTACCCGGTCTACCGAGAGAAACTGGTTTTCCTCCCCGTCCTGGTCGGAATTGTCAAAATGCTCGGATTCCAGCAGGTTCGGGGCGGAGACCCCGGCGTAGAACCGGTCCGTATGGTAATAGATCCCCAAGCCGAAATTCGGCGTAAAGCGGTTGTCGATATTGTCGGCGTCCACCATCTCCTCCTGGTAGCGGGCCAGCCCGTTGAAATCCAGGCTCAAAAGGTTTCCTCCGGCTTTCAGGCCAAAGGAGAGTTTCGCGTCCCGCGATACATCGATCGTATAAGACAAAACGGCATCCAGATACGTCTCCTGGACCACCCCGTCCCCAATATTGTCGTTCACCACGGAGATTCCGTAACCCAGGCGGGAATTCCGAATGGGCGAATGCACGTTGAGGGTGAAGGTCTTGGGCGCTCCTTCCAACCCGACCCACTGGGAGCGGTAGAGGGCCGCGAGGCTCAACTGCCCCCGGGAACCCGCATAGGCCGGGTTCACGGTCATCGTGTTGTACATATACTGGGTGTACTGGGCATCCTGCTGGGCTTTGCCCACGGCAGTCGCCAGGACCGCGAGGAGCAGGAGAAACGGGCGTGAAGTTATCCGCATGTTTATTATTTATTCCCGACGTACAGGTATCCGCTGTCCGTGATCCGCCGTTGGTTCAATTCGTATTCAAATATATAGAAATATACCCCTGAAGGCAGGTATTCCTCGGTATTAACCGTTGAGCGGCCCTTGGAACGCCCGTCGAATACATTGTTCTGGTTGTTGTAATTAATACCCTCATAAACTGAAACCCCCCAGCGGTTGAAAATTTTCAGCGTATTGTTCCGGGCGAGCTCCACATTTTCGATAAAGAGGAAGTCGTTCTGGCCGTCGCCGTTGGGGGTGACCAGTTGGAATACAATGATGTCCCCTTCCGGCACCACGGTGGGGTCCGGATCCAGGTATTCCGGGGTGCCATCCCCGTCGGAATCGTCGTCCGTGGGGTCCCCGTTGTCGTCCAGATCTTCGTTCGGGGTATCGATGCCGTCCCCGTCATCGTCAAAATCCCGGTAATTCACATCTTCCGTACCGTCCGTGTCCGGCAGGTCCTCCGCCGGGTTGTCGATCTCGTCGTTCACGTCAAACCCGTCATTCACATCGGCGCCTTCATAACCGTCGTCCAGGCCGTCTCCGTCCGTATCGGTACCGGTAAATGTCTGGTCGGGTATCCCGTCGAAGTTAAAATCGTTCCCTTCGTTGTTGTCAGGAACCAGATCGTTGTCCGAATCGCCGTCCAGGTAATCCGGGTCGTCCGTGCCATCGGTATTCACAGGGTCCAGCCCCCCCAGGTATGCGGAATTCACCCCGTTGTTCGCAGCGTAGGTTGCCGCATCATCGTCGTTGGGCGGGATATAACCGGCAGTGGTCTGCGCTTCCACATTGTCCGGGATGCCATCGTTGTCCGAGTCGATGTCCAGATGGTCCGGGAACAGGTCCCCGTCGCTGTCGGCAAAGTTGGTCAACGGGTCGTTATCCCCGTCCGTATTCGGGTCCTCCACGGAATCCAGAATCCCGTCGTTGTCGTCATCCAGGTCGTCGATATCCGGTACGCCGTCCCCGTCTGTATCGGTACCGGGCGGCGGGCCGTCCGGATCCAGGTAGTCCGGGGTGCCGTCGTTGTCCGTATCGTCATTGGTCGGGTCGCCGTCCTGGTCGGCGTCCTCGTCAGGAGTATCGATGCCGTCCCCGTCGTCGTCAAAATCCCGGTAGTTCACGTCTTCCGTCCCGTCCGTATCCGGCAGGTCTTCCGCCGGGTTGTCGATCTCGTCGTTCACGTCAAAACCGTCGTCCACATCGGCGCCTTCATAACCGTCGTCCAGGCCGTCTCCGTCCGTATCGGTACCGGTAAATGTCTGGTCGGGTATCCCGTCGAAGTTAAAATCGTTCCCCTCGTTGTTGTCCGGCACGCTGTCGTTGTCCGAATCGCCGTCCAGGTAATCCGGGATCTCGTCCCCGTCCGTATCTTCCGGGGTAATGCCTTCATCCCCCATACCTTCATAGGCGTCGTCCAGGCCGTCGTTATCGCTGTCGTTGCCGCTCGGGGGCACGTAGCCGTCCGTAGGCTGGCCCTCCACGTTGTCAGGGAGGCCGTCGTTGTCCGAATCGATATCCAGGTGATCCGGAATCCCGTCCCCGTCCGTGTCCAGCGGATTGGTCAGCGGGTCGTTATCCCCGTCCGTATTCGGGTCCTCCACCGTATCCAGGATCCCGTCGTTGTCGTCATCCAGGTCAATCGGGTCCGGAACGCCGTCCCCGTCCGTGTCCGGGTCAACCGTCGGGTCCAGGTAGTCCGGGGTGCCGTCGTTGTCCGTATCGTCATTGGTCGGGTCGCCATCCTCGTCGGCATCCTCGTCAGGAGTATCGATGCCGTCCCCGTCATCGTCCACGTCCCGGTAGTTCACATCCTCCGTCCCGTCCGTATCCGGCAGGTCTTCCGCCGGGTTGTCGATCTCGTCGTTCACGTCAAAACCGTCGTCCACATCGGAGCCTTCATAACCGTCGTCCAGGCCGTCCCCGTCCGTATCCGTTCCCGTAAATGTCTGGTCGGGTATCCCGTCGAAATTAAAATCGTTCCCTTCGTTGTTGTCCGGCACGCTGTCGTTGTCCGAATCGCCGTCCAGGTAATCCGGGATCTCGTCCCCGTCCGTATCCTCCGGGGTAATGCCTTCATCCCCCGTTCCTTCATAGGCGTCGTCCAGGCCGTCGTTATCGCTGTCGTTGCCGCTCGGGGGCACGTAGCCGTCCGTAGACTGACCCTCCACGTTGTCAGGGAGGCCGTCGTTGTCCGAATCCAGATCCACCCGATCCGGGTAGCCGTCACCGTCGCTGTCTACGTCCTGGCTGAAATTCACTGTCTGAGGATCCTGGAAGTTATCCAGGCAGGAGAACTGAATCCCCGACTGGCGGGGGACGTTGGTGGTGAAATTCTCACCCACGGACGCCTGTATCCCGAATCGAAAAACAAAAGTGGAAATATTGACGAATTCCACGGCCAGGTTCACACTGGGGTTTTGATTGGAAATCCCGTTATATTCGGCGGTTCCCCCATTGATCAGCAGGCCGCCTTCCGTATTGTTGACCACGATTTCCGTCGGGTTGTCGAACGTGTAGCTGGCCGGGGTATCAAAACGGTTGAATTCCTGGAACTGCTCGTTACCGTCCACGTCCAGGAAATTCGCTATCAATTCTGCCTGGGTAGCCGGGGTATTGGTCCCCGCCTCAACCAGGGTAATCCTCAGGTCCGCATAGGGTCGGCGGAGCATGTCCGATGTGGTGAAAAAGATCTCGGGTTTGAAGAACTCCGGGTCCACGGCATTCTGGTCCAGCGTGCTGATCGCTGCGCCCTGCAGGGCCTCGATAGTCACCAGGGCATCCAGGCCGCTGCCAATACCCGGGATGCGGTAGACGGCCCCTTCGGCGAATTCCCCGCCGGATTCCAGGACGGGCTCCTGGTCAAAGGAGAGGGTGGGGATCTCGTCACAGTCAAAATCCGTGCTCAATACACTCGACTCCACGCGGTCCAGTATCCCGTCGTTGTCCGAATCCGGATCCCGGTAATCGGGAATCCCGTCGGATTCCGTATCCACCGGCTGGAGTCCTTCCCCGGCGCCGGGTGCACTCTCGAATGCATCGTCCAGCCCGTTCCCGTCTGCGTCAATCCCGGACGGGGCCAATACTGCCGTGGCATCCTGAGCCTCAACGCGATCGGGTATGCCGTCATTGTCCGAATCGAGGTCCAGGTAATCCGGGATACCGTCCCCGTCCGTGTCGGTCGGGTTTGTGGCAGGGTCGTTGTCTCCGTCCGTATTGGCGTCTTCCACCAGGTCCGTGATCCCGTCGCCGTCATCATCGATGTCGTTCTGGTTCTGTACCCCATCCCCGTCGTAGTCGAGGGCGCTTGGGTCTGCGGGAAAGGGCTGCAGCGTTTCCGCAAAGGAGGTAAGCAGGAAAACTGCCGTCAGCAGGCAGGCGAATATTCGAAAGGAAGAAAGCGGCCGGGCGCTTTTGGTTTGCGTAGTGATCTCCATAGATGATCGTTTATTGGGACGAGCACCATGGCATTGCGGTTAGGTTCTTTTAGCTGATTGGGGCACCAAAAGTACGATGCAAGATAAAACTAAAATACCCCGAAGCCAACAGAATTGCTTCCGGATATTCGGGATAATCCGTCAACGACCGCTTTCATCGACAAACGGGGAAATCCCCGGGGGCATCCTTTTCATTTAAAGGCAGATACATTCCATTTATCGGATGTCCCCGGCAAGGCAACCGGGTGTTTCAGACAGGCTGCGGCCCCTGGGTTGAGGGAATCTTCTTATTAATATCGCCCCGGATAGATCGGGCAGGCTCCCGTGCCGGCAATCCGATGCTTTTTGGTATTTTTGCGCAAATCTCCCATCACCGCAAATTTCCCACCACGTGAGTTTTAAAAGCGAAATAGATAAACGCCGCACCTTCGGCATCATTTCCCACCCGGATGCCGGGAAGACCACCCTCACCGAAAAATTGCTGCTTTTCGGGGGGGCCATCCAGGAAGCCGGCGCCGTTAAGAGCAACAAAATTAAAAAAGGGGCTACCAGTGACTTCATGGAAATTGAACGCCAACGCGGTATCTCTGTGGCCACCTCGGTACTCGCATTCCTGTATAAGGACAAGAAGATCAATATCCTGGATACGCCCGGCCACAAGGACTTTGCGGAGGATACCTTCCGTACGCTGACCGCCGTGGACAGCGTGATCGTGGTGATCGACGTGGCCAAGGGTGTAGAGGAGCAGACCGAAAAACTCGTGGAGGTATGCCGGATGCGGAACATCCCGATGATCGTTTTTATCAACAAACTCGACCGGGAGGGGAAGGACGCCTTTGACCTGTTGGACGAAGTGGAACAAAAGCTCGGTTTGAGCGTCACCCCCTTGAGTTTCCCGATCGGGATGGGCTATGATTTCAAGGGGATCTACAATATCTACGAACGGAACCTGAACCTCTTCAAAGGCAGCAGCAAGAAAAAGGTGGAAGAGGTCATGGCTTTTGAGGACCTGGACAACCCGGAGCTGGAGCAACTCATCGGTTCGGATGCGGCCAACGCCCTGAGGGAAAACCTGGAACTCGTGGAAGGGGTCTACCCGCCCTTTGACCGGGAGGCTTACCTGGCCGGTACGCAGCAACCCGTGTTTTTCGGCTCCGCCCTGAATAATTTCGGGGTCCGGGAATTGCTGGACTGCTTTGTGGAGATCGCGCCGCCCCCACGTCCCAAAAAGGCGGAAGAACGCCTGGTAGAGCCCTCGGAAAAGGAAATGACCGGGTTTGTCTTTAAAATCCACGCCAACATGGACCCCAAACACCGGGACCGCCTGGCATTTGTGAAGATCGTCTCGGGCACATTCCAGCGCAACAAACCCTACCTGCATGTCCGCCTGGACAAGCAACTGAAATTCTCGAGCCCGAACGCGTTCTTTGCCGAGAAGAAGGAAATCGTCGACGAGTCCTACCCCGGGGATATTGTCGGGTTGCACGATACGGGGAATTTCAAGATCGGCGACACGCTGACCGAAGGGGAAGCCCTCCACTATAAAGGGATCCCCTCGTTTTCACCCGAACATTTCCGCTACATCAACAACGCGGATCCGATGAAGTCCAAGCAGCTGGCCAAGGGGATCGACCAGCTGATGGACGAAGGGGTGGCCCAGCTATTTACCCTGGAAATGAACGGCCGGAAAATCATCGGCACCGTGGGCGCCCTTCAGTACGAGGTTATCCAATACCGACTGGAGCACGAATACGGGGCCAAATGTACGTATGAAAATTTCCCGGTACATAAGGCCTACTGGGTGGAGGCTGCAGATCCCGACAGTGAATCCTATCAGGAATTTTTGCGCGTTAAACAGAAATACCTGGCGCGGGACAAACGCGGCCAGTTGGTTTTCCTGGCGGATTCCGCCTTCTCCCTGCAGATGACCCAGCAGAAATACCCGGATGTGAAACTGCATTTCACTTCGGAGTTCGAGCCCCAGGGAGCCTGAGACACGCTGCAAATCTTCAAATCGACAAATCTTCAAATCAAAAAACCGCGCCTCCCAGCGCGGATTTTTTGATCAAGCCTCCCCCGTGGGCCCGAAATTGATCGGGATGGGTGGTTGCTCGTAATCCTTGATGGGCCCATGGGCCTGCTCAAACCGCTGCACGTTCTCGCCCAGCGCCTTGAGAAACTTCTTGGCGTGCTGGGGCGTGAGCACAATGCGGCTCTTCACCTTGGCCTTTGGCCGTCCGGGCATCATGCTGATAAAATCCACTACAAATTCAGAGACCGAGTGGTTGATGATGGCCAGGTTTGAATAGATACCCTCGGCGGTTTGCTCATCCAGCTCGATGTTGATTTGCTTCTGCTGTTGTTTCTCCGGTTTATCTGCCATGGCAATGGGATTTAAAAAACCCCCGGTTTTCATGGCCGGGGGTTTGTAATATGAATGATCAGAATTTCAATTCCTCCTTGCGGGCCATGATCTCGTCGTACTCCTCCTTGGAGCCCACGATGATGCTGTCATAGTCGCGCATACCGGTTCCGGCCGGGATCTTGTGACCCACGATCACATTTTCCTTGAGGCCTTCCAGATCGTCGATCTTACCGCTTACGGCCGCTTCGTTCAACACCTTGGTGGTTTCCTGGAAGGAAGCCGCAGAGATAAACGATTTGGTCTGGAGGGATGCCCGGGTAATTCCCTGAAGGATCGGGGTAGCGGTTGCCGCAACGGCATCGCGTCCTTCGACCAGCGTCTTGTCGGCGCGCTTGAGGATGGAATTCTCATCCCGCAGCTCGCGGACGGAAACAATCTGGCCGCGCTTCAGATTCTCGGATTCCCCGGCATCGGTTACGACCTTCATCCCGAAGATGTTGTCGTTCTCCCGGATAAAGTCGTCCTTGTGAACCAGCTGGTTCTCCAGGAAGATGGTGTCGCCCGGATCCTGGATCTGGACTTTACGCATCATCTGGCGAACCACCACTTCAAAGTGTTTATCGTTGATCTTCACTCCCTGGAGGCGGTACACTTCCTGCACTTCATTGACCAAGTACTGCTGTACGGCAGACGGGCCTTTGATGGCCAGGATGTCTTCCGGGGTAATGGACCCGTCCGACAGCGGCATACCGGCGCGGACGTAGTCGTTCTCCTGTACGAGGATCTGGTTGCTGAGTTTCACCAGGTATTTCTTCACCTCGCCCAGTTTGGACTCGATGATGATCTCCCGGTTCCCCCGCTTGATCTTGCCAAAGGAAACCACCCCGTCGATCTCGGAAACCACAGCCGGGTTGGAGGGGTTCCGGGCTTCGAAGAGCTCGGTAACCCGCGGCAGACCCCCGGTGATATCCCCCGCTTTGGCGGATTTCCTCGGAATCTTGACCAGGATTTTGCCCTCCTTAATCTTCTCCCCGTTGTCCACCATCAGGTGGGAACCAACCGGCAGGTTGTAGGAACGCAGTACCTCGCCTTTTTTATCCTTGATATGCAGGGTCGGGATCAGTTTCTTGTTCCGGGACTCGGAAATTACCTTTTCCTGGAAACCGGTCTGTTCGTCGATTTCCACCTGATAGGTAACCCCCTGGTCGATATTCTCATAGTCGATTTCCCCGGGGAATTCGGAAACGATTACCCCGTTATAGGGATCCCACTGGCAGATGATATCGCCCTTCTTCACCTTGGCGCCGTCCTTGATGTGCAGCGTGGATCCGTAGGGAATGTTGTTCGTGCTCAGCGTAATGCCTGTCTTGGCGTCGACGATCTTGATCTCCGAGGTCCGGGAGATGACGATTTCCGCCTTGTTCCCTTCGGAGTCCTGCCCCGTTACTGTGCGCAGGTCTTCAATCTCGGCTACACCGTCGTACTTCGCTTCGAGTTTATTATCCTCGGAGATGTTCCCGGCAATACCTCCCACGTGGAAGGTCCGCAGGGTCAGCTGGGTACCCGGCTCCCCGATGGACTGGGCAGCCACCACACCGACGGCTTCGCCTCGCTGGACCATCTTGTTGGTCGCCAGGTTCCGCCCGTAGCATTTGGCGCAAATCCCCTTCTCTGCCTCACATGTAAGCGGCGACCGCACCTCGATGCGCTCGATGGGGGAATTCGCAATCTTCTGCAGGTCGGCCTCCAGGATTTCCTGTCCGGCTTCCAGCAGTTTTTCTTCGGTAAGCGGATCGAAGACGTCGTGGAGGGATACCCGTCCGAGGATTCGCTCCCCGAGGGTTTCCACAATCTCTTCGTTCTTCCGCAGCGCTTCCACTTCGATTCCGCGTAGCGTACCGCAATCCTCGATGTTGATGATCACGTCCTGGGAAACGTCGACAAGACGACGGGTCAGGTATCCGGCATCCGCCGTCTTCAGGGCCGTATCCGCCAATCCTTTCCGCGCCCCGTGCGTGGAGATAAAGTATTCCAGGATCGAAAGGCCTTCCTTAAAGTTCGACAGGATCGGGTTTTCGATAATCTCGCCCCCGCCGGCCGTGGACTTCTTCGGCTTGGCCATCAGCCCCCGCATACCGGTAAGCTGGCGGATCTGCTCCTTGGAACCCCGGGCACCGGAATCCAGCATCATGTACACGGAGTTGAAGCCCTGTTGGTCTTCCCGTATCCGCTTCATGGCCAGTTCTGTGAGCATGGCATTCGTAGAGGTCCAGACGTCGATCACCTGGTTGTACCGTTCGTTGTTCGTGATCAGCCCCATGTTGTAGTTCATCATGATGCCGTCCACCTGCTCATTGGCGTCCGCAATCATCTCGTGCTTTTCCTTAGGGATGATAATATCCCCGAGGCTGAAGGAGAGTCCGCCCCGGAAGGCGAAATCGTACCCCATGGTCTTGATGCGGTCGAGGAACTCGGCCGTAGTGGGTACATCCGTCACGGAGAGGATGCGCCCGATAATATCCCGGAGGGATTTTTTGTTGAGAACCTCGTTGATAAAGCCCGCTTTCTCGGGAACCACGGAATTGAACAATACCCGTCCCACTGTGGTCTCGATGATCTTGCTTTCGAGTTCGCCCGCTTCGTTCAGGTCCTTGACGCGCACCTTGATGGACGCGTTCAGGTTCACCCGCTTTTCATTGTAGGCTATCTCCACCTCTTCCGCGCTGTAGAACGTCAGGCCTTCCCCGATGACAGGGACTTCCTTGGTAGACTTCCGCTCCTTGGTCATATAGTACAGTCCGAGGACCATGTCCTGGGAGGGTACCGTAATGGGCGAGCCATTGGCCGGGTTGAGAATGTTGTGCGATGCGAGCATCAGCAACTGGGCTTCCAGGATGGCTTCCGGCCCCAGGGGCAGGTGCACCGCCATCTGGTCCCCGTCGAAATCCGCGTTAAAGGCGGTACATACCAGGGGGTGGAGGCGGATCGCCTTTCCTTCGATCAGGCGCGGCTGGAAAGCCTGGATCCCGAGGCGGTGGAGCGTGGGGGCCCGGTTCAGCAACACAGGGTGCCCTTTCAGCACGTTCTCGAGGATATCCCAGACTACAGGCTCCTTCTTGTCGATAATTTTCTTGGCCGACTTCACCGTCTTGACGATGCCGCGCTCAATCAGCTTGCGGATCACAAACGGCTTGTACAGCTCTGCAGCCATGTCCTTGGGCAGACCGCACTCGTACAGCTTCATCTCCGGTCCTACCACAATTACGGAACGGGCGGAATAATCTACCCGCTTTCCGAGGAGGTTCTGGCGGAAACGCCCCTGTTTTCCTTTGAGGGAATCCGAAAGGGATTTCAGCGGCCGGTTCGATTCGGTCTTCACCGCGGAAGCCTTCCGCGTGTTGTCGAAGAGGGAATCCACAGCTTCCTGGAGCATCCGCTTTTCGTTCCGGAGGATCACCTCCGGCGCCTTGATCTCCATGAGGCGTTTCAGCCGGTTGTTCCGGATGATCACGCGGCGGTACAGGTCGTTCAGGTCGGAGGTGGCAAAACGGCCCCCGTCCAGCGGTACCAGCGGCCGGAGTTCCGGCGGGATCACCGGGATGACCTTCATGATCATCCACTCCGGGTTGTTGTCGCGGTTGTCCTGGGACTCGCGCAGGGCTTCCACCACCTGCAGCCGTTTCAGGGCCTCGGTCTTCCGTTGCTTGGAAGTCTCGGTGTTCGCCTTGTCGCGGAGTTCGTAGGACAATTCCTTGAGGTTGATGCGGGAGAGCAGGTCAATGAGGCACTCCGCACCCATTTTAGCGATGAACTTGTTCGGGTCGCTGTCCTCCAGGTACTGGTTTTCCGGCGGGATGGTCTCCAGGATGTTCAGGTACTCCTCCTCGGTGAGGAAGTCCATGGGCTGGATCTCCTCCCCGTCGGGGCCCTTGGCAATCCCCGGCTGGATGACCACATACCGCTCGTAATAGATAATCATGTCCAGCTTCTTGGACGGCAGCCCAAGCAGGTAGCCGATCTTGTTGGGAAGCGAACGGAAATACCAGATATGGGCAACGGGAACCACCAGGTTGATGTGCCCCACCCGGTCGCGGCGGACCTTTTTCTCGGTCACCTCTACCCCGCATCGGTCGCAGACAATCCCGCGGTAGCGGATCCGCTTATATTTACCGCAGGCGCACTCGTAATCCTTTACCGGGCCGAAGATGCGCTCGCAAAAGAGCCCGTCCCGCTCCGGCTTGTGCGTACGGTAGTTGATGGTTTCAGGTTTCAGGACTTCCCCCCGCGATTCGGCGAGGATGGCCTCGGGCGATGCCAGGCCGATGGAAATCTTGTTGAACCTCTTGATTTGTGTATTATCCTTTAGTCGTGCCATGTTGTGATGGTACTAGTATTAAATGTGATGTGTTAACAGCTTACTCCTCCAGGCGGATGTCCAGACCCAATCCCTTGAGTTCGTGCATCAGTACGTTAAAGGATTCCGGCAGGCCGGGTTCCGGCATGCTTTCCCCTTTCACGATGGATTCGTAAGTCTTCGCCCGGCCGATTACGTCGTCGGACTTCACCGTCAGTATCTCGCGCAGGGTGGCAGAGGCGCCGTAGGCCTCCAGGGCCCAGACCTCCATTTCCCCGAAACGCTGGCCGCCGAACTGCGCCTTACCGCCCAACGGCTGCTGGGTGATAAGGGAGTACGGCCCAATGGAACGGGCGTGCATCTTGTCGTCCACCATGTGGCCGAGTTTCAGCATGTAGATCACACCCACCGTTGCCGGTTGGTGGAAGCGCTCCCCGGTACCCCCGTCGTACAGGTAGGTATGTCCGAAGCGCGGGATCTCGCCCTTGTCGGTGAGCTCGTTGATCTCGTCCAGGGTGGCCCCGTCAAAGATCGGCGTGGCGAATTTCTTGCCGAGTTTCTGTCCGGCCCATCCGAGTACCGTTTCATAGATCTGCCCGATGTTCATCCGCGAGGGTACCCCCAGCGGGTTCAGCACGATGTCCACCGGAGTCCCGTCCTCGAGGAACGGCATATCCTCCTGGCGCACGATCCGGGCAACGATTCCCTTGTTTCCGTGGCGTCCGGCCATCTTGTCACCCACCTTCAGCTTCCGCTTCTTGGCGATGTACACCTTGGCCAGTTTCATGATGCCGGCTGGCAGTTCATCCCCAACCGAGATGGTAAACTTATCCCGACGCAGGTTCCCCTGCAGGTCGTTCAGCTTGATCTTGTAGTTGTGCAACAAGTCCGCAACCAGGTCGTTGGTCTTGGAGTCCGTTGTCCAGCTGCCGCCAACCAGGTGGGCAAAATCGTCCACCGCGTTCAGCATCTTCAGCGTGTACTTCTTGCCCTTCGGCAGGACCTCTTCGCCCAGGTCGTTCATCACGCCCTGGGAGGTTTTCCCGTTCACCAACTGGAAGAGTTTCTCCACCAGCACGTCCTTGAGCTGCTCAAACTTGGTCTCGTACTCGAGCTCCAGCTTGGCAATCGCCTCCTTGTCCTCGGACCGCTTGCGCTTGTCCTTGATGGAGCGGGAGAAGAGCTTCTTGTCGATGACCACCCCGTTCAGGGAGGGCGGTGCCTTCAGGGAAGCGTCTTTAACATCCCCGGCCTTGTCGCCGAATATGGCGCGCAGCAGTTTCTCCTCCGGCGTCGGGTCGGACTCCCCTTTCGGGGTGATCTTCCCGATCAGGATATCCCCGGGCTTCACCTCGGCCCCGATACGGATCATCCCGTACTCATCCAGGTCCTTGGTAGCCTCTTCGGAGACGTTCGGGATGTCGTTGGTGAGCTCCTCGGCCCCCAGTTTGGTGTCCCGTACTTCCAGTGCGTATTCGTCGATGTGGATGGAGGTGAAAATATCCTCGCGCACCACTTTTTCCGATATGACGATCGCATCCTCAAAATTGTAACCCTTCCAGGGCATAAAGGCCACTTTCAGGTTCTGGCCCAGGGCCAGCTCGCCGCTTTCGGTGGCGTACCCTTCACAGAGCACCTGTCCCTTCTTCACCTTCTCGCCCTTCCGGACAATCGGCTTCAGGTTGATGCTGGTACCCTGGTTGGTCTTGCGGAACTTGACGAGTTCGTAGGTCTTGGAGTCCTCATCGAAGCTCACCAGGCGTTCCTCGTCGGTACGTCCGTATTTGATGGTGATCCGCTTGGAATCCACGCTTTCCACCACCCCGTCGCCTTCGGCGTTGATCAGTACGCGGGAGTCCGTGGCCACCTGGCGCTCCAGCCCGGTCCCGACAATCGGGGATTCCGGCTTGAGCAGGGGTACGGCCTGCCGCATCATGTTCGACCCCATCAGCGCCCGGTTCGCATCGTCGTGCTCCAGGAACGGGATCAGGGAAGCGGAGATGGAGGCAATCTGGTTGGGCGCTACGTCCGTGTAGTTGATCTCCTTGGGATCCACCACCGGGTAGTCGGCCTCCAGGCGCGCAATTACTTTTTCCGCATCGATGGCCCCATCCTTTTTGAGCGGGATGTTGGCCTGTGCAATTTTCTTGCCCTCTTCCTCTTCGGCGCTCAGGAAGGTATAGTTGGCCGTATCGACCTTGCCTTCCTCCACCTTGCGGTATGGGGTCTCCAGGAAGCCCATGCTGTTCACCTTGGCGAATACAGACAGGGAGGAGATCAGTCCGATGTTCGGCCCTTCAGGGGTTTCGATCGGGCAGAGCCTTCCGTAGTGCGTGTAGTGTACGTCACGAACCTCAAAACCTGCGCGCTCCCGCGAGAGACCTCCCGGCCCGAGGGCCGACAGCCGCCGTTTGTGCGTGATTTCCGCAAGCGGGTTGGTCTGGTCCATAAACTGGGACAGCTGGTTCGTACCGAAAAACGAGTTGATCACCGAAGACAGCGTCTTGGCATTGATCAGGTCAATGGGGGTAAACACCTCGTTGTCGCGCACGTTCATCCGCTCGCGGATGGTACGGGCCATACGGGCCAGCCCCACGCCGAACTGGGCGGAAAGCTGCTCCCCTACCGTACGCACCCTCCGGTTGGAAAGGTGGTCGATATCGTCGATCTCGGCCTTGGAGTTGATCAGTTCGATCAGGTACTTAATGATGGTGATGATATCCTCCTTGGTCAGCACCTGTTTGTCCATGCCGATATCCAGCCCGAGCTTTTTGTTCATCCGGTAACGCCCTACCTCTCCCAGGTTGTAGCGCTGGTCGGAGAAGAAGAGCTTGTCGATGATGCCGCGGGCGGTTTCCTCATCCGGCGGCTCGGCATTCCGCAGCTGGCGGTAGATGTGCTCCACCGCTTCCTTTTCGGAGTTCGTCGGGTCCTTCTGCAGCGTGTTGTGGATGATCGCGTAGTCGCTCTGGGCGTTGTTCTCCTTGTGCAGCAGGATGGTTTTTACGTCCGTTTCGATGATCTGGTCGATATGCTCTTTCTCCAGGACGGTATCCCGGTCCAGTACAATCTCGTTCCGTTCGATGGAAACCACCTCCCCGGTATCCTCGTCCACGAAATCCTCGTGCCAGGTGTTCAACACCCGGGCGGCGAGCTTGCGACCCAGGACCTTTTTGAGGCCGGTCTTGGACACCTTCACTTCTTCCGAAAGGTCAAAGATCTCCAGGATGTCCTTATCGCGTTCAAAGCCGATGGCCCGGAACAGGGTGGTTACGGGTAATTTTTTCTTCCGGTCGATATACGCGTACATGACGCTGTTGATATCGGTGGCGAATTCGATCCAGGATCCCTTGAAGGGGATGACCCGGGCCGAGTAAAGCTTGGTGCCGTTTGCGTGGAACGACTGCCCGAAAAAGACGCCGGGCGAACGGTGCAGCTGGGAAACCACCACGCGTTCCGCCCCGTTGATGACAAACGTCCCGCTTGGGGTCATGTACGGGATGGTGCCCAGGTATACGTCCTGGACGATGGTTTCGAAATCCTCGTGCTCCGGATCCGTGCAATACAATTTCAACCGCGCCTTGAGCGGCACACTGTAGGTAAGCCCGCGTTCGATACACTCCTGGATGGAGTAACGGGGCGGGTCGATGAAGTAATCCAGGAATTCCAGGACAAACTGGTTCCGGGTGTCTGTGATGGGGAAATTTTCCATGAAGGTGTTGTACAAACCTTCATTGGCCCGCTGGTCAGATTTCGTCTCAAGCTGGAAAAAATCCTGAAACGATTGAATCTGAATGTCCAAGAAATCCGGGTATTCCGGTATGTTCTTAGCCGAGGCAAAGCTTATTCTTTCAGTCTGTTTTGTGAACATCTACGGACAACATTTAGTGTGAATACGAAAGAGGGGCTGTATATGACTTTATATACATCGTATAAAAGGGTTTAGGCCTAGCCGCCAGAAAGGCGGAAGACCTAAACCTAAACCATATGGTCGACGCAATTATTTAAGCTCAACTTCTGCTCCTGCTTCTTCCAGTGATTTTTTGATACCTTCGGCTTCGTCTTTGGATACGGCTTCCTTAACAGCTTTGGGTGCGCTGTCAACGATGTCTTTTGCATCTTTCAGACCGAGTCCGGTCAGTTCTTTTACCAATTTAACAACTGCCAGTTTGGAACCACCGGCGGCCTTCAGGATTACGTCGAATTCGGTTTGCTCTTCAGCAGCTTCACCGGCGTCTCCACCAGCAGCAGCACCTCCGGCAACCGCAACCGCAGCAGCGGCGGGCTCGATTCCGTATTCCTCTTTCAGGATATCGGCCAATTCATTTACCTCCTTAACGGTAAGGTTGACCAACTGTTCTGCGAATTCTTTTAAATCTGCCATTTTTCTATCGTTTACTTCTGTTTGAAATTTATACTTAGGTTTTAGTGCGTACTTACTCTTTTTCGGAAAGGGTCTTCAGGATTCCCGCCAGTTTGCCGCCGCCGGACTTCAGACCTGAAATCACGTTCTTGGCCGGTGACTGCAGCAGGCCGATGATATCTCCAATAACCTCTTCCTTGGACTTGATGCTTACCAGCGCGTCCAATTTGTCATCGCCGATATAGATTGCCTCCTCGATGAATGCGCCTTTGAGCAGCGGCCGGTCGGACTTCTTGCGGAAGTTCTTGATCAGCTTGGCCGGGGCGTTTCCGGTCTCGGAAAGCATCAGCGAAGTGTTCCCCTTCAGGACTTCGGGCAAATCCCCGAACTCCTTTTCAGAGGCCTCCATAGCCTTGGCGAGCAGTGTATTCTTCACTACCGCCAGCTTGATATTTGCTTTAAAGCAAGCGCGACGGAGGTCCGAGGTGGTACCGGCATCCAGGCCGGAAATATCGGCCAGGTAGATGATACCGCTCTCGCCCAGCTGGGCTTTCAGGTCCTCAATTACAGTTGCTTTTTCTTCTCTGGTCATCTTGGGTTCTTTTAGATTTGGACCACTTTCGGATCCAGTTGAACACTCGGACTCATGGTGCTGGACATGTAGATACTCTTCATGTACACCCCTTTGGCAGCCGCGGGTTTCATCTTGACCAGGGTCTCGATGAGTTCCTTGGCATTGCCAGCGATCTTGTCGGCTGAAAAGGATACCTTGCCGATTGCGGCATGGACGATCCCCGTTTTATCCACCTTGAAATCGATCTTACCGGCCTTGACCTCTGAAACCGCCTTGGCGACATCCATGGTTACCGTACCCGTCTTCGGGTTCGGCATCAGGCCACGGGGCCCCAGGATCCGCCCGAGCGGTCCGAGTTTCCCCATGACGCTGGGCATGGTGATGATGACATCCACGTCCGTCCAGCCGCCTTTGATCTTTTCGAGGTATTCATCCAGACCTACGAAGTCTGCTCCTGCTTCTTTTGCTTCCGCTTCCTTATCCGGGGTCACCAGTGCGAGCACCTTGACGTCCTTCCCGGTTCCGTGGGGGAGGGTTACAACCCCGCGGACCATCTGGTTGGCCTTCCGCGGATCCACTCCGAGGCGGACCGCCAGGTCTACCGTGGCGTCAAATTTTACGTTGGTGATTTCCTTGATAAGCTCGGAGGCTTCCTGAATAGAGTAGAGCTTGTCGCGTTCGATCTTGGCCCGAGCCTCTTTTTGCTTCTTTGTTAATTTCGCCATGTTAAAGTGCTTTTCGGATTAAAAGGGGCGTTTGCCTGCCACCTTCAGGCCCATGGAACGGGCCGTACCGGCAACCATCATCATGGCTGACTCGGTGGTGAAGGCATTCAGGTCTGCCATCTTGTCTTCTGCGATGGCGCGAATCTGATCCCAGTTCACACTCCCCGCTTTCACGCGGTTCGGTTCGCCGGATCCCTTTTTAACCTTTGCCGCTTCCATTAGCTGAACTGCCGCTGGCGGTGTCTTGACGACAAAGTCAAAGGACTTGTCGCCGTATACGGTGATAACAACAGGCAAAACCTTGCCCTGTTTGTCCTGCGTACGCGCATTGAACTGCTTGCAGAACTCCATGATGTTAACGCCGGCAGCACCTAAAGCGGGTCCAACCGGTGGCGACGGATTCGCAGCACCTCCCCTTACTTGTAGTTTAACTACTTTACTTACTTCTTTTGCCATTGTTATATTTAATTTACAGCTCCCAGCCGTTTCACCCCGGCCGGTTTAAATCCCGCCACCCGGGGGCCGCGGAACATAAAAGCGAGTTAAATTGGAAGCAACTCCACTTTTAAGCGTAACAATTATTCTCTATACCTTTTCTACCTGCATGTAGCTGAGCTCCAGAGGCGTCTTCCTTCCGAAAATCTTCACCATCACCTCGAGTTTCCGCTTTTCCTCGTTGATCTTCTCCACCGTTCCGTTGAAACCATTGAAAGGACCGTCGATTACTTTTACCGTCTCGCCCAGGACAAACGGAATCGCCACGGCATCCGTGTTGATTGCCAGCTCGTCCACCTTCCCGAGCATCCTGTTGACTTCGGATTTGCGAAGCGGCACCGGGTCTCCCCCTTTGGTTTCACCCAAAAAGCCGATCACATTGGTGATGGAGCGGATAATGTGGATCATCTCCCCGGTAAGGTTTGCCTTAACCATGATGTATCCGGGAAAATAAACGCGCTCCTTGTTGATCTTTTTTCCGTTGCGGATCTGGACCACTTTTTCGGTAGGAACCAGGACCTCTTCCAGGTTATCCCCGAAACCGTGGCGTTCCACCTCGCTCTCGATATACCCTTTGATCTTGTTTTCCTGACCGCTTACGGCGCGGACTACGTACCACTTCTTCTCCAATACTTCTGACATCCTCCTCCGCTTATCCGATTAATGCGTTAAAATACAACTGGATGAGTTTTGAAAACAGGGAATCCACACCCCAGGTCGCCAGGGCAAACAGAATGGAAAAGACCGCTACGATCACCATCAGGTTAGACGCCTCCGCCCGCGAGGGCAGGGTTACCTGGTGCCTTAATTCATGATAGGATTCCTTAAAATATGTCAACATCGCTGGTTGTATTTTATTCCTGAAGACCCGCTCCCTGCGGGACCTTCCGTTGCTCTGCACGGGAGGAGAGACTCGAACTCCCGACACCTGGTTTTGGAGACCAGTGCTCTACCAACTGAGCTACACCCGTATTTACAGTGAAAGGGATCCGTCCCGATTCGTTATCAGGACGGGACCCCTCACTGCCTTTCCTAAGCCTTTTGGGGCTTAATCCAGAATCTTGGTTACCTGGCCGGCACCGACAGTACGACCTCCTTCGCGGATGGCGAAGCGCAGCCCCACGTTCAGGGCGATCGGCTGGATCAGGTCTACAGTGATGGTCAGGTTATCCCCCGGCATCACCATTTCAACGCCGTCAGGCAGGTTGATGGTTCCGGTAACGTCCGTTGTCCGTACGTAGAACTGAGGACGGTAGTTGTTGTGGAACGGAGTGTGACGTCCACCTTCTTCTTTTTTCAGGATATAGACTTCCGCTTCGAACTTGGCGTGCGGAGTAACAGATCCCGGCTTGCAGATTACCATTCCGCGCTTGATATCTTTTTTCTCGATACCGCGCAGCAGGATACCTACGTTGTCACCGGCTTCCCCGCGGTCGAGGATCTTGCGGAACATCTCAACACCTGTAATGGTAGAGGACAGTTTTTCAGCGCCCATACCGATGATGTCAACCGCGTCTCCTGTACTGGCAACACCAGTCTCGATACGGCCTGTAGCAACAGTTCCACGTCCGGTAATGGTGAATACGTCTTCAACGGGCATCAGGAAATCCTTGTCCACATCGCGCTGGGGCAGCTCGATCCACTCGTCTACAGCCTTCATCAGCTCCATTACGGTGTCCACCCACTTTTGCTCGCCATTCAGGGCGCCCAGGGCAGAACCGGAAATAACCGGGCTGTTGTCGCCGTCGTACTCGTAGAAGGAAAGCAGCTCGCGCACTTCCATTTCAACGAGCTCCAGCAGCTCCTCGTCGTCCACCATGTCTACCTTGTTCAGGAAGACAACGATGCGCGGGATACCAACCTGGCGGCCGAGCAGGATGTGCTCGCGGGTCTGGGGCATCGGACCGTCTGTAGCAGCAACTACCAGGATAGCGCCGTCCATCTGGGCAGCACCCGTAACCATGTTCTTTACGTAATCCGCGTGACCCGGACAGTCAACGTGGGCGTAGTGACGGTTTTCGGTCTGGTATTCTACGTGAGAAGTGTTGATGGTAATACCACGTTCTTTTTCCTCGGGAGCGTTATCGATGGAGTCGAAGCTCCGAATGTCAGAGAGGCCAGCGTTTGCCAGTACGGTAGTAATGGCGGCTGTCAGCGTAGTTTTACCGTGGTCGACGTGTCCAATCGTACCGATATTCAAGTGCGGTTTGGAACGGTCAAATGTTTCCTTAGCCATTGTTAGTGATTTTAATCTTAGTTTATATTAGTGTAACTGTTCTAAACGCGTCCGGCCCGCCATCCCCAAACTCCCTGCCGGTAAACGGCAATTGGAAATCGGTTCGATCAGGGCTCCGAAAGCGGGTGATCCGGCCACCGGGGCCATATTTCTTTGAGCCAACGACGGGAATTGAACCCGTGACCTCTTCCTTACCAAGGAAACGCTCTACCCCTGAGCTACGTCGGCTGGTTGGCGCAAGGTTCAGGGGGCGACATCACCGAAAACCTTTCGGAAATCGATCGGCCCAAGCACCGCAAACGCTTGCCCAAGGTCTTGAGCGGGAGACCGGGTTCGAACCGGCGACATTCAGCTTGGAAGGCTGACGCTCTACCAACTGAGCTACTCCCGCAATAATTTAATCTCAATATGTCAATTCGCGAGGATTACCTCGCTGCGCTCGGTTCCGGTTAAACCTAAAACCATTTTTAGTAGCGTTTCGGTTGTCTCCGGATTACCGCCACCGGTTTCCCGGTGTCGGTGATCCTGGTTCGGGGAACCGGGATTGAACTCGTTCAGCGCTCTGCCTCAGGACAGGATTACCTCACTTCGTTCGGTGATCCTGGTTCGGGGAACCGGTCCGAACGTTTGCAGAACGTCCGGTGGACGTTTTGCAGTGAGGAGCCAGCTGGTGCGCTGGCCTCATCCTCTTATATCAGAACTCAATGAACGCTAATCAAAAGCGAGCTCTTGACACCCACTTTAAGAATTTCTTTGTGGGGAGAGCAGGATTCGAACCTGCGAAGGTGAAAACCAACAGATTTACAGTCTGTCCTCGTTGGCCGCTTGAGTATCTCCCCGAACCCTAGAAATTTAAGAACTTACGAGCCGATGGAGGGACTCGAACCCACGACCCCGAGATTACAAATCACGTGCTCTAGCCAGCTGAGCTACATCGGCTTAATGGGCCTTTTTTAAGCATAAAAAAGTCCGCTATTTCTAACGGACTGCAAATGTAGATAATTATTTATTTAATCAAAACTATATTTATAAAAATTTTAGGGAGGAATACGCCCTGGGTTTGCGCTTCTTTTTGACCAGTTTCCGCTCCAGGGAACTGCAGGCAGAATCGACTGCTTCCTCAAAGGATTTACACTGCTTTTTCACGACGAAGGTATCTTTGGGAACCTGCATTTTAATCTCTGCTACCTTGTTCTCCTTTTCGCTGATGTTCTCCACCTTCAGAAACACCTCGGCCCGGATGACCCGGTCGTAAAATTGTTCGAGTTTGTCGAGCCGGCGCTGGGTGAATTCCAACAGTTTACCATCGGCGTTAAAATTGACGGATTGTGTGGTCACATGCATACGCGTTGATTTTGATGGTTCTTACTTTGTTTTGTTCCTCGGGTGCGAAGTACCGTGGATCCGTTTCAGCTCGGCAATGCTATTGTGCGTATAAACCTGCGTGGAGGCCAGTGAAGAGTGTCCCAAAAGTTCCTTGACGGAATTCATATCGGCTCCCTGGTTTAGTAGATGAGTAGCGAAGGTATGCCTGAGGATGTGCGGGCTCCTTTTGGACTTCGCGGATACCATACTAAGGTATTTATTTATAATTCTATAAACAAGATTTTCATATAATTTATTGCCCCTGGAAGTGAGGAAGAGATGCGGTTCCGAACCGGATTTGAAGTGGGCGCCCCTGAGCTCCAGGTAGGCCCGGATTTCACGTACAATCCCCGGTAGGAGCGGCAGGATACGCTCCTTGTCCCGCTTCCCGGTAACCCGCAGCGTCCCCTGTTCCAGGTCTACGTCCCCGAGCTTTAATCCAATGAGTTCGGCCCGACGCATCCCCGTGGTATAGAGGAGTTCCACAACCAGTTTGTCCCGATGGGCCTCATACCCTTCCGATGGCTCCCATTCGCCCAGCAGGCCCTCCATTTCCGACTCGCTGAAGGGGATTTCCACCCGGCGCGGGGTTTTCAACGGCTTGTGGGCGGCCAGCGGGCTCGCGTCAATGCGGCCCTGCCGAAGCTGGTATTTATAATAGGATTTCAGGGAGGCTACCTTCCGGTTCACCGACCGGTTGTTCAGGCCGGATTCCATCAGGTGGATGATCCAGCTGCGGATCACGGGGTACGGCTGGTCCGCCAGGGCAAATTCCCCCTGTTCCTCCCGGCAGTATTCCGAAAATGCCTCCAGGTCGGCCAGGTAGGCCTTCACCGTATGGGCGGCATACTTCTTTTCCAGGGTCAGGTATTTGGCAAACGCCTCCAGGGACATGGATTAAAGATACGAAAGGGGCGGGTACAAAAAAACGACCCGGGCCAAATGGTCCGGGTCGCGATATTGCTTGCTGAGTGGATCCTAGTATTCTTCCTGGTCCCTCAGACTTTGGATATATTCTGCTTTGAGCACTTGCTGGCGGCGTTCTACCGAAGGCTTGGTAAACTGCTGCCGCTTCCGCAGCTGGCGCATGGTACCGGTCCGGTCGAATTTCCGCTTAAAGCGCTTGAGCGCTCGGTCGATATTTTCTCCTTCTTTTACAGGTATAATTAACATGGGCTACAACCTCCTTTCTTTTGGGATTCGGGCTGCAAATATACAGCCATTCCCCGGAAACTTCCTAGTTATTTTAAAAGATTCTTTGAGATGACCACTTTCTGTATCTCCGTAGTCCCCTCCCCGATGGTGCACAGTTTGGCATCCCGGTAGAATTTTTCCACGGGAAATTCACGAATATACCCGTATCCCCCATGGATCTGCACCGCCTCGTTAGCCACCCGCACACACACTTCCGAAGCGTACATCTTGGCCATGGCGCTCTGTTGGGTTACCGGTTTACCCGCATTTTTCAAAAACCCCGCTTTGTGGACCATCAATTCAGCCGCCTCGATTTCCGTGGCCATCTCAGCGAGTTTGAAGGAGATGCCCTGGAATGCGCTGATGGGCTTGCCGAACTGCACGCGTTCCTTGGAGTATTTCAGGGATGCCTCAAAGGCTCCTTTGGCAACTCCCAGGGAGAGTGCCCCGATGGAGATGCGGCCTCCGTCCAGGACCTTCATGGACTGGATAAAGCCTTCCCCTACCGGCCCGAGCCGGTTGCCGTCCGGGATGCGGCAATCCTCAAAAATCAATTCGGCGGTTTCACTGGCGCGCATGCCGAGCTTATCCTCTTTCTTGCCGCTGGAGAACCCCGGGGTACCCTTTTCCACCACAAAAGCCGTCATGCCCCGGCTGTCTCCTTTCTCCCCGGTCCGGGCAATGATTACCGCCACATCGCCGCTGATCCCGTGGGTGATAAAATTTTTGGCACCATTGAGAACCCAGTGGTCACCGTCCTTTTTAGCCGTGGTATTCATCCCGCCGGCGTCCGACCCTGTGTTGTGCTCGGTCAGGCCCCAGGCACCGATCCATTCGGCAGTGGCTAATTTAGGAATCCAGCGCTGCTTTTGCTCTTCGTCCCCAAAAAGCAATATATGGTTCGTGCAGAGCGAATTGTGGGCGGCCACTGACAGGCCGATACCCGGGTCCACCTTCGAGATTTCCTCGATAATGGCGATGTATTCGTGGTACCCCATCCCGGAGCCACCCAGGGCTACCGGTACCAGCACCCCCATAAATCCGTATTCCCCGGCTTTCTTGAAAACCTCCACGGGAAACGTCTGGGAAGCATCCCATTCCATTACGTGGGGACGGATGAACTGTTCCGCAAAATCCCGCGCAGATTCGGCCACCATACGCTGGGTTTCGGAATATTCAAAATTCACACTATCAGTGGATTCGGCGATCATAGCAATTCATTGTTTTTCAAGGGACAAATATAACGCTATTCTCTCAATTCGCCCGCCTGGAATACTGCCGATCTCCCGGAGCTCCTCCAGGGATTCGTAGGGACCCAGGGTATTTCGGCGGGCCACGATATCCCGGGCCATTTGCCAGTCCAGGTACACCAGTGCAGCCAGTTCCTCAACGGTGGCATCGTTGATATCTATGCGTCGTACCGGCGGGGGTTGCACCACCCGGAACTGCAGGGCGGCACGCCTGGCCACCTCCGGGGGGAGCCCGTATACGTCGTAGAGCTGCCCGGCGTGCTGGAAGCCGCCAAGGGCATCTCGGAACTTTACGATCCGGGCAGAAAGGACCGGACCAATCCCGCGGACGGCCTGCAAATCCGATGCGCTGGCCTGGTTCAGGTCCTGGAAACGGTTGGGTTTTGCCTCGTCCCGGCCCGGCGGGCGGACCCGGAGGGTGGAGGTGTCTGAATGGGGTACCCGTACTGCGGAGGCGTCCGGATGGCGTTGCCGTACCGCGAAGCTATCCGGCTTGCCGGCAATCCGGTAGAGGGCCGATGTAACCGGGGTGTCGGGGATTCGGGTAAAGGGGGTGTCGGGGACTCGGGTAAAGGTGGTGTCGGGCCCGGCGGCGACCGGAAACCCGGCACCCCACCCGGGCGCCGAGCGGCGGGCGCATTCCAGCAGCAGCATCAGGCACATGAAATAAAAAATCCCACTCCGGATGCGTTGATTGCTTCTGAAGTGGGATTCGGGTCGCCTCATCCGCCAAATGTACGGACGCGGCCTGCCCCTATTCTGCAGTCTGCTTCCGGAACAACTGGTTGCTTTTGAGTTTTGTCATGTATTCGCGCAGGTCTCCCCGTACTTCGCCGGACATGATATACAATCCGATAATGTTCGGGAAGGACATGGCCAGGATCATCATATCCGAAAAGTCGAGTACGGCCCCGAGGCTCACTGAAGCCCCGATGACCACAAACACCAGGAAAAGCGATTTGTAGACCATCTCGGATTTCTTGCTCTTCCCGAAAAGGAACGTCCAGGCGCGCATGCCGTAATAGGACCAGGAAATCATGGTGGAAAAGGCAAAGAGGAATACCGCGATGCCCAATACGTAAGGGAACCAGGAAATCTGGCTGCCAAAGGCATCGGACGTAAGCTGTGCGCCGGCCATACCTTCCACTTCGTGCATCCCGGTAAAAATCAGTACGAGCGCCGTCAGCGTACAAACCACCACCGTATCGATAAACGGTTCGAGCAGGGCTACAAAGCCCTCAGAAGGCGGGTGGTTGGTCTTGGCGGCGCTGTGCGCGATGGCTGCCGACCCCACACCGGCTTCATTGGAGAACGCCGCCCGCTGGAAGCCTACGACCAGCACACCGATGATTCCCCCTTTAAGGGCTCCCGGGTTGAAAGCGCCATCCACGATGGCGGAAAATGCCGGTCCGATATTTTGTATGTTCATAATAATGACCGCCAGGGCTGCAACCACATAGATGGTCGCCATGAGCGGGACTACCTTGCCGGTTACCTTGGCGATGCTCTTGATTCCGCCAATGATGACCACGCCCACCAGGATGGCCGTCACCACGCCAAACCAGAAGCCGTTCCCCTGCAGGACCGAGAATTGTCCGGCCAGTTGCTCAAACGACTGGTTGGCCTGGAACATATTCCCCCCGCCGAAGGAGGCGCCCACTGCCAGGACGGCGAATACCATAGCCAGCACCCGTCCAAGGCCTTTGAGATTCCTTTTTTCCAGCCCGTACCGCAGATAATTCATCGGACCCCCGAAGACCCGGCCGTCCGGGAGGATATCCCGGTACTTCACGCCCAGGGTACACTCCACGAACTTGGAGGACATCCCGAGGAGGCCGCAGATAATCATCCAGAAAGTCGCCCCCGCTCCGCCAAGGGAAACCGCTACGGCAACTCCGGCGATATTACCAAGCCCGACGGTGCCCGATACTGCGGTTGCCAGTGCCTGGAAGTGGGTGACCTGCCCGGGCGCGTTCGGGTCATCGTATTTTCCGCGCGCAAGGTCCAGGGAATGCCGGAAGCCCCGGATGTTGATAAAGCCCATGCGGATGGTGAAAAAGGTGGCCCCCAGTACGAGCCAGATCACAATAAACGGAATGCCATTGGTAATCGGGTCGCCATTCGGGTGTGCAATTACCACGGGTTCATCGTATTCCACCTGGGCCAGGTAGTGGGCCCCCTGTTCGATAATGTGCTCCGGGTTATCGGGATTGTAGATCACCTTCCCTTCGCCCACCAGGTGTTTCAGGGCACCGCTGGCGTCGGCGGTAATGGTCTGGTCCGGGCCATTGTCCCGCGCTATCACGGCAATCGGTTCACCTTTCCGGACTTTTTCCCCTTCGGCCTTCAGCCACTCTTTAAGGACGTACCGGTCGGTTACGTCTGGCGACCAGCCGGGGATGCCGATATTCTTGACGTCGGCATATACCACCGGGTCGTACAGGCCGAGAGCGGCGAACGGATCCCAGAAAAGCACGGATCCCAGGGCGTTGACCGCCGGTGTCATCGTGCCGTTGAATACTTCCGTGATCGCCTCGGTGGGGACGGTGTATTCCGCGGTTGCCGAGTTCCCCTGCGAATCCGTTACGACCACGGAGTAAGGCACGCCTTCGGTGAGCCCGGTAGACCGGTCCGAGGTAAGCGGGGTCTCCTGGTTGCTCCACCGGTAGGTGTACGGCGCCGTACCACCGGAAACGGTTACCCGGATGACCCCGTCGTTGATATTGGATGACGGGTTGTTGATGGTCCCCCGGAGTTCGAGTTCCTGGGCGGTTATCCCCAGGGATGTCATGCAGATCAGGAGGGAAAGTAAATACTTCATATTCGGTAGGGTGAGTTAGTGTGGTTTGAATTTTTCGGACCGCGGCAATATCCTAAAAATTAGGATGCCGTCCAAATATTATCCCCGGGGTTCAGCCGATGTGAAACATCTCGTTGAGCTTGCGGATCTGTTCCGGACGGCCCAATACGATGACCTTGCTCTTGGGTTGCAAGGGGAGGTCCGCTTCCGGGTTGATGATATAGTTGCCATCGGGTTCGATATACCCGATAATCGTACATCCCGTTTTCCGCCTGAGGTCCAAATCGCGAAGCGTATTGCATTCCACCTGGTTGCGAAAATCCTCAATCCCGACTTCTTCCAGGTTTGTCGTGTGCTCGCCTTCCATGGAAAGCTGGTCCATGAAGGTAATCAGGTCCGGCAGCACCACCAGGGATGCCATGTGATCTCCGCCGATCTTGTCCGGCATGATCACCTTGTCAGCGCCTGCCAGTTGCAGTTTTTTGACCGAGGAAATCTGCGAGGCGCGGCTGATGATGGTGAGGTCCGGGTTCAACTGGCGGGCCGAAAGGACCACAAACAGGTTGGCCGCGTCGTCCGGGAGGGTGGTAATCAGGTACCGGGCGCGTTCCACCCCGGCCTCCTGCAGCACCTCGTCCTCGTTGGCATCCCCTTCCTGGAACAGGATGTCGTCCGTTTCGTACTTCTCGATAATGGTTGGATCCCGCTCCACTACGACAAAGGGCTGTTTGTAATTCTGCAGCCGCTGCGCGGCCTGGGAGCCGTTCCGTCCGTACCCGCAGATGATCACATGGCGCTCAAGTGCATCGATTCGCTGTTTCACTTTTTTCTTCTTTAGGATTTGAAGGGAATTTCTCCCGAGGATATACTCGGTAATCACAGAGATCGCAAAGGCAAAGATAAAGACGCTCGATACGATCAGGATAACCGTAAAGAGTCGTGCCTCCGTATCCAGCGGGCGCACCTCCTGAAAGCCCACCGTGGTCACGGTGATGATGGTCATGTACAGGGACTCGCTCCAATTGAACCCGGCGACGTAACGATACCCGAACAGCCCGAATAGCAGCACGAGGAGCATCAGCGTCAGCGCCAGGTAAATCTTGGACCGGAAGAGCTTCAGCATAGTCAGAGGTCAAATACGGAGGTTCGTTTGGTGTACACCAGATCCTTGATCCTCAGCCAGAATGCGAGGAAGAGATAGAGGGCAAATCCAAAGCCCAGCGTAACAAACGTCAGGTAAATAAAGGAGGTCCGGACCACCCGGGTACGGATGCCCAGGCGCTCGGCTATGCGGCGGCAGACTTCAAATCCCCGCTTTTGGAAATAATACAGTGCCGTGTAAAAAAGGTTCACATGCTAAAAATAGCACATTCCGAACAATTATTCGGTTACCTCCCCGTCCCACTCGAGCATCCCCCCTACCAGGTTGTAGGTACGCTCAAAGCCCTTGCTTTGCATCAGGGAGCAGGCCTGGCCGCTGCGGTTCCCGGAACGGCAGTACACGTAATAACTTTTGGATTTATCCAGTTTTTCCACTTCGTCCAGGAACCCCTGTCCGCGGTATATATCGATCTGGATGGCCCCGGGGATGTACCCCTCCTCCATCTCTTCGTCGGTCCGGACATCCAGGATGACGGCATCCGGGTCGGATTCCAGTTGTTCCCTCCAGTCTTCTTGGGTAAGGTCTGCCATACGGTGTTTTCTGTTTTTGGAGTCGCGCATTCCAGAAAACCGGGGCGCGCGAATTCCCGGCAAAAATACGGATTTTGGACCAAATGCCCGCCGGGTCGCCCGAAACTGCCTCCGGGCCCCGTGCGGCTACCTCAACTATTCTCAGGCCTTGATGCTGCACCCGATTGCCCGGGTGGTTTCAGTTGGCACGGGTTGTCCGTTGAGCAGGGCGTCCACGGCAGCTTCCACGTAGGGCGTTTCCACGGCCGAGGCATCCCGGTAATTGTCGTCGACGGCTCCGATATAGCGTACAATATGGTCGGAACCGCTGCGCTCCAGCAAAAAGACGTGGGGGGTGCGGGTGGCCCCGTAAAGCGGGTAGATTTCCTGTTCCTCGTCGAGCAGGTAGGGAAAGGAGAAGCCTTTTTCCTTTGCCCGCAGGGCCATCTTTTCAAAGCTGTCCCCGGGTTGTATCTCCGGGTTATTCGGGTTGATGGCAATCACGGGGAAACCCCGGTTCGCATACTTCGCATTCAACGCCTCGATCCGATCCTCGTAGGCCTGGGCATACGGGCAGGTGTTGCAAGTGAACACAACGATAAAGCCCTTAGCCTCCGGGTAATCGCTGAGGCTGACGCGATCGCCGCCAACGGCGGGCAGTTCAAAATCCGTGGCCTTGTCCCCTACGGAATATCCCTGTGATAATACTGCCTGGAGCGGAAAGAGGAGCAAGCCAAATAAAACGAGAAGGTGTTGCAGTGTTTTCATGCTATTTGATTTAATCGTTTAAAAAAGATTGAACGACCGACTCGAGTTGTGGGCCGTCAAATGTTTGTTCGTAGAATTCGCGGCGGTTTGCGGAATAGATCAGGGTGGCCGGGATGGCGCCGGACCATTCCTGAGAAACCCGGGGGATCCAGTCGTTTTGCCGGGGGTCGTCCAGGACCACCACCGGGCTTTCGATTCCCCGTTTTTCAATAAAGGCCGGCAGGCGCTTTTCCCACATGGAAGGCATATCCAGGCTCACCAGGGTAACCTCCACGCCCCGGTCGGCATATTCCCGGCGGATTTTTTCAAAAAAGGGAAGTTCCGCAATACAGGGGGCACACCAGGTGGCCCAGAAATTGATGATCCGGACCTGGGTGCCTTCCTGATGGAATAACGGCTCCAACTCCTCAAAGGCCAGCACGGGAATCGGTCCGGATACCGTTTCTACAGTTGTCTTGGGGGATCCTGTCAACCAGCTGAAATCTCCCTGTTGGGCATACAGCCTACCTGTAAGTAACATGAGTATCAGCAGAGGCAATAAACGCAGATGTACCATACCGAATTTGATTCCCTTAAAATTAACCACAGGGTCTCCCCCCTATGGAACGTTTAACAAAATTTTAGCTTGCCGCAGGTTGGAGTCCTTTGATTTATGTTATATATTTGTATATACAAATGTTGTAGTGACATGAATGTAGAAGCAATTATCAAAACGGCTACCCTTCCGCCCCGGCGGCGCACCATGATCCACCTGATGCTCGTGAACAACCGGATTGGCGAGGCCATGGCACAGACATTGAAACCGTTCGGCCTGTCCATGCAGCAATTCAACGTACTGCGAATCCTGCGGGGTCAAAAGGGGCAGCCGGCCAATATGCGCACACTCAATGAGCGGATGGTTTCCAAGATGAGCAATACCACCCGTTTGGTCGATAAATTAATCGCCAAAGGCCTGGTAAGGCGCAATGTCTGCCCGGAAAACCGACGCAAGGTGGAAATATTCCTGACCGATACGGGGAAGGAACAGCTGGAGGACATGTCCGCAGCTGTAGACGCCCAGGAGCACGCGCTGATGGAGAACTTCTCGGATGATGATCTGCGCCGTTTAAATGAATTGTTGGACTTAATAAAATAAAACCATGCAAACCAGCACACAGACAGAAATAGAAACTTATCTCGATTCGCTGAACTGGCGTTATGCCACCAAGGAATTCGACCGGGATGCAAAACTCCCGGAACCCGTCCTGGAAGGATTGCTGGAGGCGGTTCGCCTCAGCGCTTCCTCCTATGGGTTGCAACCCTATGAAATTCAGGTAGTCTCCGATCCGGAAGTCCGTCAAAAATTGCGCGCCGCCGGCTGGGACCAGTCACAGATTACGGATGCTTCCCATCTTCTGGTCTTTACATACAAAACGGATTTCGGCCCGGAACTGGTAGAAAGCTATATCGACCGGGTATCAGAAACCCGGGGTGTCGAAAAGGCCAAACTAAATGGCTACTCAGACTTTATGAAGTCGAAACTCATGGACCTGCCCCGGGAACAAAAATCCAACTGGACGGCCCGTCAGGCGTACATCGCCGTGGGCAACCTGCTTTCAGCTGCAGCTGTGGCCCAGGTAGACGCCTGCCCCATGGAAGGCTTTGACCCGGTTAAGGTGGACGAAATCCTGGACCTTGGTTCGCGCAACCTGAGCGCCGCAGCCCTGGTGGCCCTGGGCTACCGGTCCGAATCGGACGCTACCCAGCATCAGAACAAGGTTAGGCGTACCCGACAAGAACTTTTTACACACATTTAATCAATTTATTAACAACTATTTATTATCTCAAAAACAGAAACAACACCATGAAAAAGAACCTTTTTGCCCTGACCCTGGCTGTGGTTACCACTACAGCTACATTAGCCACAGAACCCGCAGCCGACGAGACCAAAACCGTCGATGCAAAGGCGAGCACCGTTACCTGGAAAGCCTACAAGGTAACCGGTTCCCACACCGGGACCGTTGCCCTGAAGTCCGGTTCCCTCATTTTTGACGGGGACAAGCTTACCGGAGGCGAATTCCAGGTAGACATGACCACGCTGACTGCAACGGACCTCGAGGGGGAATACCGGGATAAGCTCGTCGGGCACCTGAAGTCCGATGATTTCTTCTCAACGGAGAAATACAACACCTCAAAACTGGTTTTCACCCAGGTAAAATCTACCGGGAAAAATTCCTATGAGGTAACCGGGAACCTCACCATCAAGGGCATCACCAACCCCGTGACCTTTGACCTGTCCGTCTACGGAAGCAAGGCTACTGCCAATGTAAAGGTAGACCGGGCGGCGTATGATATCCGCTACGGATCCGGCAGTTTCTTCGACAACCTGGGCGACAAGACCATTTACGACGAGTTCGACCTGGTCGTCGACCTGGAATTCGCAACAGCGAGCTAATCTGTAGGACGAGCACATGCAGTTTAAAATAACTGACTGTTAAACGCCGGGGTCCGCTCCGGCGTTTTTTTTGAAACGGGGTTTGCCAATACCGAATTCCTTTCTATATTTGACTCCGATGAAAACATTGATTACAACAAACTGGTGGTGGGTTTCTGATCGCGGAACGTCGTGACCTGAGCCCCCCTGTGTTTGTCCACCATACCTAAGGCTTGTCTGTCACGACAGGCCTTTTTTAATTTTTGTCAACAAGCTCAATATGGCATACGAACTGCATACACACCACAAGAAAATCCTCGCGGACACCCTGACGCCGGTGAGCGTCTACCTGAAGGTACGCGACCGGTTCCCGGGCAGCCTCCTGCTGGAGAGCAGCGACTACCACGCCAACGACAATTCGTTTTCCTATATCTGCTGCAACCCGATTGCCTCCATCCGGGTACAGCACGAGACGATCTTCCTGGAATACCCGGACGGGAAACGCGAACAGCGCCCCGTGGGCCCGGATACGGATATCCCGATGGAAATACATGCATTTGCGGCCCGCTTCCGGGCGGAGTCTTCAAATTTCAAGTTTATCAACAACGGGTTGTTCGGCTACATGGCCTATGACGCCGTCCGCTATTTTGAGGATATTTCCATTGGCAGGAAACCGGATTCCCCGGATATCCCCGATATCTACTACGCGGTTTACCGGAACATCATCGCCTTTGACCACTTCAAAAACGAAGCCTACCTGTTTGCCCATTCCCGCGACGGGAAAAACAATATACCCGAATTGGAACAGCTACTGGCCGTACAGACCTTTGCTTCGTACTCCTTCCGCAAGGAAGGCGAACGGCAAACAAACCTGGAGGACGCCGAATACCTGGAGCAGGTGGAACTCGCCCGCAAGCACTGCGGCCGGGGAGACGTATTCCAGCTGGTCCTCTCCCGGCGTTTCGCCCAGGGTTTCAAGGGGGATGAATTCAACGTGTACCGGGCCCTGAGGTCCATCAATCCCTCCCCCTACCTGTTCTACTTTGACTACGGGAGTTTCAAGATATTCGGCAGTTCCCCGGAAGCCCAGCTGGTCGTAGGGGATGGCAAGGCGGAAATCCACCCGATCGCCGGGACGTTCAAACGCACCGGGAACGACGAGGAAGATGCCCAATTGGCCCGGGAGCTCGCGGCCGACGACAAGGAGAACAGCGAACACGTCATGCTCGTGGACCTCGCCCGGAACGACCTGAGCCGCAACGGGAATACCGTGCAGGTGGAAACCTACCGGGAAGTCCAGTATTTCTCCCATGTCATCCACCTGGTTTCCAAGGTTACCGGGCGCAAGAAACCGGAAATCCCGACGATGAAGGTGGTTGCCGACACCTTCCCGGCAGGGACGCTCAGCGGCGCGCCCAAGCACCGGGCGATGCAGTTGATTGAACAGTACGAAAAAACAAGCCGGACCTATTACGGGGGGGCCATCGGATTCATGGCCTTTGACGGCGATTTTAACCACGCCATCATGATCCGGACCTTCCTGAGCCGGAACCACACGCTGTATTTCCAGGCCGGGGCCGGGCTGGTCGCGGCCTCGGACCCGGAGGCGGAACTCCAGGAGACCTACAACAAACTCGGGGCCCTGAACCAGGCACTCGAAATCGCCGAAAACCTCTGATATGAAAAAGGTACTGGTAATCGATAATTACGACAGCTTCACTTACAACCTGGTCCACTATCTGGAAGACCTCGATTGCGAGGTACACGTGTGGCGGAACGACAAGTTCGACCTGGAGGATGCCGGGGCTTTTCACCATATTGTCCTGTCTCCCGGGCCGGGGATACCGGATGAGGCCGGGTTGCTCAAGCCGCTCATCGAGAAATATGCCCCCACCCGGCGTATTTTCGGGGTCTGCCTCGGACAACAGGCTATTGCGGAGGTCTTCGGCGGCAAGCTCATTAACCTGGACCGGGTTTACCACGGGGTGGCCTCCCCTATCGATATTACGGTCCCGGACAGCTTGTATCGGGGCATGCCCGCCAGCATCGAGGTTGGCCGCTACCACTCCTGGGTGGTGGACCCGGACCTGCCCGATTCCCTGGAGGCAACCGCCTTTGACGGGAATGGGCAACTCATGTCGCTCCGGCACAAAACCTATGACGTGCGCGCCGTGCAATACCACCCGGAATCCGTGTTGACGCCCAGGGGCAAAGATATCCTCTCCAACTGGTTAAATTCTGAAGCATGAAAGAGACACTGAACAAACTCATCGAACACCGGATGCTGGAGCGGGCCGAAGCCCGCCAGGTCCTTGTGGACATTGCCGGGGGGCAGTATAACACAAGCCAGATTGCAGCCTTCCTGACCGTGTTTATGATGCGGAGCATCCGCACGGAAGAACTCGAAGGTTTCCGGGACGCCCTCCTGGAACTCTGCCATAAGGTCGACCTGGGCGGACATGAGCCCATCGACCTCTGCGGCACCGGGGGGGACGGCAAGAACACCTTCAACATCTCCACCCTGGCCTCCTTCGTAACGGCAGGTGCCGGGATTCCGGTGGCCAAACACGGGAATTACGGGGTGTCCTCCCAATGCGGCAGCAGCAACGTCCTGGAATTTTTGGGCGTGCGCTTCAGCAACGAGCAGGACTTCTTAAGGCGTTGCCTGGACCGGGCGGGGATCTGTATCCTCCACGCCCCGCTTTTCCACCCGGCCATGAAAAACGTGGCACCCATCCGGAGGGAACTCGGGGTGAAGACCTTTTTCAATATGCTGGGGCCCATGGTCAACCCGGCATTCCCGAAATACCAGATGGTTGGGGTGTTTAACCTGGAACTCGCCCGGATGTACGGCTACCTGTACCAGAATACGGACAGGACGTTCAGCATCCTGCACGCCCTGGATGGGTATGACGAGATTTCCCTGACGGGCCCGGCCAAGGTAATCCGCAACGAAAGCGAGGAATTGCTCTACCCGGAAGACCTCGGGCTGCGGGCCCTGGAGGCGGAGTCCATTTACGGGGGGGAGAGCATCGAAGAGGCGGCAGGGATCTTCCTCCAGGTACTCCAGGGCCGTGGGAGCGAGGCACAACAATCCGTAGTCTGCGCCAACGCGGCAGTCGCGATTTCCACGGTGGAGGGCGGATCGATGGCCGCCGCCTACGAGAAAGCCACAGAATCCCTCAAGAGCGGGAAAGCCCTTGAAGCCCTGAGGGAATTACAGGAACTAAGCCGGATTGCGCCATGAATATCCTGGACCGAATTGCAGCGACCAAGCGGGAGGAAATTGCCCTGAAACAACAGGTGGTGCCCGAAGCCCGGCTTCGGGATTCCGCCCTGATGCAGCGGGAACCGGCTTCCATGAAAGCCTCCCTCTCCGCCCGGAGTTACGGTATCATCGCCGAGCACAAGCGCAGGTCGCCCTCCCGTGCGGTAATCAACCAGGCGCTCACCGTCCAGCAGGTGGTCCGGGGCTATACGGCAGGAGGAGCCGGTGCGGTTTCCGTACTGACGGACGGGACCTATTTCGGCGGGTCCCTGGAAGACCTGTTGCTGGCCCGGGCCGTAACGGACCTGCCCCTGCTTCGCAAGGAATTTATCCTGGAGCCCTACCAGGTACTCGAGGCGCGGGCCCACGGAGCAGATGCCATCCTGTTGATAGCCGCCCTGCTGGAACCCGGCCAAATCGAAGCCCTCGCCGGCCAGGCGCAGGAACTGGGCATGGAGGTCCTCCTCGAGGTACACGACCGGGAGGAACTGGACAAATCCCCCCTGGGCTCGGCCGATATGATCGGGGTCAACAACCGCAACCTGAAAACCTTTGAAGTAGACCTGGCCACCAGCCACAGCCTGGCGGGCCTCATCCCGGACACGGCCCTGCGCATTACCGAAAGCGGCCTGGGGAAGCCCGGGGAGCTGCGGGAGCTGCGGGATTCCGGTTACCGGGGGTTTTTGATGGGGGAATCTTTCATGAAACAGGACGACCCGGGCAAGGCACTTAAAGCATTTCTCAAAACCCTGGAAGCATGAAACTCAAAGTCTGCGGCATGAAGGAGAATACCGGCGAAATCGCCCGGCTGGAACCCGATTACCTGGGATTCATTTTCTGGAAGGGATCGTCCCGGTATTACGACGGGGAACCTCCCGGTACGGCGGCTAAAAGCCCCAGGCGCGTGGGGGTGTTCGTCGATGCAGACCCGTCCGATATCCTGCAGCGTACCCGCGATTTTGACCTGACATACATCCAGTTGCACGGCTCGGAAACCCCCGGGTACTGCAGCAGGCTGAACGCATATCTGAAAGACGCATTGGCCCACCCTCCTGGTCTGATCAAGGCCTTTGCCGTGGGGGTCGATTTTGACTTCAAACCCCTGGAGGCGTACCGCCCGAGCTGCGAATATTTCCTTTTCGACAGCCGCGGACCGCTGCCGGGAGGCAATGGCACGGGCTTTAACTGGGAAATCCTCCGGGGTTATCCGTACGACACCCCGTTTTTCCTGAGCGGCGGCATCGGACCGGATTCCCTGGAAGCGCTTGAGGCGTTCGCCGCATCTGCTGCCGGTGCGCATTGCCATGCCATTGATGTAAATAGTAAATTTGAAATCGCCCCGGGAAAAAAAGATGCAGGGAAAATTCAGCGATTTATGGCGGCCAGCCCGTGGCTTTGGCAAGGCAGCGCCGGACAGTGAAAACAACGGCCAGTTGCCTTCTCGCAAATGGCAAACAAAATTGCAAGAAATTGGAAACAAGTAAATACAAAGTAGATGCACAAGGGTTTTACGGGGAGTTTGGCGGCGCCTTTATCCCCGAGATGCTCTACCCGAATGTGGAAGAATTACGGGAGAATTACCTGCCCATCATCGAATCGGAGGAATTTCAGTCCGAATTCCGGAAGCTGCTTCGGGACTACGTGGGAAGGCCTACCCCCCTCTACCTGGCCCGTCGTCTCTCCAGCGCGTACAAAGCCCGGATCTACCTCAAGCGGGAAGACCTTTGCCACACCGGGGCCCATAAAGTAAACAACACCATCGGACAGATCCTGCTGGCAAAAAAACTGGGAAAAAAACGGATCATTGCGGAAACCGGGGCCGGCCAGCACGGCGTGGCGACGGCTACCGTCTGCGCCCTGATGGGGCTGCCCTGCGTGGTCTATATGGGCGAAGTGGATATTGCCCGGCAGGCGCCCAACGTAGCCCGGATGAAACTGCTGGGGGCCGAGGTACGGCCGGCTCGATCGGGAAGCCGCACCCTCAAGGACGCCACCAATGAAGCCATTCGGGATTGGATCAACAACCCTGTGGATACGCATTACATCATCGGGTCCGTAGTGGGGCCGCACCCCTACCCGGATATGGTAACCCGCCTGCAGGCAGTCATCTCGGAGGAAATACAATCTCAATTGCAGGGGGCCGAGGGACGCCCGGACCCGGATTACCTGATTGCCTGTGTAGGCGGCGGCAGCAATGCGGCTGGCACCTATTACCATTACCTGGACAGGGAGCACGTCCGGATCATTGCAGCAGAAGCAGCCGGGAAGGGGGTGGAAACGGGCGAAAGCGCCGCTACATCCGCCCTGGGCCGGCCTGGCATCATCCACGCGAGCAAGACTTTGCTAATGCAGACGGACGACGGCCAGATTACCGAACCCTATTCCATCTCGGCAGGCCTGGATTACCCGGGTGTGGGCCCCCTCCATGCCCACCTCTTCCAAACCGGACGGGCCCGCTTTATCCCCGTCACCGACGACCAGGCCATGGAAGCCGGTCGTGAACTCGCCCGGCTGGAAGGCATCATCCCGGCAATCGAAACCTCCCATGCCCTGGCAGTCCTCTCCCAGGGCGCTGTCCCGGAAGGATCCCTGGTAGTGATCAACCTCTCCGGAAGGGGTGACAAAGACCTGCAAACATATATCGACCATTTTAAGCTCGCCTAATACCCCCTACATGAAAACCGCATTACCACCCGTATCCGACAGGCTGAAAAGCACCCTGGAAAAACCGGGGAAACTCGTCTCAATCTATTTTACGGCCGGATACCCCGAGCTCGGGGATACCGTCCCGATCCTGCGGGAATTGCAGGCAGCCGGGGCCGATATCGTCGAAATCGGGCTGCCATTCAGCGACCCGCTGGCGGATGGGCCCACCATACAGGAAAGCTCCACGGCAGCTTTAAAAAACGGCATGCACACGGCCCGCCTGTTTGAACAGCTGCGGGGTATCCGGGAAGAAATCCACATCCCGTTGATCCTGATGGGATATTTCAACCCGGTGCTGCAATTCGGGGTGGAGGCGTTTTGCCAAAAATGCCAGGAGGTGGGTATCGACGGGTTGATTTTGCCGGACCTGCCCCTGGAGATCTACCAACGGGATTACCAGCCTTACTTTGAAGCCGCCGGTTTGAGCATGGTGTTTCTGATCAGCCCGCAGACCTCTGAAAAACGGATCCGTCAAATCGACGCGGCTTCCGGCAGTTTCATCTATATGGTGAGCTCGGCGAGCACCACCGGGGTCCAGGACAGTTTCGGCTCGGGGCAACAAGCCTATTTTAACCGGATTGCCGGCATGAACCTCAGCTGCCCGCAATTGGTGGGCTTCGGTATCAGCGACGCCGGGAGTTTCCGGGCTGCCACGCAAAAGGCAAAAGGCGCGATCATCGGATCGGCATTTATCCGGCTCCTCACCGAGAAGGGGATTCCGGGTATCCGCGATTTTGTGAAAGGGTTGAGGGGGTAACCGGGATCTTCGGACAACCCGGGCGGAATGGGTGGTCCAAACGTGCGGTTATTTGTCGCACTTGTGGTAAATTGAACCCGCCATACCCTTAAAACGCCAAATCATGAAATTCCGCCTGCTCCTCCTGCTGATCCTGTTCCAGTTTTCCGTCCGCGGACAGGACGAAGCCCTGCTGAAAACCCAGGTACGGCATACCATCGACGAACTCGTCCAGTTCATCGCCATTCCGAACGACGCCCTGGAACACGCCGATATCAACCGGAACCTCACCTGGCTTACCCGGGCGTTTTCCGAGCGGGGTTTCAACACGAGCATCCTCCCCACCGAAGAAGAGTCCCTGTTCTTTGCCGCCCTGCCCATGGAAGACGGCAAACCCACCCTGCTCTGGTACATGCATTTTGACGGGCAATCCGTGGACCCTTCCCAATGGGACCAGCCGGACCCCTACAAGGTGGTGCTCAAGGCGCCTTCGGGGGAGGGGTGGGAAACCCGGCCGATGAGCGAACTCAGCGACGACATCCCCTACGACTGGCGCCTGTTCGGGCGTTCCGTATCGGATGACAAGGGCCCGATTATCATGATGCTCAACGCCATCGACCTGTTGAAAAAACAGGGAACCTCCCTGCCCTACAACATCAAGGTCATCCTGGACGGGCAGGAGGAGCGCAGCAGCAAGCCCCTGCCCAAAGCAGTGGAAACATACCGGGAACTCCTGCAGGCCGATTACCTGCTGATTGCGGACGGCCCGGTCCACTACTCGGGCAACCCCACCGTGGTATATGGCTGCAGGGGAATAACCACGATGACCCTGACCACCTACGGCCCGGTGCTCCCGCAACACAGCGGCCATTACGGCAATTATGCCCCGAACCCGAATTTCCAGCTGGCGGAGATCCTGGCGAGCATGAAAGACCGGGAAGGACGGGTACTGATCCCGGGATATTACGACGGCATCAGCCTGAGTGAGGCTGAAATGGATATCCTCCGATCCGTCCCGGACGAGGCCTCATTGATCAATGGGAACCTCCAGGTCGCCGAACCGGACCAGGTGGGCAGCTTTTACCAGGAAGCCCTGCAATATCCCTCCCTGAACGTTCGCGGCATGGGCTCCGGATGGATCGGATCCGGGGCGCGAACCATCGTACCTGCCACTGCCACAGCCGAAATTGACATTCGCCTGGTCCCTGAAACGGACGGGAAACGGATGAAAAAGCTGGTCAGGGACCACATTGCCAGCCTGGGATACCGGATAACGGAACAGGAGCCGGATGCCGGGATGCGCACTACCCAATCCCATTGGGTGCGGGTTACAGAAAGTGAAGTCACTGATGCGTTCCGCACCCCCCTGGACAACCCCTTCGGGATGCACCTGGTCTCCCTGCTGGGGGAAACCTTTGAAAAACCGGTGGTTCAGATCCGAATTGCAGGGGGTACCGTCCCGATCGCCCCGTTTGTCAACGCCCTGGATATCCCGGCCTTCCTCCTGCCCCTGGTCAATCCGGACAACAATCAGCACAGCCCCAATGAAAATCTGGAAATCGGACAGATCGCTTACGGACTCCGGGTTTTTGAAGTGATCCTCAGCACGCCGCCTCCCGGGGGATTTTAGCAGTTTTTAACGGTTTTTCTCAACCTAATTACCTATATTAAAGATAGTTAACTAGAAAAAAGAGAAAGACCATGAGTGATAGAAGAAAGTTTAAGAGAAAGAAAGAACAACACAACCCGGCCAATCCCACGGGAAATACAAATATCGACACAAATACCTTTGATATAGACGAATCCACCATCAAGGATCAACAGAACAAGAGCTGAGCGGTTAACCTGCCGCCCGGCGAACCATGAAAAAACCGGAGTTTCTCGCGAAACTCCGGTTTTTTATTTGCATCCCGGTACCGGAAAACCGTTAAATCGGCGTGTCCCTGTGTCAGGCTGAGTTCCGGCTCGCATTGATATTGCCGTAGAGGGAGCGGGTCACGATCTTTTCGTAGAGTTCCTTCCGGTCCGTGCCCTCGGCAATTCGATGCAGGGCGTATTGTTGGATAACCAAAAGGGGCAGCACAATGTTCTCGCGAATTTTCACGGACTCCCGGGAAACCGACTCATTTTCCATCAGGACTTTGTAGCCGGAGAGCTGCAGGAGCATCTGTTTTGAGAGCTTATACTCCCGGTACAGCATCTCCCAGAACCCCTTATAAACCTCGTCCTCCTTCATATAGCTGGTGAGTTCAAAATAACATTTGGTGAGACTCATCATGCTGTTGAGCATCAGGGCCCGGAAGAAAGCAACCTCCTTATACATCTTCTTGAGTTCGGGCATCCGCCCCTCGTCCTTGAGTTGTTTCAGGGCCGTCCCAATGCCATAGTAGCCGGGGACATTCTGCTTGAGCTGGCTCCAGGAACCGACAAACGAAATGGCCCGCAGGTCGGAGAATTCCAGCTTCGCTTTATTGCCCCGTTTCCCGGGGCGGCTGCCGATATTGGCGTTTGAATAATATTTCAGCGTGCTCCGATTTTCCAGGTAAGGCAGGAAGAGCTCGTGCTGCTTGAGGGCATTGTATTTTTCAAAACTCAGCTCGGACAGGGTTTCGAGCAAGTCCCGCTGGGATTTGTCGATGACGTTCTCCTTGCCGAAGATTGTGTTTGAAAGGCCTGCAGTCAGCAGCTGTTCGCTGTTATGCATAAACAATTCCTTGGTGCCGAAGGTACTGGTAATAGTCTGCCCCTGTACGGTCAGCTGGATTTCGTGGTTGGCGATGGCCTTGGTCTGGGCTGCATAAAACCGGTGGGTTTTGCCGCCGCCCCGGGCGGGCGGGCCGCCGCGGCCGTCGAAGAATATCGCCTTGATCTTGTTGCGCCGGCAAACACGGGAAAGGGTTTCCTTGGTTTTGAATATCGACCAGTTGGCCTTCAGGTACCCCCCGTCTTTGGTCCCGTCCGAAAACCCGAGCATAATGGTCTGCAGGTCCCGCCGCTGGGCCACATGGGCCCGGTATTCCGGCAGGTCGAACAGGGTTTGCATCACGGATTCCGCCTCGGCCATCCCCTTCATGGTCTCAAAGAGCGGGATGATATCGAAGGTCAGGTCCCGGTTTTTCCAACCGGACCAGCGCAACAGCCCGAACACAAAGAGGACGGAGAAGATATCCTCCGAGTTGCTGATGATATACCGGTTACAGCCGTCTTCCCCGTTTTTGCGCTGGATCTCCTCGAGCTGTGCCATATTGACCAGCGTATCCTTCACGATGGGGTCGTCATAGGCCGACGGGTCGAGTTCCAGGGATTCCCGGGTCAGCAACTCCACCAGGCGCTCCTCCGGTAATTCGTCCAGGGATTCTTTAATGAGGCCATGGTGCCGGAGCACCGTCTCCACCACCTGGTAGTGCTTGCTGTGATCCTGGCGGATATCCAACGTGGCGAAGTGCGTTTTAAACAATCGCACCTTGTCGATAAAATGGTCGAGTTCCTTCAGGTAAAGCCCGTAGTAGTCCCGTACGAGGATTTCCCGGATTTCCCTCAGGGTTTCGATCATCTCCTCATAAGACAGGGTTTTACTCGTATCGAACATGGCCACATAGGCCTTGCCCCGCAATTGCTGCATTTGTTCCTGTACCCCGCGGAACGAGATGCGCTTCTGCAGGGTTTTCAGGTCGTTGTAATAACATTTCATCAGGGTGGTGCGGAGTTCGTCGGCCACGTCCATGGTGATATCCGCGGTGACATAGGGGTTCCCGTCCCGGTCGCCGCCCGGCCAGAAGCCCAGCTTGATGATGTCCGGGTTGTCGTACGCGTCGTTTTCGATACTCCCCTTGATATACGCATAGAGGTCTCCGACTGCCTGGTAGTAAACATGGCGAAGCGTATAGATGATGTTTTTGGCCTCGTCCAGGGGAGTCGGCTTTTTACTGTTGATCAGGGAGGTAAGGCCCAGCTGCTGGAGGGTCACGTCGATCTCGTCGATCTTGTTCTCCAGAATCAGCGTGCGGAGCTCGGCGATGATGTCCAGTACGGCCGGCGTGTAAAACTGCGTCGGGTGGGCCGTCAGGACGATACGGGCGCTGAAGGATTCCAGCTTTTTAGACACCTTGTCCCAGCGCTTGTTCTTTTTGGCCAGCTGGAAATAGTCGCGGATGGACAGGGAATCCGTGTGCACGTGGAGCCTGGGGAAAGCGGCATCCTCCACGCTGTCGTAGAGCACCACCTGGCGTTCCACGTACTGGATTATCCGAAACATCAGGTCGATGCGCTCCTTCTCGTCTGTCGCCTGGGTAAAATTCTCAAAGAAATCGTCGAGGATTTCCGTCGGGTTCTTCCCCGATTTGAGCCCGCGATCACATTGCTGAAACAAAAGTGGGATATAGATGCCCACATTTTCCCCTTCCGTATAGGGCAGGTTCAGGAAGAGGCTGTTATAGATGTTAAATTTATTGCGTACGGATTTTTTGAATTCTTTCAGTCGTTCGACCTGGCTCATAGTAATTTCTCTGATTAATTCCCGGCCTGCCGATGGCTTCGATGCCGCCGGCAGATACCGTAAAGTTCCTGAATTGGCCGGGATATTCAAGGCATTCCCGGCCCGAATAACAAAATATGGCAACACGTACACAAAACCAACAAAATCCGCTAGAAAAACGGTTCGTATTGCTCCACCCTGAAGTCCAGGGTGGTATAGGCAGGATCGGCCGCTTTTCGCGACTTGTACGCCGGCATGCTGCCTACGGCCCGGTTGGCAGAACCGGAAGGCGCAGTAAGGGAAACCGTCCGGATTTCCCGGTTGGAACCGCCCTTACCGGGCAGGACGAACCGGTGGATACGGGGAACCTGGTCCACCACCGAACTGAGCCTGAGCCCCGAATCGGCCAGGTGCCTGCGGAAGAGGTATTCCGGGCCATTCTTGCTGTTGCCACCCGTAAAGAGGAGGGTATCCACCGACGGGAATTGCCGCAGCAGTCCGGTCAGGTCGCGCAGCCGGATCTCCCGCATCCCGGTGTCCGAGGCATCCACCTTTTCCCGGCGGGCACGGTCTACAATATCGCAAATGCCAATGCCGCGGGCCATCAAAAAGCGCTTTCTCTGGTCGATAGCCTCTGCCGTATTCTCGAATTTTAGGCCCAGGTTAAAAATCCGATCCAGGATGGGCCAGAGCTGGCCGTCGCGGCTGCCGTAGCAAAAATCCACATCCCCCGGCAGCAATTCCCCGGTGGTAAACCGCGGCGGCGGCAGCGTACCCACTACCCAGCGCGTGGCTCGCTCAAATACAAAAGGCGGGTATGGATGGACGTGCTCAAACATGTTCCGGGGATTTACCTTCAGCCGGGCATTCTTCATTGGGGGGCAGCCGGCATTCTTCATTGGGGGGCAGCCGGGCATTCTTCATTGGGG
>Ga0208934_1000142_pt1 | contig 52246 bp, 55 predicted proteins | sample MalvirDeepMed_s2_FD_184243 | JGI IMG/M metagenome (GOLD analysis project Ga0208934, IMG submission 184243) | Marine viral communities from the Global Malaspina Expedition - Malaspina viral metaG DeepMed_s2 (SPAdes) (version 2) | ecosystem: Environmental > Aquatic > Marine > Oceanic | place... | reverse complement strand
AACTCGCCCTGCACGCCGAATTCCAGGGGGCCATTGGGGTGGTGCTCAACAAACCCGTGCCGGACCGCGTCGTGGCGCAGGTGAAGCGCAAGGTGGACATTCCCGTGGTAGTAACAGTGGTTTCTGCGGATGAGGACTTTCCCGCAAGGATCCGTGCCGGCGTGGATATCCTCAACGTGTCGGGGGCGGAGAACACCCCGGCGATCATTCGGAAAATCCGCCGGTTCGATCCGGATATCGCCATTATCGGCACCGGGGGCAAAACGGAACAAACCATCCGGGAGACCCTGGAGGCCGGGGCGAATGCCATCTCCTATACGCCCCCCTCCACGGCCGAGTTATTTAAGGAGGTGATGCAGCGGTATCGCGCCGGAGGGTAGTAAACCGGAGGGTAGTAAAGTCGATTAGCCGGTCAGTTGCTGACGGTGACGACATCCCCGCTTCGGGTTGCCCGGTATTCGAGCAGGTTGTAGTAGCGTGCCCCGTCGTCGGGGGGGTCAAACATCTGCCCGGTGAAGAGGCTGTAGGTGTAGTCTTCACAGGGGCAGACGGCGTTCTGCCCGTCGATTTGCATGGTGGAACACCCGTTGGGCGGATGGTTCGGGCAGCTGGCTTCAAAGGCGCGCATTTGGTCAAAGCCCGTATTCATCACAAAAAAGCCGCGGATACCCGCGCCCGCATTTCCGATATATACCGGGTTTCCCGTACTGGTAAGCGGGCTGTAGAGCGGGAGGTTGAGGTTCATCTCAAAGCGGAACCCCAGCTCCTGCAGGTTCGGGTTCCGGTTGCCTGCGTCGTTGCTGCATGCCAGGAGCAAAACGGACAGGAATAGCTTGTAAATTAAGCGGCTAGGGCGCATCGGGTTCGGGCTTCTGGCACAAAAATCAGTAAAAAATCCCTATATTTGCGTTAAATCCTCTCTAAATAACCTGTACGCAGCACAGGTTTTGCAGGGGATTTTCTCTTTATAAAATCCGGATGATATGAGTAAGGTATCCTATTATACGCCCGAAGGGATGAAGAAGCTGAAGGACGAGTTGAATCATCTGCGCGACGTGGAGCGGCCGAAAGCCTCCCAGGCCATAGCCGAAGCCCGCGACAAGGGCGACCTGTCCGAGAATGCCGAATACGATGCAGCCAAGGAGGCCCAGGGCCTGCTGGAGATGAAAATAGCCAAATTGGAAGAGGTGGTGGCAAATGCCCGACTGATTGATGAATCCCAGTTGGACACCTCCAAAGTCCTGGTCCTCTCCACCGTGAAACTGCGGAACCAGCAAAACGGCCAGGAACTCAGCTATACGCTGGTGGCCGAAAGCGAAGCCGACCTGAAGGCGGGAAAAATCTCCGTTACCTCTCCGATTGGCAAGGGCCTGTTGGGAAAGAAAGTGGGGGATACCGCTGAGATCCAGGTCCCGAACGGCACCTTGAAGTTCGATGTGCTCGAGATTACCCGTTAATTTATAACGCGCCTTCGGCCCGGGCACTCCCGGGTCCGAACCACCGAAACCTGACCCATTTGCACAATTGAAATAATAATTAGATATTTATCTAAATATATAATTATTGAATACCCTTTTTAAATCGCTGAACGACCCCACCCGGCGGGAAATCCTGCAACTGCTCAAGGAGCGCGACCTGAGTGCAGGGGAAATTGCGGACCAGTTCAATATCTCGAAACCCAGCATTTCCCACCACCTGGACCTCCTCAAGCGGGCGGGCCTGGTTTCCAGCAGGCGCCAGGGGCAGTTTATGCTATACTCACTGAATACCACCATTGTCGAGGACCTGTTGCAGTGGGTCCTGGACCTAAAAAAATAAACGATGAAAACTTCCCTGCGAACCGAATGGCCCATACTTCTGATTGTGGCCGCACCTTTTATTTACCTCGCCCTGCAATGGAATCAGCTGCCCGAGCGGGTGCCCCTGCACTGGAATATCCGCGGGGAAATCGACCGGTGGGGAGATAAATCCGAGTTGTGGCTGATACCGATTCTGACTACCGGGCTGGTCTATCTGATATTCCTGGCCGTACCGGCCATCGACCCCAAGAATAAAATCCGGGAGATGGGCGTGAAGTACACCCAACTGAAATATATCGTCACGGTCTGTATGGCGGCTCTGGCGGTGGTCATCATCCATATGACCCGGACGGAAGGCACCCTATCGCCCGCCCCGCTCCTGGCGGTAATCGGACTGCTTTTTGCGTTCCTGGGCAACTATTTCAAAACCGTCCGGCCGAATTACTTTATCGGGATCCGGACCCCGTGGACCCTGGAACACCCCGAAATCTGGAACAAGACACACCGCCTGGGCGGGGTGCTTTGGTTAATCGGCGGCCTGCTGATAGTGCTTGTGGCCGCCCTGGCAAACGGACCCTGGCTCATGTACCTGTTCTTTGGGGTGACATCCGTTATCGTCCTGGTGCCCCTGGTCTATTCCTACCTGCTTTACCGGAAACTGGACCTGGGCTGAAAGGGCCTGGAGGCAACGCCATGGCCTGCCCTTCAGGGTGCCGGCGCTGGAACGCCCACCCTTATACGCCCGGATTTTTCGTATCTTGGCGGGACAAAACCAACATCACATGCCCAGTATATTTACGCGGATCATCCGGGGCGAATTACCCAGCTACCAGGTAGCCGAGGATGAGGCCCACCTGGCCTTTCTCGATGTCAACCCGAACAGCCGGGGACATACGCTTTGCGTCCCCAAACAGGAAGTGGACAAGCTTACCGACCTGGACGCCGAGGCCTATGAAGCGTTGATGCGGTTTTCCCGCAAAGTAGCCCTGGGGATCGAAGCGGCCATCCCCTGTAAACGCGTGGGGCTCACCGTCATCGGCCTGGAGGTCCCGCACGTACACGTCCACTTGATCCCCCTCAACAGCATGGCGGATGCGACCTTTGGAAAAAAGGATAAGCTAACCGAATCGGAATTTGAGGAAACGGCAGCAGCCATTCGCCGCCAGATCGGTTAGTTGAAAGAAGGCTCCCCGGGCTTGGAAACCGCCCGCCCGGCTTCAGGTCTGGCCCCCCGGGCTTTAAAACAGATTCCCCAGGCATCAGGAAAAGCCCTTCCAGGGAATAGCCAGGCCCTGCCAAAGGATCAGAACAGGCCTTCCACATACATATACACCAGGGCGCCTACCAGGCAAATCCCCAGCAATACAAAGACGTAGAACGACGATTTGAAATGGATACGGGCCCGCTCCGGGCGGACCGCTTTTTCGTAGTATTCCACGCTCCTGTCAATATCCTCCGTCCATTTTACCGGGTAAATCACATTTTTACAGGTGTTACATTCCAGTTCCCGCGTGACTTCCGGGCTGATGCGGTGATACAGCCACCCAAATCGGTGTTTTTGGTAAAACCGCAGGGTCATATCCTGGTTAAAACACTCCGGGCAGTTGTTGCTCAGAGGCGCTTCCTTGATAACTACTTGCTCTTGTTTTCCCATAGCTAATTCTTTATGCGCAGCGAGATTTGCATTACGGTGCCTTCCTTGCCGGAAGACAGCACTTTCACTTTCCCCTGGTGGTACTCCTCTACAATCCTGCGCACCAGGGAAAGTCCGAGGCCCCAACCGCGTTTTTTACTGGTAACCCCCGGGTCGAAGATTGTATTCCAGCGGGTTTTCGGGATGCCGTGGCCTGAATCGGTGATGAGTACATGCACCAGGGGCGGGTCCGGGGCGATCTCCAGGGAGATGTCCCCCTTGCCCTTCATGGCATCGATACCGTTTTTTACAATATTCTCAATGGTCCAGTGATACAGCGAGCGATTCAACAGCACCGGCAGGGATTCCGCCCGGGAGTGGAAGCTGAACCGGACCAGTTTGGAACTCCGCACCCGCAGGTAATCAAACGCGTTGCGCGTTTCTTCCACAATGTCGAGCGTCTCCAGGCGGGGGGTCGAGCCGATCTGGGAAAACCGCTCGGTAATGGTTTGAAGCCGGCCGATGTCCTTCTCGATCTCCGCGGTAATCTTCGGGTTGAGTTCCTCGGACTTCAGCAACTCGTTCCAACCCAGCAGGGAGGTCAGGGGGGTCCCTATCTGATGGGCAGTTTCCTTGGCCATGCCCGCCCAGAGTTTATTCTGTTCCGATGCCTTATTGGTCTTGAAAAAGAAGAAAATAACCGCGCCGAACAGGAAGATGATCAGGAGCAGGGCCACCGGGTAATATTTCAGCTTGTTGAGTACCTCGGAATTCCCGTAGTAAAGCGTGGCGAGCAACTCGCCTTCGTACTCGATGCGGATGGGCGTGTTTTCCGACCGGAATGTCGCAATCCGGCCCGCGATTTCCTCCTCGTCTTCCGGGGAGACGTCCGGCATGTTGTTGATCCGGTAGGAACCGTCCGAATTGACGAGGATCATCGGCGTACTCGTATTGTTCTGGAACACCCGCAGGTGCAGGTTTCCGAGTTCTTGCTCTTCCGAAAGCCGCAGGAGTTCGGATTGGGCCGTGGCCCATATCTCCATCTTGTTGCGCTCTTCTTCTTTGAATTTCCTGAAAAAGCTATTTGTGTTCCAAAGGATCAGGCTGACGATCACAAAGGACGTGATCAGCAGGATGGCGTTCAGGATTTTCTTTGGCGGATTGAATCGCATGCCCCCTTGGCGGATTTTTTTTGGTTTTCCGGGCAGTCTGCCGGTTGGCAACTCCACGCGGACCATTCGGTTAAATATAACTCAATTTGGGCGGAAATGTTGTGGCGGGATCCCGGAGCGGGATTGCACATTCGATGTAATTTTACCTACCTTTGCCCCATGACCTCAGGCACCCTGTCACTCTTGCCGGAAGACTTGGAAACACGGGAGTTACACGCGTTTTTACTCGGTGCGGTAGCCCCGCGTCCCATCGCCTTTGCAAGCACGGTGGATGCCGGGGGAACCCCCAACCTGGCGCCGTTCAGTTATTTCAATGTTTTCGGGACCAACCCGCCGGTGCTCATCTTTTCGCCGGCCAGGCGCGTCCGGGACAATACGGTAAAACACACGTTGCTGAATGCCGAAAAGACCCGGGAGGTGGTCGTCAATATGGTGTCCTATGAAATGGTACAGCAGATGTCCCTGGCGAGCACGGAATACCCGGAAGGGGTGAACGAATTTGAAAAGGCGGGGTTTGGCATGGTGCCTTCCGATTTGGTGAAACCCTACCGGGTGGCCGAAGCCCCGGCCCAGTTTGAGTGCCGGGTAACCCGGATCATGCCGTTGGGTGAAGGGGGAGGCTCCGGGAACCTGATATTCTGCGAGGTGGTCAAAATCCACCTGAAAAAAAATATATTGTCCCCTCCGGGATTGCCCGATCCCAAGAAAATGGACCTGGTGGCCCGTTTGGGGGGAAACTGGTACAGCCGGGCAGCTGCCGGGCTTTTTGAAGTCCCGAAGCCGCTGTCGAGCCTCGGCATAGGGGTAGACGCCATCCCGGAACCCATACGGCTCAGCAAGGTGCTGACCGGCAACGACCTCGGAAGGCTTGGCAACGTGGAAAAACTGCCGGATACCGCCGAGGTCAGCGCCTTTGTTTCCGCGGACGTCAACGCCCGGAAAGTAATCAGCGCCCGGGATACCGAGGCGCTGCACCGCAGGGCACAGCAATACCTGGAAGGCGGGGACGTGCATACCGCGTGGAAGTTGTTGTTGGCTGGACTGGAATGAAGCAGGCAGGGCTGGAATAGACGCAGGCAGGGCTGGAATAGGTTCAGGCAAAGCTGCAACAGGCAAAGCTGCCACAGGGACGGACTAGGTTATAACAGGTGTAAGCAGGGACATAAAGCGGAAGAATACCGGGTTTGGTACCCGGCCCATTAAATCGAATAGAAATTTACAATTAATACAAGCGAGACGCATGGAGATTCAAGGAACCATCAAAGTAATCGAGGAAACCAAAACATACGGAAGCAATGGCTTCCGCAAGCGGGAAATGGTAGTAACCACGGACGAACAGTACCCGCAGCACCTGCTGGTGGAATTTGTACAGGACAAGACCAACCTGCTGGACAAGTTCCAGGTAGGCCAGCAAGTCAAGGTAAGCATCGACCTGCGCGGTCGGGAATGGGTAAGCCCGCAGGGCGATACCAAGTATTTCAATTCCATCCAGGGCTGGCGCATCGAGAACCTTCAGGAAGCGACCCCGGGCGATGACATTCCCCCGGTACCCCCGGCCGATGCCTTTGAGCCGGCGGACAACCTCAAGGAAGAGGATTACGACGACCTGCCGTTTTAAGGGATATCGGCGCCGGGCCCACCCGGCACAACCATGTCAGTTACCCGGACAATAGAGGCTCTTTTCAGGCGGTTTTTACCGTCCCCCTTCGCCATTGCTGTTATCCTCAGCCTGCTGGCGCTTTTTTTGGGAGGAGTGTTTGGGGTTTACCCGGACGGGACCAACAACTGGGCGGGAACGCTCAGGGCCTGGGAATCCGGGCTATGGAACCGCAACCTGCTCGTATTTGCCTACCAGATGATGCTCATCCTGGTATTGGGCCATGTCCTGGTACTCAGCGCGCCTGCCGAAAAGTTGCTATCCGCCCTGACCGCCCGGGCAGGCAATGCGGCCGGGGCCGCCCTGCTGGTGGCCTCCACCACGATGCTCGTTTCCTTCTTCAACTGGGGCCTTGGCCTGATCTTCGGGGCCCTGCTCGCCCGAAAGGTGGGGGAACACGCCCGGGACAGGGGCATCCCGATCAATTATCCGCTTATTGGTGCCTGCGGGTATCTCGGGCTGATGGTCTGGCACGGGGGTATCAGCGGTTCTGCCCCCATCAAAGCCAGTGAACCCGGACATATCCACAACCTGCTGGAGGGCATCCTGCCCGACGCATCCCTGGCGGCCCTTCCCGGCAGCATCCCAACCTCGGAGACGGTTTTCGGCCCCTGGAACCTCGGTATTTTCCTGGTGGTCTGGCTGGTTGTCAGCGGTCTGGCATACTGGCTGGGACGCACCACCCGGACAGGCCCTGTGGAACTGCCTCAGAGCGTACCCGAAGCGGAAACCGAGTCGGACCCACAACAGGACGGGGACCGGGCAGACCGATCCCCGTGGCTGAGTCGTTTATTTGCGGCACTCGTTTTGGCTGCATTCCTGCTGCAATACCTGCCGCAGCTCAGGCAACTAAACCTGACCCCGGACATGCTGAATTTCTTTATGTTCGGGCTTGCCCTGCTCCTGCACGGCAACTTTCGGAATTTCCTGAGGGCAGTTGAAACGGCCATCGGTGATACGGCTGGGATCCTCATCCAGTTCCCGCTCTATTTCGGGATCATGGGCATCATGACGGAGTCCGGGCTTATCCATCGTGTTTCGGACTTTTTTATCGCTGTCAGCACCCAGCGGAGTTTCCCGTTGTTCACGTTTTTCAGCGCCGGACTGGTGAATCTGTTTGTCCCCAGCGGGGGCGGACAATGGGCAGTACAGGGGCCCATCATCCTTCAGGCGGCCCTGGAATTGAAAGTGCCGCTGGAAAAGGCTTTGATGGCCCTGGCATACGGGGACCAGCTGACGAATATGCTCCAGCCATTCTGGGCCCTGCCCTTACTCGGGATCACCCGGTTGAAGGCCCGGGAAATCCTGCCTTTTACCCTCCTGTTTATGTGTGCTGCCGGTGGCATCTACCTGGCCGGGCTGTTGATTTGGTGAGGGATTGTACCTTTGCAAGGAGTAATAAAGGGCCCTTTTGTACCGGTTCTTGCTTGTTGCATGGGCGGGCTCAAAAACCCCATTTATTTAAACCCAAACTCCCTGGTAAAAATGCCCCCATCCCACGCACCTGTCCCGTATCTGGGTAATGCCCTGGTATTTCCCCCGGCCCGCAGCGCCGGCCCGGACGGGCTTCTGGCCATGGGGGGCGACCTGAAACCGGAGCGGCTCATGCTGGCATACCGTTCGGGGATTTTCCCCTGGTTTAGCGATGATTCCCTGATCCTGTGGTGGAGCCCGGACCCCCGGATGGTCCTGTTTCCGGATGAGCTCCGAATAACCAGGAGCATGCGTCGAATTATAGGGAAGAAAACCTTTCGGATAACCAAAAACCAATGCTTCGCGGAGGTGATATCCGCCTGTGCAGAAACTTCCAGAAAGGGCCAGGACGGTACGTGGATTACCCCGGGGATGGAGGCGGCCTACATCCGCCTTCACGAGGCCGGGAATGCCGTCTCCTATGAAGCCTGGCAGGGAAGCGAACTCGTTGGCGGCCTCTACGGGGTGGACCTGGGGGAAGTATTCTGCGGGGAAAGCATGTTTACGCGCGTATCCAACGCCTCCAAGGTCGCATTTATCCATATGGTAAGGGAGCTGGAGGAGAAGAATTACCGTCTGATAGACTGCCAGGTGCATACGCCCCACCTGGAAAGCCTGGGCGCCCGACTCGTCTCGCGGGCGCAATTCCTGGACCTCCTAAAGGGAGAGGACCAGGGTCATGGTAAAGAATAATTCATGCCCGCCGGTATGCGTAAAGTCCTCCCGCCGGTATTCCGTCCCGAGTTCTGTACGGACGCCATCCGCTGCCAGGTAACCCAGCTCCGCCCCGGCCCGGACATCCCATTCGGCAGACTGCGACCTCGAGACGCTCAGCAACTGCTCCAGGGTGCCTACCCAATACCACTCGCCTACATCGGTTCGCTCCCCTTGCAACGGGCCGTCGAACGCCAGCCGATACCGGAACCTGTGGACGGTCTGATCCGGGAAGATACGCTGTTCGGATCGCAGGCGGTGGCCGATCCGGATGACGCGGGGCCGAAAAGTGCGGTTGTATTGCTGGGTGAGCCTAATTTCGTTGGTACGGTCCGGTTCAAAAGGTTTTCTGAACCGGTATTGTATCCCGAGGCCAACGCTTTGGTTCCCTAAAAAAGCGACCGAAGTGAACAGGGCCAGATCTACTTGGCGGCCCTGGAGCTCGGCGGCCCCGTTCCGTGAATAATACATGCGGTGGCCTGCCGAAACGTTTTGGGAGAATCCCTTGCCGAGGGAGTAATTCAGGTTGATGGCAGGCTCCAGATAGCCGGTAAATTCTCCCTGTCCCCATACCAGCGGGCCAACTGCCAGGAAACCGAGACGGATCGCCAACCGACAAAGTATCCGGGGGGTAAAACGAAGTGGTGGTTTGCTCATGCTGGCGATATCCGTTTATCAGGTATGTTATATGAGATCCAAAGCCGCAACCGTCAATAGAGGACGTGATTGTAATTCGGCGGCAAAGATTCCCGGATGCGCAATAGCCGGCCTTCGCTGTCGTACAGGAGTTCATAGTGGGCCAGTCCGGAATCCTGGCGGGTCTGGATAACGAGTTCGTACCGGATTTCCGGCAAGAGCAGGTTTTGGAAGGCGTTTTTCAGGGTTTGGGAATCCGATTCGAAGGAAGCCCGGGGATACTGCTGCTGTATTTTTCGTACCCGGTACCGGCCGTAGGTTCCTTTGAGGTGGGCCTGAATGGCTTCCAGGGTTTCATTAGGGATATCAACCGACCTGATACGGACTTCTGCATCCTCCAGCTCACCTTCCGGGGTAAACTCAATGCTGTAGTGAAGTCGCCGGTGTTTGAATTTCATTTCAAAACTGCTGCGGGCCGAGTCGATTTCCTTGTAGTACCTCAGGCGCCTGACACCTTCCAGGTAAGGTTCCATCACCTCTCGGGCCGACTCCGGGAACTGGGCTTTTCGGATACGGAATTCGCGCTCCTGTTTTTGTTGGGCGCTGGCGGGGGCAAGAGCTAGCAGCAGGATGAAAACGAAAGCCTGAAGCCTTCCGGATGAATTAAACCTGGTCATATCGGAAACATGTTACTTCGTGGTCGTTAACCATGCCGGTAGCCTGCATGTGCGCGTACACCACCGTGGAGCCCACGAATTTAAACCCCCTGCTTTTGAGGTCCTTGCTCAACTTGTCGGAAAGGGGGGTGGTAGCCGGGGCTTCCTTGTAGTTTTTTACCGCGTTGCGAATGGTCTTGCCATCCGTAAAGCCCCAGATATACTCGCTGAAACTCCCGAATTCTTCCTGGACCTCCATAAAGGCCCGGGCGTTGGAAACGGCTGCGCGGACCTTCAGGCGGTTCCGGATAATACCCGGGTCGGCCAGCAATTCGGCGATTTTGTCTTCACCGTAAAAAGCAATCCGCCGGTAGTCGAACGCGTCGAACACCCGGCGGAAATGCGCTCTTTTTTTCAGGACCGTAATCCAGCTGAGCCCTGCCTGGAAGGTCTCCAGGGTCAGGAATTCAAACAGTTTTCGGTCGTCCCTTACCGGTACGCCCCATTCTTCATCGTGGTAGGTAACGTAGAGCGGATCGCCCAGGCACCAACCACATCGGTGTTTCTCCATATGTGCAAGAAACGGAAAAAACGGGTACCGGTCAACGGGGTCATGAACGGGATAGCTCCCCGGCTTCCATGGCCTGGTCCAGTCGGGCTTCCACCCGGGGCATGAAGCGGAAGAACTTCCCTCCGTCTGCCCGCTCAAGGGTCACCCAGGTTTCGCCGTTGCGGCTGGTCTGCCCAACCACGACGACTTCCATGCCCTGGAGCCGGTTGAAATCGGCAATCGCCCCACGTTTGATAATGAAATTTTTACGGGGAAAGTCAATGTGGTCATAGCCGTGGGCATCGGCCTGGCCGAGGACCAGTGTACTGCCTTCCCGGACGTCTGATTGTTGTGCCTGGGCCGAAAACCCAGCAAAAAGCAGCGCCGCAATTGTCAATATGAAATTTTTAGCTCTCATAAAATGGACATTTAGGATTATCAAAGTTAATTATTGCGAATATATTAAAATGATAGTAATACTATCGTTAAATAATAGTTAAACCCATATTTGTTGAGAGTTTTACTATTATATTTGAACAAAATTTGGATAGTAGCGGATGGTTATCTTTGATATAAGAATCGCAATATGGATGCGTTAATCCGGAATATGGAAGTGTCGATCAACCCGGGACTGTATTTGAAAGACCCGCAGACTACCCGTTTGGGAAAGCGTATGGTGAGCTACGGAATCGCGATGATCTCCGAGATGGGAGTGGAAAAGTTCAATTTCCGGAAACTCGGGCAGGAAATCGGGTCGAATGAAAGCTCTGTCTACCGGTATTTTGAGAACAAACATAAATTTTTAATCTACCTCTGCTCCTGGTACTGGGGTTGGCTGGAACTCCGACTCGTTCAGGAAACACATGCCATTTCGGATCCGTCCAGCCGGCTGGAGCACGCCATCGATACGCTCACCCGCCCGGTGGTTACCGATGCCTCCTATGAACATATCGATGAGGTGGCCCTCCACCAGATTGTGGTCAATGAGTATTCGAAACCCTTCCTGACCCGGGAGGTGGACCAGCAGAACCGGGACGGGTACTTTGAGATTTACAAACGCCTTGTGCACAGGCTGGCCGATATGATCCGGGCAGTTAACCCAGAGTATCCCTATTCGGTTTCCCTGTCCAGTTCGGTTATTGAGGGATCGCTGCATCAATTTTTCCTCGAGCAGCACTTCCCCTCCCTCACCGAACTCGAGGGGGTGCGCAACCATACGCGATTTTTCATTCACCTGGTAACCAACACAATCCGAAAATAACCTACCCCCAACCATGGCAAAAGCGATTATGACTACCTGGCAGCGCCTGATGGGGCTCCTGAACCTTGAGAAGAAAGACATCCTGCAGGTATTCTACTACGCAATCTTCGCGGGCCTTGTCAATTTGTCCCTGCCGCTTGGAATCCAGGCAATCATCAACCTGATACAGGGGGCCCAGGTGAGCACTTCCTGGATTGTACTGGTAATTCTCGTTACCCTGGGGGTGGTCTTTGTCGGCGTCCTCCAGCTGATGCAGATCCGAATCATCGAGAATTTGCAGCAAAAGATATTTACCCGTTCCTCGTTTGAATTTGCCTTTCGGTTCCCGAAGATCCTGATGAGCGAGCTGACCCATTTTTACCCGCCGGAACTGGCCAATCGTTTTTTTGATACGCTAACCGTTCAGAAATCGCTTTCCAAGATCTTGATCGATTTCCCGGCGGCCCTGCTCCAGATTCTCCTGGGCCTGCTGCTGCTTTCCTTCTACCACCCGTTTTTCATCGCCTACGGCATTTTACTGCTCCTGCTGATCTATGCGGTATTTAAGTTAACGGCAAAAAAGGGGCTGGAGACCAGTTTGGAGGAATCCAAGCACAAGTACCGGGTGGCCCACTGGATCCAGGAAGTGGCCCGGAGCATCGTAAGCTTTAAACTATCCGGGAAAACCTCCCTGGCCGTCGATAAGAACGACCATTTGGTAACCCGTTACCTGAAGGCCCGGGAGAGCCATTTCCGGGTGCTGGTATTGCAGTTTATCCAGATGATCGGCTTTAAAGTCCTGGTCACGGCGGGGTTACTCATTATCGGCGGTTTGCTCGTCCTGAACCAGCAGATGAATATCGGCCAGTTTGTCGCTGCGGAGATTATCATCCTGCTGGTCATCACCTCGGTTGAAAAGCTCATTCTCGGCCTGGAATCCGCATACGACCTGCTCACGTCCCTGGAAAAACTCGGGCAGGTGGTGGACAAGGAACTCGAGCCCCTGGAAGGGGAGACCCCGCTGGATGAATCTGAAACCCTGGATGTAGAACTCCGGGAGATTACCTACCACTCTGCGGACGAGCAGAAAACGATCATCGATCACTTTTCCGTTCAAATACCCCCCGGGAGTCGCATCGTGATCAAGGGCCCGTCCGGCTCGGGCAAGACCACGTTGCTTCGGCTCATAACCGGGATATTGCGGCCGGATTCGGGGCAGATTTTTGCCAACGGGATTTCCCTGGACAGCATGCTGCTGAACCATTACCGCTCGCAGCTCGGGCAGTGCCTGCCCGAGGAAACGCCCTTTGAAGGCACTTTGCTCGAAAACCTGACCTTTGGCAACCCGAACATCCCCATGGAGGAGGTGTACCGGGCCCTGGAACAAATCCGGTTGCTCTCGTTTGTCAAGGCGCTTCCCCAGGGCCTCAAAACGGTCATCTATCCGGAAGGACGGCAATTCCCCTATGTGGTTGCCCGGAAAATCGTGCTGGCAAGGAGTATCCTGAACCGGCCAAAACTCCTTGCGCTCAAGGACCCCCTGGATCAGTTTGAACCCGGGGAAGCCAGTGAAATCATGGATTTCCTGACCGATAATGACAATCCCTGGTCCCTGGTAGTGGTTAGTTCCAACGACCGTTGGGAAGAGCAGTGCGCCCGTGTTCTGGAGATGGACTCCGGCAGATTAATCAAAGACTCCGGCCCATGTTGAATATCACGAAGAACAGACTGAACCGGGACGTGGACCTGCGGCAATTCGAGTCGGGGCGACTGGTGATCCACCAGCGGTACTACAAACATTTTAATCGCTTCCTGCTGGCCTTTGCAGGTATTGCGGTGATCATCCTGTTTTTGCCCTGGACACAGACCGTCAGCGGGACGGGGTACCTCACCACGCTGCGGCCCGACCAGCGGCCCCAGACGGTGCAATCTCCCATCCCCGGACGGATCGAGAAATGGCATGTCCGGGAAGGGGACTTTGTCCTTGCAGGCGATACGATCCTGGTCATGTCGGAAGTCAAAGACGAATACTTCGACCCGCAGCTCGTAGACCGCACGCGTCAGCAGATCGATGCGAAAAGCCGGTCGGTGGGCTCCTATCAGGAGAAGGTACGGGCACTGGAGAACCAGGTAGCCGCCCTGGGCCAGGAGCAGGCCCTGAAACTCGAACAGACGCGGAATAAGCTCATGCAGGCCCGGTTAAAAGTCAAGAGCGACAGTATTGACCTGGAGGCTGCCCGTACAGGGATTTCCATTGCCCAGCGGCAGTACGACCGGACCAGTACCCTCGAGGAGGAAGGTCTCAAGGCAGTCACGGATGTGGAAGAGAAACGGCTCAAGCTCCAGGAGGCGCAGGCGAAGCTCATATCGGCGGAAAACAAGTTGCTGGCGAGCAAGAATGAGGTGTTGAACGCCCGGATGGAGGTGGGGCGCATTCAGGCCGAGTATCAGGACAAGGTCGCCAAAGCGCAAAGCGAGCTATTTACGGCCCAGTCGGCACAATTCGATACGGAGGCCCAGGTGACCAAATTGGAGAATCAGTTCACGAATTACGAGCGGCGGCGCGAATTGAACGTGATCCGCGCGCCCCAGGCAGGGTACGTCAACAAAGCGCTGCAGGCCGGGATCGGCCAGACCTTCAAGGAGGGCGAACAGTTGGTGAGCATCATGCCGGCGTCCGTAGACCTGGCGGTGGAAGCCTACATTTCCCCCATCGACCTGCCGCTCATCCACGTGGGCGAGAAGTTCCGGATCCAGTTTGACGGCTGGCCGGCCATCGTGTTCAGCGGGTGGCCCAATATCTCCTTCGGGACCTACGGGGGGGTTGTTGTGGCCATCGAAACCTATATCAGCCCAAATGGCAAGTACCGCGTATTGATAGCCCCGGACCCGGACGACCACCCCTGGCCGGACAAGATCCGCGTCGGGTCCGGGGCGAACAGTCTGGCATTGCTCGAAGATGTACCCATCTGGTTTGAAGTCTGGCGGCAACTCAACGGATTCCCGCCAAACTACTACACCCCGGAGCGGTCGGCGGCGGGATTAAGCGGAAAAAACCAGCCATGAAGATACCGGTGATTCTCATCGCGTGCATCTGCTGCCTGGCGGGGCTTCAGGCCCAACCAGGCAACCTCCCCGAACGGGCCGGCAACCCGGAAGGCCAATCGGACACCCTGGTTTTGGGGTTCCGGGAATTCATTGCGCAGGTCAAACAGTTCCACCCGCTGGCCCGTCAGGCGCGGCTCGTACTGGACGCGGGGGAAGCCGGTTTGTTGCAGGCCCGCGGTGGCTTCGATCCGAAACTCGAGGTAGACCTCGAGCGGAAAGAGTTCAAGGGCACCGAATACTACGACCGCCTGAACGCCACTTTTAAGATTCCCACCTGGTACGGCGTGGAATTCAAGGGGCAGTTTTCCGAGAATGACGGGGCCTTCCTGAACCCGGACGAGGCCCTGCCGGACGCGGGGTTGTACAGCGCCGGGGTTTCCGTATCGGTTGGCCGGGGTATCTGGATGGATAAAAGGATGGCGGTGCTGAAGAAGGCCCGGCTCTACCGCCAACAGAGCCAGGCAGATCTGGAGCTCCTGGTAAACGCCCTGCTTTTTGAGGCCTCCCTGGCGTATTTTGACTGGTTGCAGGCCTATCAGGATCTCGCCGTTTTTGAAGGGTTTGTGCGGAATGCCCGGGTGCGGCTGGAAGGCATCCGCCAAAGTGCCCTGGCCGGGGACCGGCCTACCATCGACACGGTGGAGGCGCGCATCGCCTTTGCCAACCGGCGCCTCAGCCTGGAACAGGCCCGGGTTCGCACGACACAGGCCGCCCTGGAGGTGTCTACCTATTTGTGGCTGGAAGACGACCTGCCCGTGGAACTCCAACCCTGGGTGGTTCCCGAGGTCAATCCGGCACTGTCCGTAGACCGGGCCCTGGGACTGGACCTGGAATTGGGCGAAGACTGGATTTCCGCCGAACACCCGAAGCTGCGCTCCCTCCAGTATAAATTGGAGGCCCTCGATGTGGAGCGCCAATTGAAGGCCAGCCGGTTGCTCCCCGAGATTGACCTGGAATACAACTTCCTGACCGAGACGCCCGAATTGCTGAACTCCTTCGATACGGGTCAGTACAAAGGGGGCCTCAGTTTCCGGATGCCGCTGTTCCTCCGGAAGGAACGGGGGGAACTCAAACTGGCCAAAATCCGGTTTCGGGATACGGAACTCGAAAGGCTCAGCACCCAGGTGGGGATTCGGAACAAGGTTTTGGGTATCTTTACCGAGTTGGAGTCCTTTGAGACCCAGAACAGCCTGATCCGGGATATTGTCAGGGACTACGATCAGCTGCTTCGCGCCGAGGAGCGGAAGTTTGAATTCGGAGAGAGTTCCGTGTTCCTGATCAACTCCCGGGAACGGGCCCTGATCGACGCCCGCCTGAAATCGAATGAAGTGGGCAACAAGTTCCTTTCTGCCAAGGCGAAGCTCTTCCAGGCACTGGCGCTGGGGCAGGAGGAGGTTGGGGAACAACCCTGAGAAGGCATCGAGCAGCGCGCCAGCGGATACTCCGGGTTGCAGAAAAGACCCGCCGTGTATCCATATAACGGCCAGCCAGTGTAAATTCGCGACGCAGTCCAAACCCGCAACCGCCATGAAACAACGCAGCCGCACCGCCCGGAATATCCTGATAGACACCTTTTACATCGTGCTGGGGATTGCCTCGGCCGCCTTTGGCCTGGAAAGTTTCCTGTTGCCCAACCGGTTTATCGACGGGGGCGCCACGGGGATCTCCCTGTTGATCTCCAGCGTGGCGGACGCACCCCTGGCCCTGCTCATCGTTTTGGTAAATATCCCATTCCTGGTCTTCGGATACCGGGTGGTGGGACGGGGTTTTGTGCTGCGGGCCGCCCTGGCCATCCTGGGCCTGGCCGTCTCCCTGACCCTGTTCGAGTACCCGGAAGTGACGGACGACCCGTTGCTCGTTTCCGTGTTTGGCGGTTTTTTCCTCGGGGCGGGGATCGGCCTGTCCATCCGGGGAGGCGGCGTGCTGGACGGCACCGAAGTCCTGGCCATCTACCTGAGTAAGAAACTGCGGGTGAAAATCGGGGATGTAATCGTGATGATCAATATCGTGATTTTTGTCGCGGCCGCCTACCTGCTCTCCCTGGAAGCGGCCCTCTATTCGATGCTCACCTACCTGGCGGCATCCAAAACGCTCGATTTTGTGGTAGACGGGGTGGAGGAATATCACGGGGTGACGATCATTTCGGAGAAAAGCGACGCAATCCGCGAAATGCTTATCGAGAAACTCGGGCGCGGGGTGACCCTGTTACCCGCCCGGGGCGGTTACCGGGTTAGCGGAGGCCACCGGAGCTACGAGGCGGTGTTTTCGGTGATCACGCGATTGGAAATCAGCAGGTTGTATCGTGAACTGGATGAAATTGACCCCGGGGCCTTTGTGGTGATGCACCGTATTAGCGATACGCGGGGCGGGATGATCAAGAAACGCCGGCTCTAGCTTGTTGCCGGAGGGTCTGCGGCGGGGCCGATCCGGGCCTGCAAGCGAACTTATTTGCTGATAAAGAGATAGGTAATCGAGCCCTTCTGCCCGTCCCGGGTGGCCGGGCTGAAACGCGCCCGTTGCGCATAGGCGATCGCATTCTCCACCAGGCAGCCATTCGATGTGGAGGAACTGTTCGCGTTGAAGTGTGCATCGGTGACATACCCCTGGCGGTCCACTTCGATGTTGACCACCACTTTACCCCCTTCGATACAGGTGTAGATGGGGGGCGGCAACTCATAGGCATTGCGGTCTACCAGGGAATAGGAGATGGAAGTCCGCTTGTCCTTCAGGTAATTCGTGTACTCTTTTTTTACAGCCTCCTTTTCCCCCAGCAACTCCCGGGAAGCTTCCCGTTTTTGTGCGAGTTCCCTGAGGTGATCCGAAAATGCTGCGTTGTCTTCCGAAAGGTCGGAACCGGGGTCTGAGTCGGAGAGTTCCTGGCGCTCCTCGAGGATTTCCTGAAGGGTTTTCAGGGGTTCGGGATTGCCGAAACTGGGTTTCGCCGTCTCGTTAAAGGCCATGTGGCTTTCGACGTCGGCCTGCTGGGTCTCCTCCACCTCCTGCTCTTCCTCCACCAGGGTCTCCAGGTCTTCCTCGGAAAGGCTCATCTCGATTACGTACTCCTCGGCCTGTACGCTGCCCAGATGTATGTTGAACAGGGTCAATACCACGATTCCCAGCGTAAAGCCGGTAATGAGAAGCGATAATTGACTGCGGTTCAACTGCATAATCCTAATAACCCTTATTTCTGTATTTTATTTCATGCCGGCGCCGGATACTGCGGCCGCCGATGTTGTCCATGTGCCGTGTAACGGGTCAGACATCGAAGCCCTTTTCCCGAAATGCTTCCCGGAATGCGTCCGGGGTATGGGCTTTATTTACGGAATACGGACCCGTTTTGGTTCTTTTCAATGCAGAAAGATACGCCCCGGAACCCAGAAATTGCCCGAAATCATGGGCCAGGGAGCGGATATAGGTGCCTTTGCTGCAGGTGACGCGGAAATCCACTTCGGGCAGCGCAATCCGGGTCAGCTCAAAGGCATCGATCCGGACCACGCGGGTAGGGATATCCACTTGCTGGCCTTGCCTGGCGTACTCATAGAGCCGCTTGCCGTCTTTTTTAATCGCTGAAAAAACAGGGGGTTGTTGCCGGATTTCACCGGTAAAGGCCCGGGTTGCCTCCAAAAGGGCCTCCGGGGTAATATGTTCGGTGGGGTAGGTGCCTTCCGGGGGGGTCTCCAGGTCGTAGGACGCCGTGACTGCGCCCAATCGGATGGTCCCGGTATACTCCTTGGGCAGGCCCTGCAGGCCGGCAATTTGTTTCGTGGCCTTCCCCGTGCAGATCAACAGCAGGCCTGTGGCGAGCGGGTCCAGGGTCCCGGCGTGCCCCACCTTGATTTTCTTGAGGGAAAAAGCGCGCCGGAGCGTCCATTTAACAGCGTTCAGCGCCTGGAATGACGACCATTCGTACGGTTTGTCGATCAGCAGGACCTGACCGCTTAGGTAGGATTCTTTGCTAAATTCCAATTGTAGTTCTTTGGGGGTGCCGGGTTAACCGGCGAGCCAGGTTCCCAACCCGATGGCCAGGAGACCTGCCAGCAGGCAATATACGGCAAAATAGGTTAGTTTGCTGTTGCGGACCAGGCGGATCATCCAGGTGCATGCCAGCAGGCCCGAGAGGAACGCTGCCGCAAAACCGGCCGCAACGGGCACGGTATTCCCGCTTTCGAACACAAGGCCGCCGTCCAGGAGGTCCTTGGCGATTTTGCCCAGGATCAGGGGGACCACCATCAGGAAGGAAAAACGGGCAGCCTTCGATTTATCGACCCCCAGCAGGACGCTGGTGGCGATCGTGGCCCCGCTCCGCGAGATGCCGGGGAGCAGTGCCACGGCCTGCGCGATGCCGATTACAAAGGAATTGACGTATGAAACGGGCCGCTGGGTCTGCCGGGCCCTGTCTGCCAGGAAGAGGAGCAAGGCCGTAATCAGCAGCATACAGCCGACAAAGACGATGCTGCCCCCGAAAAACATTTCGAGTTGTTCCTCCAGAAAGAAACCGATCAGTGCAGCCGGGACCATGGACAGCACAATTTTCGCCGAAAACCGCGTGGCCTCGTTGTCGCGGAACTGGAAGAGCCCGCCCAGGATTTCAGCTACGTCCCGGCGATAGACCACCAGGGTGCTGAGGGCCGTGGCAAAATGCAGTACCACCGTAAAAAGCAGGCTTTCTTCAGGCAGGGAGTCGTCGCCCAGGAGGGCCTTGCCGAGTTCCAGGTGGCCGCTGGATGATACGGGGAGGAATTCGGTGAGTCCCTGGATAATCCCGAGCAGGATGGCATCGATGAGCTCCAAGGATCCTAGCTGGATTTTTTCTTGTGGGGGTTCGCGAGAATCGCATAGACCTGAATCCCCAACCCGATCAGGACCAGGGTAGGCGCCAGGCGGATACGCCGGAAACTGAAGATTTCCGGGTTAAAGACGTTCGGGTCGTCGCTGCCCCCGCCCGCCATCAGGATATAGCCGAGGGCGATAAAGCCGAGGCCGACAGCCATGAGTATGTAGTTTCGCTTCTGGAATATAAACTCCCGCTTGGGCTTCTGGCTTTCCGGGGATTTGTGTTTTTTACTCATGCGACAAAGGTAATGAACCTAATAATATAAATCGTCCGTCCGCAGGTTCAGGAAGCGCTGCGTGGCAAAAAAGGTGCTGATTCCGGCAATGAATATGCCGAGCAGGAAAACGACCCCAAAGAGCAACCCGATTTGCGGGAGGTCGTCCAGCAGTCCCAGTTCCGGGAAGTTGCCGTCCAGGTAAACCAGCAGGCCGTAGAGTGCCAAAAGTGCCAGGCAGGCTCCGATCATCCCGAGTTTGACACTGGTGGCGATAAACGGCCGGCGGATAAAAGCCTTGGTGGCTCCCACCATTTGCATCGTCTTGATGATAAACCGGCGGGAATAGATCGAAAGCCGGATGGAGGAGTTGATGAGCAGCACGGCGATCAGCGTGAAAACCGCCGAGGCCACCAGGATGCCCAGCCCGATCCGCTGGACGTTTTCACTCAGCAATTCGATGGTGGGCCGGTCGTAGCTCACTTCTTCCACAAAAGATTTTTCCCCGATGACCCCGGCGATGGAATCGACCTGTACCGGGGAGACAAACGCGGCGTTCAGCTGGACGTCAATGGAGTTTTTTAAGGGGTTGTACCCGAGGAATTCCATAAAATTCTCGCCGATCTCCTCGCTGTGCAATTCGGCGGCTTCCTCCTTGGATACGTATACGGCCGATTTGGTGTAGTCCGCCATCACCAGGCTTTTTTGGAGCTGGTCAATTTCCACCTGTTTGGCGGAATCCCGGAAAAACACGGAAATCGTGATCTGTTCCTTGAAATGGTCGCCGAGTTTCTGGGTGTTGAGCACCAGCAGCCCGAGTATTCCCAGGAGGAAGAGCACGAGACCGATGCTCAGAGTCACCGAAAAATAAGAGGATATCAGCTTCCGTTTCTGGTAGCGTTCAAAAGACTTGCTCATAGCGCTTGCTCAATGAATACCGGAACCGGCGGGCAGTTGTATCGGACGGGTTCCGGCAGGTCCGGACCCGGCGCCAGGCCCTGGCCCAATTCACCGTAAAAATAGGAAAGTAAACGGATTCCCCTTATTTTTGCGCAAATTAATGACCGGGGGTTCCGCCCCGGTTGGTTTACCCCTGAGACATGCAGTACAATTTTAAGGAAATCGAGTCCCGGTGGCAGCAATATTGGGCCGATAACCAGACGTTTCAAGCGGAGTTCCCTTCCGATAATCCCAAGTTCTATGCGCTGACGATGTTCCCGTATCCCTCGGGCGCGGGATTGCATGTCGGCCACCCGCTGGGCTACATCGCCTGCGACATCTATTCGCGTTTCAAAAGGCACCAGGGTTACAACGTACTACAGCCCATGGGGTATGATTCCTTTGGGTTGCCGGCCGAACAATACGCCATCCAGACCGGCCAGCACCCGGCCATCACCACGGAGGCGAATATCGCCCGTTACAGGGAGCAGTTGGATGCCCTGGGATTCTCCTACGACTGGAGCCGCGAGGTGCGGACTTCGAACCCGGGGTACTACCGGTGGACCCAGTGGGTCTTTATGCAGCTTTTCGATTCCTGGTACGACCGGGAGACCGATAAGGCACGGCCCATCCGGGAGCTTGTCGATCGCTTTGAATCCGGGGGGAACGCCGCCGTGGATGCGGTATGCGATGCGGACACACCGGATTTTTCCGCGTCCGACTGGCAGGGTTTTGACCGGGCGGACCAACAGCGCATGCTGTTGAAGTACCGGCTTACCTACCTGGCCGAGGCAGAGGTAAACTGGTGCCCGGAATTGGGGACGGTACTCGCCAATGACGAAGTGGTCAACGGGGTATCCGAACGGGGGGGCTTCCCGGTGGTGCGCAAAAAGATGACCCAGTGGATGATGCGGATTACCGCCTATGCCCAGCGGCTGCTGGACGGGTTGGACGAAATTGACTGGCCCCAGCCCCTGAAGGATGCCCAGACAAACTGGATCGGCCGCTCGGTCGGGGCTTCGGTGATTTTTAAAACCGTGCCAAACGCCCATCAGGCCGAATCCTTCGACATTGAGGTATTCACCACCCGGCCCGATACGATCTTCGGGGTGAGCTTTATGACGCTGGCGCCCGAGCACGAGCTGGTGGGACGGATCACCACCCCGGAGCAGCAGGAGGAAGTGCAGGCGTATATCGAAGCCACTTCCCGCCGTTCGGAACGCGACCGCATGGCGGATGTGAAAACCGTATCCGGGGCCTTTACCGGGGCCTATGCGGCCCATCCCCTCACCGGGGAGCCCGTGCCGGTCTGGATCGGGGATTACGTGCTGGCAGGATACGGTACCGGGGCGGTGATGTCGGTGCCTTGCGGGGACCAGCGGGACTACGATTTTGCGAAACATTTCGAGCTGCCCATCCCGAATATCTTTGAGGGGGTGTCCCTGGAAGAGGGGGCTTATGAAGAGAAGGACGGGGTGGTGATTGCCCAATCCGGTTTTATCAGCGGCCTGGGGCGGGAAGCCGCCACCCGGAAGGTGGTCGACGCCCTGGAGGAAAAAGGCCTGGGCAGAGGGACCATCAACTACCGCCTGCGCGACGCGGTATTCAGCCGGCAGCGATACTGGGGGGAACCATTCCCCGTATACTACGACGCAGACGGGTTGCCCCGCCTGTTGCCGGAGCACTGCCTCCCTCTGGAACTGCCCGAAGTGGAAAAATACCTGCCCACGGAAACCGGGGAACCCCCACTGGGGAACGCCACCCGATGGGCCTGGGATACCGAAAAGGAAGCCGTGGTGGAGAATTCCCGGATAGACCGCAAAACCGTGTTCCCGCTGGAATTAAACACCATGCCGGGTTGGGCGGGAAGTTCCCAGTACTTCAACCGGTACATGGACCCGGGCAACGACCAGGCCCTGGTCTCTGAAGAAGCTATCGGCTATTGGGAGGACGTGGACCTGTACATAGGCGGAAGCGAACACGCCACGGGCCACCTGCTGTACTCGCGGTTCTGGCAAAAATTTATGTTCGATCGCGGCTGGGTGCCCAAAGACGAATATGCCCAAAAGCTGATCAACCAGGGGATGATCCTCGGCACGAGTGCGCTGATGTACCGCAAAAGCGGCACGCAGACATATCTCAGCAAAGGACTGGCGGATCGTGAAGCGACAGATGCCATACGCGTGGACGTCGGTCTGGTGAATGCATCCGATGCGCTGGACCTGGCTGGCCTGAAAGAGTGGCAGCCCCAATATGAAGACGCGGAATTTGTTGGGGAAGACGGGGAATTCTACGTGGATCGAGAAGTTGAGAAAATGTCCAAGTCCAAGTACAATGTCGTCAACCCGGACGAGATCTGCGAGGAGTACGGGGCGGATGCGCTGCGGATGTACGAGATGTTCCTCGGGCCCCTGGAACAGTCCAAACCCTGGAACACGGCCGGCCTTAGCGGGGTGTATGGTTTTCTGAAAAAATTCTGGCGCCTTTTCCACCAGGGGCCGGACCGCACCTTTGAGGTATTGGATGACACGCCCTCCGCGGCAGACCTGAAAACGCTGCACAAGACCATCAAAAAGGTAACCGAGGACATCGAGGCCTTCTCCTTCAACACGTCCGTCTCCACGTTTATGATTTGCGCCAACGAACTAACCGCGAGCAACTGCCGGTCTCGCGCCGTGCTGGAACCGCTGGTGGTGCTCATTGAGCCCTACGCGCCCCACATGGCCGAGGAACTCTGGCATCAATTGGGGCACTCGGAATCCGTGGCGCGGGAACCCTATCCGGTTTACGACGAGAAGTACCTGATAGAGAGCAGCAAGGAATACCCCATTTCCTTCAACGGTAAAATGCGCTTCACCCTGGAACTCCCCCTGGATATGAGCAAGGAGGAAATCGAAAAGACCGTGCTGGCCAACGAAAAAACCCGGCAGCAACTCGCGGGCCGGACCCCCAAAAAGGTCATCGTCGTGCCCGGCAAAATTGTCAACATCGTCGGATAGGGGTGTGTCGTTAATAATATTTAATAAATAGTTGTTACCCCCAAAAAAATAGGGGGTCAACATGAAAAACACTTGCTTTTTGACAGGCCAACCCCCTTGTTTTGTCGAAAAATTGGTTTGCATTCAATTTTTTACTACATCTTTGTTGTATAGCAACCAATCAAGCGACAAATGATTATCGGGATCCCAAAAGAGATTAAAAACAACGAGAGCCGGGTCGGGATGACGCCGGCCGGCGTCATGGAACTGGTCCACAACGGGCATACGGTACACGTGCAATCGGGTGCCGGGGCGGGAAGCGGTTTCTCGGACGATGATTACAAAAAAGTCGGGGCGCATATCCTGGATACCATCGGTCAGGTGTATACCCTGAGCGAGATGATCGTCAAGGTCAAGGAGCCTATCCGGGAGGAATACGACATGGTGCAGAAGGGCCAGGTGGTTTTCACCTATTTCCACTTCGCCTCCAGCCAGCGGCTCACCCAGGCGATGATCGACAGCCGGGCCGTTTGTATTGCCTATGAGACCGTCGAGGATTCGGACGGGACGCTGCCGCTGCTCACGCCCATGTCCGAGGTGGCCGGGCGGATGGCCATCCAGCAGGGGGCCAAATACCTGGAGAAGCCCAAGAAGGGACGCGGCGTGCTTCTGGGCGGGGTGCCCGGGGTGCCCCCGGGGCGGGTTCTCGTGCTCGGCGCCGGTACCGTGGGGATCCAGGCGGCCAAAATGGCAGCAGGCCTCGGGGCCCACGTAACCATGCTCGATATCAACATGAAACGGCTGCGGTACGTCAACGACGTAATGCCCAGCCATGTGGTCACCGAATATTCCAATGAATACAACATCCGCAAGCATATCCGGACGCACGACCTCATCGTGGGCGGCGTCCTCCTCAAGGGGGCCCGGGCCCCGAAGCTCATCACCCGGGACATGCTTCGCTGCATGCGGCCGGGGACGGTCATTGTGGACGTGGCCGTAGACCAGGGAGGCTGTGTGGAGACTACCCGGCCCACTACCCACGAGAACCCGGAATATATTGTCGACGACGTGGTGCATTACTGCGTCGCGAACATGCCGGGAGCGGTGCCCTATACGTCCACCCTGGCGTTGACCAACGTTACCCTCCCCTATGTGCTGAACCTGGCCAACAAAGGCTGGGAGGCCGCCTGTGCCGCCGATCCATCCCTGAAAAAGGGTCTGAATATCGTGGACGGGCAGGTAGTTTATTCGGAAATCAGCGAGGCCTTCGACCTGAGTGCCCGTGTCCTGGTCTGACAGTACATTCTGTCAGTTTTAACCCATTTGGAACTGCAATGCGCGGATCCGGCCGGTATGGCCGGATTTTTGCTGTAGAAGTAATACATTTAGAACATTAAAGTTACAAGACCATGATGGGATATTATATACTGATCGGCGCCATTGCCCTGGTGAGCTGGCTGGTCAGCAATAAATTGAAATCAAAATTCCGCCATTATTCCAAGGTGCAATTGCGCAATGGGATGAGCGGGGCCGAAATTGCGGAAAAGATGCTGGCGGACCACGGTATCCGGGATGTTAAGGTGGTGAGCGCTTCCGGGATGCTCACCGACCACTACAACCCGAGGAATAAGACGGTGAACCTGAGCGAGGGCGTCTATAGCCAGCGAAATGCTGCCGCTGCCGCAGTAGCCGCCCACGAATGCGGACACGCCGTCCAGCATGCCCAGGCCTATGAGTGGCTGACGTTGCGTTCCCGCCTGGTCCCCGTGGTGAGTATCACTTCCGGGCTGTCCATGTGGGTGGTGTTTGGCGGGTTGATCCTGGGGGCCGCTTCGGGTGCCGGGATGGGCTTTTACATCGCCGTGGCGGGCCTGATTATGATGGGCCTGGCTACGCTGTTCAGCTTTATCACCCTCCCTGTGGAATACGATGCCAGTAACCGCGCACTCGCCTGGCTGAAACAAAAAAACATGGTTACCCCGGACGAGTACAAAGGATCCGAAGATGCCCTAAAATGGGCGGCGCGAACCTACCTGGTCGCAGCCATCGGTTCCCTGGCCACCCTGGTCTATTGGGGGCTGCAGGTATTTGGCGGAAGGGATTGAGGTATTACGGTCAGATACTGATCTGACGGTCGATTTGCTGATCCAGCGAAATGAAGGTCTCCGTTCGGGACACCCCTTCAATTTGCTGGATTTTTTTATTCAGCAGGTGCATGAGGTGTTCGTTGTCGCGGCAGAGTACCTTGATGAGGATGGACCAGTTGCCGGTGGTGTAATGGCATTCGAGCACTTCCGGGATTTTTTCGAGTTCCCGTACCGCATAGGGGTTGCTCATGGCCTTGTCCAGGAAAATGCCGATGTACGCCATGGTGGTATAGCCCAGCACCCGGGGGTTGATAACGAACTTGGAACCGGTGAGCAGGCCGGATTTTTCGAGTTTGCGAAGGCGCTGGTGGATGGCGGCACCCGAAATCCCGATATTCCGTGCAATTTCGAGTATGGGTTTCCGGGCATCCTCCATCAGGTATCTGAGGATTTTCTTGTCGATCCCGTCGATATGCAGGTTCCCATTGGTAGATTTCATGCGCCTACAGGTGTTGGAACCTTAAAGATACCATAATTATACAGAGTGCATGTGTCCAATCGCGGGTGGGGCACCCGGCCTCAACTCGCCACCGAATCCGGATTGTATCCCAAATAGGGGACATCGTACTCCCGGAAGGCGATGCCGTTTGCCGCCAGTTCTGCCAGTACGGGCTCGTAAATACCGGGGTCTTTCGGGATCTGCACCCCGGGGGTATCATAGGTGCCCTCCAGGATCAGCAGGGTGGCCATCGCCACGGGCAGCCCGACGGTCTTGGACATGGCTGTCAGGCGTTTGTTTTCCCCGAGCACCACCATATTCGAGTCGAGTTGGTGATTCCTGCCATCCAGCTGGTAGCCAAATTTATGGTACATGACGATCATATCCCGGTCGTCGGGCCCCAGCGTCCAGCTGGCCTCCAGGATTTCCTGCAGGATCTGGGCCGGCGTTGCATTCTCCAGGGTGATGGTTCGGTCCCGGTCAAAGAGGTGGATCTCCAGCAGCTTGCCCCAGATGATATCGTCCTGATCGATTTTCAGGTAGTGCCGGAGTTTGAGTTCCACCGAATCCGTAGGGGAATAGGGAAGGAACAGGTTCGTAAAATCCCGGTAGGACATCCCCCGGGAATTTTCAATCCGGTAGCTGTCGTCGGTCATGCCGAGCTGCACAAAGATGTTCCACGCGCGGGAGAACCCCACCCGCCGCATGGTCCCCCGGTAGAGCGTGAGGGCATCCTGCAGGCCGTAATCTTCCCGGTAGCTGAGGGAGTCCCGGTTTGCGTAGGCCTCGAATGTGCCGTACCCTTCGATTTCAAGAAATTCGGTCCGCCGGAAAAGTTTGTGGTACGGGATGTACTTGTAGGTGCCTTCCTGCTTGAATTTGGCCGCACCCCCCTGGCCTGCCACTACCACATTTCGGGGATTCCAGGTAAATTTGTAGTTCCAGAGGTTTGTATCGCTCTGGGGGGAGACCAACCCGCCGGTAAAAGATTCGAACAGGAGGATTTTGCCCCCCCGGGATTTGATCCGGTCGATGACTTGCATGGCGCTCATGTGGTCGATGCCGGGGTCCAGGCCAATCTCGTTCATAAAAACGAGGCCTTTTTTGCGAACTTCGGAATCCAGTTCCCGCATTTGCGGGCTGATATACGAGGCGGTGACCAGGTGCTTCCCGAATTCCAGGCAATCCCGGGCAATGTCGATATGCAGGGCGGCCGGAAGCATGGAAATAACGATATCAGACGCGCCGACCGCTTTGCGGCGCGCTTCCGCCCGGGCGATGTCCAGGGAGACTATTTCGGTTCTGGGATGATCGCTTACCGCTTTGGGGAGCTGATCGGGGTGTTTATCGGCAATCACCAGCCGGAGGTCTTTTTCGCCAGACTTGCCGAGGAGGTAATGCAGCAGGTAGGATGAGGATTTGCCAGCCCCAACCACCAGGATTTGTTTTGACATGAGAATCTGTTTGGTGTTTGAGAAATACGAAGGTATCAAATTGTTACATTTGTAAAAAAATAGCGAGGTATAGTTGTGAACAAAACAATTGTTATTGCCGGGGCGGCCCTGGGACTCACTGGTGTAGCCCTGGGCGCCCTGGGCGCGCACGCACTCCGGGAGCAGTTGGAACCCGTCGCCCTGGAGAGTTTTCAGACGGGTGTCCGGTACCAAATGTACCACGCCCTCTTTCTCTTGTTTCTCGGGGTGGAGCGCACCCTGGGGGAAGGAACGCGAAAATGGACTTTCCGGTTTATCCTGGGCGGCACCCTCTGCTTTTCATTTTCGATCTACCTGCTGAGCACTTCGGGGATCACCGGCTGGGATTTCAGTTCCATCGGCTGGGTAACCCCGGTAGGGGGGCTCCTCCTCCTTACAGGCTGGGGATTACTGCTTTACCGAGTTTTCCGGTTAACCGGCAGATAAGTTTTCTGCCCTTAGCCGGGCACCTTACATTTGCAATGAATTAAACTAACATAAATTCAATTTCTATGAGTACATCCACCTCGCAGACGAAATCGATTTCGTTGAAAGCGTACGGAATTACCTCAGACACGGTACACTATCAATTGCCGGCAGACGAATTGCACCGAATCACCATTGAAAAAGGCATGGGACGGGAAGCGGATTCCGGAGCGCTTGCAGTGGAAACAGGCGAGTTTACGGGCCGCTCCCCCAAGGACCGCTTTATCGTAAAAGACGACATCACCGCGGACCGGGTATGGTGGGGGGATATCAATATTCCGTTTGAACCTGCGGCCTTTGACCGGCTCTACGACAAAGTAGTCAGTTACCTGAGCGACCGGGAGGTGTATGTGCGGGATTGTTTTGCATGCGCGGACCCGGAATACCGGATGGGAATCCGCGTGGTCAACGAGTACCCGTGGTCCAACCTTTTTGTATACAACATGTTTATCCGACCGGAGGCCGGGGAACTCAAGGGGTTCGACCCGGAGTGGACGGTAATCAATGCCCCTGGTTTTAAGGCCGACCCGGCGGTGGACGGGACGCGGCAGCACAATTTTGCCATCCTGAATTTCAGCCGCAAGGTGGCGTTGATCGGCGGAACAGGGTATACCGGGGAAATCAAGAAGGGAATTTTTTCGGCATTGAATTTTATCCTCCCGGTTTTCCGGGATACGCTGCCCATGCACTGCTCGGCAAACGTGGGGGAATCCGGGGAAACTGCCATCTTTTTTGGCCTGTCCGGCACGGGAAAGACCACCCTGTCAACGGATCCCACGCGGAAGCTCATCGGGGATGACGAGCACGGATGGACCCCGGACAACAAGATCTTTAATTTTGAAGGGGGTTGTTATGCCAAGGTCATCAACCTCTCTTCGGAAAGCGAGCCCGAAATCTACCAGGCCATCCGGAAAGGGGCCATCCTGGAGAACGTCCGGCTCAACCCGGACGGTGAGGTCGATTACTCGGATACGAGCATTACCCAGAACACCCGCGTGAGCTATCCGATTCACCACATTGAGAACCGGCAGGAACCCTCTGTGGGAAAGAATCCCCGGCACATCTTTTTCCTGACCGCCGATGCCTTTGGGGTCATCCCGCCCATCTCCCGGCTCACACCGGCCCAGGCTGCCTACCATTTTATATCGGGTTATACGGCCAAGGTGGCGGGTACCGAAGCGGGTGTGGACGAACCGGTCCCTTCGTTTTCCGCCTGTTTCGGGGCACCTTTTATGCCGCTGCACCCAACGGTGTATGCCGAGATGCTCAGCCGGAAGATGCAGGAGGCCGGCACAAATGTCTGGTTGGTGAATACCGGCTGGACAGGTGGGCCATACGGGGTTGGTAGCCGGATGAAGCTCAAGTATACCCGGGCGATGATCCACGCGGCCCTGAGTGGCCAGTTGGGGCTGTACACCTATGATACCTACCACATTCACTCCGTATTTGGGGTAGCCCAGCCGCGTAAGTGCCCGGGGGTGCCCACGGAGGTCCTGAGTCCGCGGGCTACCTGGAACGACGATAAAGCCTATTACACGATGGCCTTCAAGCTCACAAATGCCTTCCGGGAAAACTTCAAGAAATTTGAGCAGTACGCCACAGAGGAAATCCGCCGGGGCGGGCCGCAGCGATACGCATTTTGACCCTTCCTCCGCCCGGGAGGCAGGAAGGCGGTGCCTGCCGCTTCCCAATGAGAAATCACTGCAATAAAAAAAGGCTGCCAAAACCGGCAGCCTTTATTGTTTCGGGGTATTGCTGAATACAGCCCGGCTTATTTCTTGTTGACGTCGTTGATATACTTCTGGAGGGCCATCGTCATGGACGGGGTTTCGGGCGTCGGGGCCTTGATGTCGATGCGGAGCCCTGCGTCCGTGGCGGCATTGATGGTGGAGTTGCCGAAGACAGCGATCCGGGTGTTGTTCTGTTCAAAGTCCGGGAAGTTCTTCAGCAGGGATTCAATGCCCGACGGGCTGAAGAACACCAGGATGTCGTAGTAGACATTCCTCAGGTCCGACAGGTCGCTGATTACGGTGCGGTAAAAGATGCCGCGGGTCCAGTTGATGCCGGCCTGGTCCAGGGTTTCCGGCACCTGGGGCTTAAGCACATCCGAAGAGGGCAGCAGGTACACCTCGTCCTTGTATTTCTTGAAAAGCGGGAGCAGGTCTACGAAATTGCGCTTCCCGACATAGATTTTCCGCTTGCGGTAAACCACGTATTTCTGGAGGTAATAAGCCACCGCCTCGGACTGGCAGAAGTACTTCATAGTATCCGGCACCTTAAAGCGCATTTCCTCTGCAATCCGGAAAAAATGGTCTACGGAATTCCGGCTTGTCAGGATGATGGCCGTGTACTTGGAAATATCGATCTTTTGCTGTCGGACGGCTTTGGCATCTACCCCTTCCACATGGATAAACGGTCTGAAATCTACTTTAACTTTTTCCTTTTCAATGAGCCTGGAATACGGGCTATTCTCCATTTTTGGTTCCGGTTGTGAAACCAGAATCGTCTTTACCTTCATAGAATCAAGCTTTTAGCAATCCTGAGATGATTAGAAAGGGGGAAATTTCAAGTGCGCAAAGGTACAAAATAAAATAGAAAAACTGCGATGCTATTACCTTTTGATGGATTTTCAGCACGGAGATCCAACCGATGGCATTAATGGTTATTAACAGGAATAATCCGATGCCTGCAACCACCTGGGACTGGGGGGTCAGGTAGGTGAGCAGCAGGTTGGCGGCAAATAGTATCAGGGCGCTGTAATTCAGATAACTCAGCTTGCTGAAGACCATGGATGCCGCCAGTTGCTCCGACTCAAACAGGTAGCCAGCAAGGAGTTGCGCCCCGACTTTCAGCAGCGTAAAAACCAGGAGGCCCCCGAGGATCACCGGGAAGATGAAGCGGGTACCCCACCGCATTTCCCCATCGAAGGCCAACCCGGCCAGGTAGGCAAACAGGGCCAGGTTCAGGAGTTGGAACACACACATGGCGATGTGGAAACCGCTCAGCAGGCGCCCCTTTTTGTTGTAGAGCACCACGTATTTATTGTTAAAGGGCAGGATGATAAAATTCTCGAAGCGGCTGTAGAACATACTGCGGGCGAATACCAGGGCAATCAGCCCGAGGAGGAGCAGGGCCGTGATCCAGTCATTCGACGCGATATACCGTTCGACAGGTTCCATCAGCGATCGACTTTTTGGCTGTTCCCATTGAGGCCGAATACCAGGCCCGGCACCCCGGCAACCGCGCGGATATATGTAGGTGCTTCCCCCTTGTGGTCCTGATACCGGAACCGGAACGATACGCTGTCGGCCGGCGCCAGCATCTCGGGGAGGCTGTTGGTGTCATCCGGCCGGACACCGACGATGGACTGGGTTTCCTTATAGGGATCCATCAGGGCGATCCCGAATTTGAGCCCGGCCAGGGGAACCGGCCGGGCGTATGGGTTGTATAACCAGAAAGTCCCGGTGTCCCCGGGGCGATAGGCGTTTTCCGGCCGCGTCCCCGCCTCGAGTTTGCGGTAAGAGTTAAACGGGTCCAGGAAGGTGCCGTATTTTTTTTCGCCTGCCTGGTCGATGTAGTAATAGGGCGTCTCCCGGTCGATTACCCGGACAAAAAATACCCGCCGGCCCTGTACCCGGGCTTCGGAATCGTCGATGGAGTACTGGTTCTTCCGGTAATAGGCGTTGTTCAGGCTAAAGGCCGTCTCCCCGGAGTAAAAACGGTACATGGAAGCCTGGCGGTAGGAGTTTTCGAACACCACCGGGTTCCCGTCGGCCACTTCCTGCAGGCTGGCCACCCAGGCTTTGTTCCCGTGGGCTTCAAAAGGCACCGGGAACAGGGGTTCATAGGCCAGGCCGATACGGAGGAAAAGCAGTACGGCGATGTTGGCGATGGAGGCCCGGGCGACCCATTTGCCTGTGGCCGGGTGTGTCAACAGGGTTTCCCCTACCAGAACGGCCATCGGGATGCAGGCGGCGATGAGCCACTGGGTCTGTATGCGCCGCTGGAAACTGGAGAAGAGGAAGAACAGGAAGATTCCCCAGGCCACGAATTTCAGGGAGCGGCGAAACGTATCGGTGGGTCGGTATTTCCAAAGGCTCAGGTAGGCCCATGGAAAGGTCAGGCCGAACAGGGCGATGAGGTTTAAAAAATACCCGGCGGTAAATTTCGAAAAGCTGTACGGTTGGTTGGGCCGCTCAAAGAGGTGGTAGCGCACGGAGACGAATTCCTGCTCGTAGAGCCAGTAGAGGTGCGGAAAGTAGGCCAGCAGGGAAACCGCCAGGGCGAGCCAGGCATACCCGGACCTCAGGAGCTTCAGGTTGGATAGAAGCACAAAGAGTATCACCAGGGCCGCGTGGTACTTACTGTACATCAGGGCGGCCATCACGAGCCCCAGGCCCACTGCAGGGACCATTCCCGGACTTCTCAGGAAATACCGGTAGGCCAGCAGGAAGAGGGCCGTAAAGAACAGCAGGGGGGTATCCGGCAGGCTCAGAAAGCCGTAGGCGTGCAACAGCGTAATGGAGAGAAACCAAAGCAGCACCCGGGCGGGGTTTTCGCGTTTCCCGGGGGCATCGATGAGCAACCAGAGGAGGAACAGGGTCCCGATACCCATCAACACGCTGACCACCCGTACGCCGAGTTCCCCGGGGATCAGGTTGCTTCCCAAGGCAATCATCCAGGCCACCATGGGCGGGTGGTCGAAATACCCCCAGGAGATATTTTGGGCATAGTACCAGTAATAGGCCTCGTCGTAAAGCAATTCGGTAAAAGCGGCCTGTACCAGATTGAGGAGGAGCAGGCACCCTAGAAAAGCCGGCACTAGCCTGGGAGTCGTTTGGTTCATCGGCATGGAGGTTCGGCCAAAGTTACAAAATATGGGCAACGGCCCCGGCGGGCCGAACCCACAAAATTCCGGCCGTGTTGTCCCCGCGCCTCTAAAATTGGTATTTTTGCCCAAAACCCGGGATTCCATGACTGACGGGCTGGTGATTATCCCCACCTACAACGAAATAGAGAATGTCGAAGCGATCGTCCGGGCTGTATTCGGTCTGCCGAAGCCTTACGATGTGCTGATCGTGGACGATGCTTCCCCGGACGGTACGGCCGGTAAAGTCCGCGAAATGCAAGCCGAGTTCCCGGGGCGTCTGCACCTGGAAGAGCGGCAGGGAAAAGCGGGCCTGGGAACAGCCTATATCCACGGATTTAAATGGGCCCTCAAAAGGGACTACGCCTATATCTTTGAGATGGATGCGGATTTTTCCCACCGTCCCGGGGACCTGCCCCGCCTGCATCGGGCCTGCCTGGACGGTGCGGATATGGCCATTGGCTCCCGGTATAAAAAGGGGGTGAATGTGGTGAACTGGCCGCTCCACCGGGTACTGCTGTCTTACGGGGCTTCCTTCTACGTCAAATTGATCACCGGGATGAAAGTGGACGACCCCACGGCAGGGTTTATCTGTTACCACCGCCGGGTACTCGAAGCCATCGACCTGGACCAGGTGCGTTTTGTCGGATACGCCTTCCAGATAGAGATGAAGTTCCGCGCATACCTGCGGAAATTCCAAATTCAGGAAGTGTCTATCGTGTTTACGGACCGGGAGCGCGGACAGTCCAAAATGAGCAAGACCATCGTCTGGGAAGCCGTGTTCGGCGTGATCAGCATGAAGGTCCGGAGCCTGTTTAGAAAGAACGGATTATAGATGAAGAAATACCTCCTTACCAACGTCCGCATGGTCAACGAAGGCCGGATCACCGAGGGTGACCTGCTGATCCACGGACCCTATATCGAACGCATCGGCCCGCAGATCACTGCCGGGGGAGCTACGATTATCGACATGCGGGGTGCGTGGCTGCTGCCCGGCCTGATCGACGACCAGGTGCATTTTCGCGAACCCGGCCTGACCCATAAGGGGGACATCGCCACGGAGAGCCGCGCCGCGGTAGCCGGGGGGATCACTTCTTTTATGGAACAGCCCAATACGGTGCCCCAGACCACCACCCTGGAAAAACTCGAGGAAAAGTTTGCCCTTGCCCGGGCCTCCTCCCATGCCAATTACAGCTTCCTATTCGGGGGTACGAACGACAACCTGGAGGAACTCAAGCGGCTCGACCCGAAAAGCTGTTCGGGCGTCAAGTTATTCCTGGGGTCTTCTACCGGGAATATGCTCGTGGACGACGAAAAAGTGCTGGAACAGATCTTCCGCAATACGGACATGGTCATTTCCGCCCATTGCGAGGACGAAGAGACGATCCGCAAAAACCTTGCGTATTACAAGGAGCAATACGGGGACGACATCCCTGTGGAACTCCACCCGATCATCCGCAGCGAAGAGGCCTGCTACCTCTCATCCTCGCGGGCGATTGAGCTCGCCAGGAAAACCGGGGCCCGCCTGCATGTCTTCCACCTGTCCACCGGGCGCGAAACCGACCTGTTCCGCAACGACATCCCGCTCTCGGAGAAGCAGATCACGGCCGAGGTGTGCATCCACCACCTCTGGTTTTCCTCCGACGATTACCGGGACAAGGGCACGCTGATCAAATGGAACCCCGCAGTCAAATCGACCCAGGACCGCTCCCGGTTATGGGAAGCCCTGCTGGACGACCGCATCGATATCATTGCCACCGACCACGCGCCCCATACGCTGGAAGAAAAGAAAAACCCGTATACCTCCGCCCCATCCGGGGGGCCGCTCGTACAGCACGCTCTGCCGGCCCTGATGGAGAAAGTCCTGGACGGCAGTATTTCGATCGGGAAGGTGGTGGAAAAAATGTGCCACAACCCGGCCATCCTGTTCGATATCGACCGCAGGGGCTACCTGCGCGAAGGGTATTACGCCGACCTGGTGGCCGTTGCAGAAGACGACCCCTGGCGGGTAGGCCCGGCCAATATCCTGTACAAATGCGGCTGGTCGCCCTTTGAGGGTCAGCCATTCCGGACCCGGGTAATGTATACGTTCGTGAATGGGCACCCGGCCTATGAATTGGGCAGGGTTTCTGAAAAGCGAAACGCCAGAAGACTTACATTCAACCGATGATGCGCTACCTCTTTCCCATCTTATTGTTGATCTTGTTGCCCGGCTGCAGGCAGGAACTTGTCGAGAAACCCGATAACCTGATACCTCCGGAGCGCATGAGTGCCATCCTCTACGACCTGGCCATCATGGAAGCCATTGACGGGACCTACCGGGGAACCCTGGATCGAAACGGGATCGAGCCCGTTACCTGGGTCTATGAAAAACACGGGGTGGACAGCCTGCAATTTGCCAAAAGCGATTTCTACTATGCCTCCCGGCCCGCAGCCTATGAACGCATCTACCAGGAAGTGGCCGACCGCCTGTCGCGGGAACGCGACAGTATCGGGGAGGTAATCCGGAAGGGCAATGAGGCGGGCAGGGAAGCCGTTTCCGGGAAGTCTGCGAAGGATTCCCTTTAACTATTGGCCGTTTCGCGGTAATGCCTGCCGCAAATTTCCAGGATATCCCGGATGTCAGTGAACTGAAAGTCCCCGAGGGTTTTCAGGATTTTCCCGTTGTCGAATTGCTTCGGGTTCCTGAATGATCGGATTTGCGCCCCGGTGAGCCTGCGCTTACGCCCGAAAATATGCGACGCCAGCCAATCCAGTGGCCTCAGGAAGTTCATCTGCCAGTATTTCAGGGGTTTCTCAGGTGCCCGGACCTCCAGCACCCCGGCGATTTGACCAAGGATCTCCCGATAGGAGAGGTTGTTGCCCACCAACAGGTATCGGTTGTTGAAATGCCCGCCGTCCATGAGCAATATCATGGCGCGGACTACATCGCCGACCCCGACAAAGCCCGTACCTCCGGGGGGATAGTAGCGCAGGCCATTCCCTGCTGCAGCAATCAGGCGCCCGCTGCCCGAGTCGTAGGATCCGGGACCCAGGACCACCCCGGGGTTGACGATGGCAACCTCTAGGCCTTCCTGCCCGCCCCGCCAGGCCTCCATCTCCGCCAGGTATTTACTGGTGGCATAGACGTTCGTGCGCTGCGGGTCCCAGGGGTCTTCCTCCTTGCCGGATCCCAACTTGCTCCCAATGGTGGCAATTGAGCTGACGTGGCAGAGCTGTTTGATCCCGAGCCCCAGGCAGCAGTTTACCACATTGCGGGTCCCCTCGAAGTTTGTTTTCAGGAGATGGTTCCGGTCCGACGGGTCGAAGGAGATCAGCCCGGCACAGTGGTAGACGCGGCTGGCCCCGGCCAGGGCGGCTTCCAGGGCCGGCAGGTCCGAGAGTTCCGCTTCCACCCATTGGATGGCGTCCCAGGCCATGGCCAGTTCCGGGCCGTACCAGGCAAAGAGCCTGCGTACCCGCTGCAGGTCGCTGCCAGCCCGGTGGATGGCCCGGACCGGGCGCCCGGCCCGGGCCAATTCCATCAGCAAATGACTCCCCACCAGACCCGTTCCGCCAGTCACTAAATCCATGCGCCTAAATTAGGGAATCTGCCCCGATATATCCTTTGATTCACAACGGGAGCGCCCTGTTTTAACTATATTTGCTCCGAAAATTCAGGTACATGGCGACTAACTTTGTAAAGGAATTGGAATGGCGCGGGATGCTCCACGACGTCATGCCGGGTACGGAAGAACATTTGCTCTCCGGCATGCAGGCGGCCTATGTGGGAATCGACCCGACGGCGGACTCGCTCCATATCGGGCACCTGGTAGGGGTGATGATGCTCCGGCATTTCCAGATGGCCGGGCACAAGCCCATTGGCCTGGTAGGGGGAGCTACCGGGATGATCGGGGACCCCTCGGGGAAATCCGCCGAACGAAACCTGCTGGACGAAACGACCCTTAGGATGAACCAGGAAGCCATCAAGATGCAGCTTTCCCGGTTCCTGGACTTTGAAAGCGATGCCGAAAACGCCGCGGTCCTGGTGAACAACTACGACTGGATGAAGGATATCACGTTCCTGGATTTTATCCGGGACGTTGGCAAGCACATCACGGTAAACTACATGATGGCCAAGGACTCCGTCAAGAAACGCGTCTCGGACGAATCCGGCGAGGGCATGTCTTTTACGGAATTTACCTACCAACTCGTCCAGGGGTACGATTTTCTGCACCTGTACCGGAAATACAATTGCACGCTCCAGATGGGGGGCAGCGACCAGTGGGGGAATATTACCACAGGGACCGAGCTGATCCGCCGGATCGACGGGGGGAAGGGGTATGCCCTGACCTGTCCGCTGATCACCAAGGCGGACGGCACGAAATTCGGGAAGACCGAATCCGGGAACGTCTGGCTGGACGCCCATAAGACAAGCCCGTATAAATTCTACCAGTACTGGTTGAACACCTCGGATGAGGATGCCGAGAAATACATCAAGATTTTCACCTTCCTCAGCCGGGAGGAGATCGAAGGGCTGGTGGCGGAACACCGGGAGGCCCCGCATAAAAGGGAGCTGCAACGACGCCTGGCCGAGGAACTCACTACCATGGTCCATTCCCGGCAAGACCTGGAGAACGCCGTGACGGCCAGTTCCATCCTCTTCGGGAAATCGACTGCTGAGTCGCTCCGATCCCTGGGGGAGGAAACATTTATGGAGGTGTTTGAGGGCGTACCGCAATGCCACCTGCCAATCGGCGATATCGAATCGGGACTCGACATGGTGGCGGCCCTGTCGGCCCGCACCGGGTTCCTCAAATCGAACGGGGAGGCGCTGCGGGAACTCAAACAAAATGCCATCTCCGTCAATAAGGCCAAGGTAGACGACTCTTACACGATTACCGAAAAAGACCTGATCAGCGGGAAATTTGTTTTACTTCAGCGGGGCAAGAAGAATTATTTTGTACTCGTAGCCGATACGGACTGAGCCAAAGCAGCATCCCGGGCGCCCCCACCTGCCGCGAAATTGGCAGGATTTGCTTCTTTTTCCCTGCTTACCGGCCGATGGCGAGCAGGTTACAACCCCGGATATCCGAATGGTCGAACCGGCCGAGCACTTCAAAACCCTGGTCATCGGGGAGATGCCTGCCCAGATCCTGGGTGGCGATGAACGAACAGGAATGCCAGTTGGCGAGGTCGATGACATTGATCCCCCCGGTTCTCCCGGGGGTTACCGGGCTCAGCGGATCTTCCGTATCCCGGATTCGCACCTGCATCCAGGGCGGACACTGGAAGACGCCCCGGCCGGAAGAATAGGCCTGGGACAGCAATTCGGTCATCCCGTATTCCGAATGGACCCGCTCAAGCCCCAGGCCCCTGCACAGGCGCCCGTGCAATTCCTGCCGGATCAATTCCTTCCGCCGGCCCTTCATACCCCCGGTCTCCATGACCGTGGTTCCGGAGAGCTCCATCGGATGGGATTCGGCCAGGTCGAGCAGGGCAAAGGAAACCCCGATCAGCAGCACCCGGTCGTGCGCCCGGTCTGCCTCCCGAATCCGGGCGGCAATCCCGTCTGCGTCCCCATTGAGGAAACCGCTGCCTTCCCGGGCACCGGCCCGGATCAAACCCTCTACCATGTATATCAGGGACGAACCGGGACGTTCCTGATACGAGGGCAACAGGGCGAGGATACACCAATCGGAGACAGGGCCGAAAAAATATTCAAATCCCCGGGTATAGGAGGATGCGTAGAGCGACAAATCGGGCACAAAATGCCGGCTGAGCCCGCTGTCGGTGGTGCCGCTGCTTTGGAAAACGACAGTTTCGGTTGCCCCGCGGCGCAGGACTTTATGGCTTTTGAAAAATTCGATCGGGAGGAAGGGGATGTCTTCTGCCTGCGTTACTTCCCCGGGCGTCCGGCCGAGATGGCGGCAGAATTCCCCGTATACCGGCACGGTGCGGAACTGTGCGCGGAACACTTCCAGGGCGGCCTGCTCAAACGCCTCTCTGGAGGTTATCTCAAAGAAATCATATGCTTCCATGGGTTGCCGGCTTGCGGCAAAAATAATACAATTGCCGCTGCGGCATGCGGGGATGACGGGATTCCGGTACCCGGGAAGGGATACGCTAGCGTACCACCAGTTTTTTGGTGGCGTACCGGCCTTTTTGCTCAACCCGGACCATATACACCCCCGGAACCAACAGGTCGATGGCCAGTGCATCTCCGCTGAGCCGCCTTTCCAGTACTACTTTTCCAAAGAGGTCGTAAACGCGGACGGTTTTAGGTGCCGCGGAGTCCGAGTCGATATACACCACATTGGCGGTAGCCGGGTTGGGGTGCAGCCGGATGCGCGCCTCTCCCGATCCCGCGACCGCATCGGTCTGTTGGGCGGCGAGGCCGAATGTTCCCATGAAGAACAGCAGTAGGTAGATTTGCTTCATCAGGATGGTATTGATTTGGGATCAACAGTTTAAATATAAGGGCTCAGGGGCCTATCGGGGATAATTTGTTGTGAAGGGGGCATTTTTGTAGGTAAAGAAAAGGGGCCATGCCGTTCGTCGATAAAAACAGCAATTTTAACGACTGGCTTTCAGGGGGTAAGCTACCGGTGGAGGGAGGGGAATCCGTCTTATTTAACGATCAGTTTGCGGGTGGCGACTTTGTCGCGCTCATATACCTGGATGAGGTATACCCCTGCATCGAGGCCGGTGAGGTTCAGTTCCGAGCCCAGGATGGTCGTCTTCAGGACCGGGGTGCCCAGGACATTGTAGATATGCACGGTCTTGGGGGCATTCGAAGCGGTTACGATCTGTACTTTACCCTGTGTAACGGGGTTCGGGTACAGTTTGAACCCCTCAATATCCCCCCGGTTATTCACCTCCTGGGAGAATCCGGCAGTAACAAAAAGCAGTAAAATAAAGGTGTAAAAGTGCTTCATACTCAGAGGCTCGCAAACCACATGCCACAAAGATAGCAGTTTTGCCCTGCGATTGCCCTGCAGCTTCCCTAAAGATCGAAATTTTTCGACGAAATGCGCTATCCCTGTACACTTTAACACGAAAGGCCGGCGGTATGTTATCGAATTGTTAGCTGTATTAAATTGGCGTTAAGCTACCTTTAAACTAGCGCTTTTGTTATATTTTTGGAACTCGTTCAACCAAACCGCGGCACCATGAAAAATCAGGATATCAAAATTCTACTCGTCGACGACGAACCCGATATTCTGGAAATCCTCAGCTACAACCTCACTTCCGAGGGCTATCAGGTGTATACGGCCAGGAACGGGGCAGAAGGCGTCGAAAAGGCGCGGAAAAAGAATCCCCACCTGATCATACTCGATGTGATGATGCCCGAAATGGACGGCATCGAGGCCTGCGAGATCATCCGCAAGACCAAAGGCCTGCAGGACAGTATCATCGCTTTCCTCACGGCCCGGAATGAAGATTATTCCCAGGTTGCCGGATTCGATGCCGGGGCGGACGACTACATCACCAAGCCCATCAAGCCCAAGGTGTTTATCAGCAAGGTCAAGGCGCTGCTGCGCCGGCTCAAAAATCAGGAAGGCTCCGGGGAGGACATCCTCAAGGTGGGCAAACTGGTCATCAACCGGGAAGAGTACAAGGTGGTCAATAAGGGAGAGGAACTCACATTGCCCCGGAAGGAATTTGAATTGCTGGCGCTGCTGGCCTCCAAGCCGGACAAGGTATTTAAGCGGGAGGTAATCCTGGACAAGGTCTGGGGCCAGGAAGTGGTCGTGGGCGGGCGAACCATCGACGTGCACATCCGGAAGCTCCGCGAGAAAATCGGGGAATCGCATTTCAAGACCGTCAAAGGCGTGGGGTATAAGTTCGTCGAATAATGGCCACCAAGCTCCGCAGGTCCTATCGTTTTTCCCTTCGTTCCGCCTTCTATATTACGTTGTTTCTGATCCTGTCAGCCGGGATCCTCCTCTACCTGACGGATTTGATCGACGCCTATTGGATGGCGTTACCCGTGCTGGCTGTCCTGGTCTTTAGCATTGCGTTCCTGGTGGTCCAGATCCGGGCCGAACGCTTTATCTACCGTCGCATCGAGCAGATCTACGAGGACGTATCCCTTTTGGAATCCACCTCCCTGACCTCCGGGCCCATCACCACGGACCTGCGCACCCTGAACGAAGAGATTGAAAATTTTGCCCGTGCCAAGAAAATTGAGATCGACACGTTGCGGATCCGGGAAGAATACCGGAAGGAATTCCTGGGCAATGTGTCCCACGAGCTGAAAACCCCCCTCTTCACCGTGCAGGGCTACATCCATACGCTGCTGGACGGCGCCCTGGACGACAAAAAGGTTAGGCGCAAGTATTTGAACCGGGCGGCCAAGGGGGTTGAGCGGCTTATCTATATCATCAAGGACCTGGACCTGATTACCAAGCTGGAGGTTGGCGACCTGCACCTGGAATGGGAGACCTTTGACATTGTCGAGCTGATACAGAGCGTGTTCGACCTGCTCGAAATGAAGGCGGCCAAAAAAGAGATCAGCCTCGTTTTTGACATGGAATACACCACTCCCATCTACGTCCGGGCAGACAAGGAGAAAATCCAGCAGGTACTCACCAACCTGGTGGTCAATTCCATCAAATACGGGTATCCCAAGGGGACCACGGAGGTAAGCGTGGAGAACCTGATCAAGAACAAGGTCATTATCCGCGTAACCGACAACGGGGAGGGGATTGCCGAGCAGCACCTGACCCGCCTTTTCGAGCGCTTCTACCGGGTAGACAAAAGCGGCAGCCGGAAAGAGGGGGGCAGCGGCCTGGGCCTGGCCATTGTAAAACACATTATAGAAGCCCACAACGAAAAAATCTACGTGGAGAGCGACGTGGACGTGGGGTCCGAATTCTCCTTTACCCTTGAAAAGGCCAAGGGCAGCCCGGGCCCGGATTGAGGCAGTGTTCTGGCCCCGTTTTCGTAGCTTTGCGCTACCAAACGACCAATTGAGTGGGCAGTAAGAATAAACTGAAGCGCTTCCGCGACAACGAACGATTCTCCAACGTCATCCAACCCGAACGGGAAAACCTGCTGAAAGGGGATTTTGAATACCGGGGCCGCTGGTCCGCGTTTTTCGGCAACGAAAACCCAATTGTGCTGGAACTCGGCTGCGGCAAAGGGGAGTATACCCTGGAATTGGCCCGCCGCAACCCGGGAACCAATTACCTGGGGGTGGACATCAAGGGAGCCAGGATCTGGCGGGGGGCCAAAACCGCCCTGGAAGAACCCCTGCCCAACGCGGGCTTCCTCCGGACGCATATCGAACTGATCGACCGGGTATTTGCCCCCGGGGAAGTGGCTGAAATCTGGATTACGTTTCCGGACCCGCAGATCAAATTCAAACGGACGAAGCACCGGATGACCAACCCGGATTTCCTGCGTCGCTACCGGGATGTGTTGGAGCCGGGCGGCCGGGTGCACCTGAAGACAGACAGCGAGTTCATGCACGGGTATACCCTGGGCTTGCTGCAGGGGCTGGGGATCCCGGTTCTTTATGCCAACCACGATATTTACAAAAACTCCGGCGCACCGGCCGAAGCGACCGGGATCCAGACTTTTTACGAAAAACAGTATCTTGAAAGGGGAAAAGCCATCACCTATCTCGCTTTCAGCCTGGATGCCTTATGACACACATGCTGACCTTGTTTTTTGCCACATTCTCGGCGGCCTTCATGGCTACCGTGCCCCCCGGGTTGCTCAACCTGAACGCCGCAAAGATCAGTGTGGAAAAAGGCAAGTCCAACGGAATCATCTTCAGCCTGGGGGTGTCCACCATGGTAGTGATCCAGGCGTATATCGCCGTGCTCATTTCCAAGTTCCTGTACCGGAACCCCGAGGTCATCGTCTGGCTGCAAAAGGCCGCCCTGGTGGTCTTTGCTTTTTTTGCCATCTACTTTTTCGTCAAGGCGCGAAAGGAAAAAGACCTCCCCCGTCAAATGGTGGAGGTGCGCCGGCGGAACAGTTACCTGAAGGGCATGGTCCTGGCCTCCCTGAATTTTCTCACCATCCCCTATTACAGTGCCCTGAACGCCATGTGGAACGCTTCCGGCTGGATCGACTTCAAATTCTGGGACATCGCGGTTTTTATCCTTTCGGCGGGATGCGGGACGTTTTCGGTCCTCTACCTCTATACCGTGTATTTTACCAAACTGGACTCGCGCACCAATGCATTTTCGAAGAACTCCAACTATGTGCTGGCCGTATTGATGGTAGTTCTGCTGGTCATCACCCTGATCCGCGTCTTTTACACCTGAACCCATGAGCGACCGCGACCCCCATTTTTTTCAGCGCGTTTACGAAGTAGTCCGCCAGGTGCCCTACGGGCGGGTGACTTCCTACGGGGCCATTGCCCGTTATCTCGGAACCGCCCGCAGCGCCCGGGTCGTCGGCTGGGCCATGAACCAGTCGCATGGGATGGAAGACGTGCCTGCCCATCGGGTGGTCAACCGCAACGGGTTGCTTACGGGGAAACACCATTTCGGGGGGACCCGCCTTATGCAGCAGCTCCTGGAAAACGAGGGCGTCCGCGTAGTGGAGAACCAGGTGGTGGATTTCCGGCGCCACTACTGGGACCCGGGAGAAGAACTGTAGGCCCGGGGGAAGAACTGGAGGCCCCGGGGAAGAACTGTAGGCCCGGGCTTTTTCATTGCCTTATTTATAAGGGGTTTGCCTTTTTCGGTTTGGATTCCAAGCCGTATCTTTGTTGTTTAGAATGAATTTGAATAAATCTATGGCTGTTTCACTCGACAAACAAGAAATCCGAAAAGCACTGGAAGGCATCACCGTCCCCGGGGAAGGCGAGAATATGGTGGCAAGCGGGGCCGTCCGGAATATCCAGGTGTTCGGGGATGAAGTGGTCGTGGATATCACGATAAAAAACCCGAGCCTCCAGGCCAGGAAAAAGACAGAAGTGAGTATTCTGCAAACCATCCACCGGGAGGTCTACGAGAAGGCGAAGATCAAAGTAAACGTAACCGTGGATGCCCCGGCCAAAAAGCCGGCCGGCAATACGATTCGGGGCAAAGCGATTCCCGGGATCGACAATATCATCGCCGTGGCCAGCGGCAAAGGGGGCGTGGGAAAATCTACCGTAACGGCCAACCTGGCGGTAACCCTGGCCCAGATGGGGTTCCGGGTAGGCCTGCTGGATGCAGATATCTACGGCCCTTCCATCCCGATTATGTTCGACGTGGCGGGCGAGAAGCCCCTGGCCGTTGAGGTAGCCGGGAAGTCCCGGATGCGCCCGGTTGAGAATTACGGCGTCAAGGTGCTCTCCATCGGCTTCTTTACCGAACCCGACCAGGCGGTGATCTGGCGGGGCCCCATGGCCGCCAAGGCGCTGAACCAAATGATATTCGACGCCCATTGGGGCGAACTGGACTTCCTCCTGGTAGACCTGCCGCCCGGAACGGGGGATATCCACCTGAGCATCATGCAATCCCTCCCGATTACAGGCGCGGTGGTAGTGAGTACCCCCCAGCAGATCGCACTGGCCGATGCCCGCAAGGGGGTGGCCATGTTCCGGCAGGAAGCCATCCGGGTCCCCGTACTGGGACTGGTGGAAAATATGGCGTATTTTACACCGGCAGAACTTCCGGATAACCAGTATTATATATTTGGCCGCCACGGTGCCCGCAACCTGGCCGAAGACCTGGATATCCCATTCCTGGGGGATATCCCGCTGGTACAGGGTATCCGGGAAGCCTCGGATGTCGGCCGGCCGGCAGCCTTGCAGGAGGGGACCCCTACGCGGGAAGCCTTCGAGGAACTCACCCGGCGTACCGTTCGGGAACTCGTCGCTCGCAACGAGTCCCTGCCCCCTACCCGGGCGATTGAGATTACAACCATGGCCGGCTGCGAAGCCGTTAAAAAGAGCTAAACATGACTTCAGAAGAATTAACCTCAAAGATCGAAGCCGCCCTGGAGGAGATCCGTCCGTTTCTCCAGAGCGACGGGGGCGATATTTCACTGGTCGGCATAGAGGACGGCACCCGGGTAAAGGTGCGACTCGAAGGGGCCTGTGTAGGGTGTACCGTGAACCAGATGACTTTAAAGAGCGGTGTGGAAATGACCATTAAAAAACACGCCCCTCAAATCGAACAAGTCATCAATATCTCATGATCCAAACGGATATCCTCATTATCGGTGCTGGCCCCACCGGGCTATTTGCGGTATTCGAGGCCGGCCTGCTGCAGCTTAAATGCCATATTATCGATGCCCTGCCGCAACCCGGGGGGCAGCTGGCCGAAATCTACCCAAAGAAACCCATATACGATATCCCGGGCTTCCCGGAGGTGCTCGCAGGTGACCTCGTCGACAACCTGATGGAACAAATCGAACCGTTCCAACCGGGATTTACCCTGGGGGAGCGGGCCGAAACCATCGAAAAACAGGAAGACGGCAGCTTTATTGTGACCACCAGTGAGGGGACCCGGCACCAGGCGCCCGTAGTGGCCATCGCCGGGGGCCTCGGCAGTTTTGAACCGCGGAAACCCCTGTTGAAAAACCTGGATGAATACGAAGGCAAGGGCCTTACCTACATGATCCGGGACCCGGAAATTTACCGGGGAAAGCAGGTGGTCATCGCCGGGGGCGGCGATTCGGCCCTGGACTGGAGCATCTTCCTGGCGGATATTGCGAGCAGCGTGACCCTGGTGCACCGGCGGAATGAATTCCGGGGCGCCCTGGATTCCGTGGAAAAGGTGCGGGAACTGAAAAACAAGGGCAGGATCCGGTTAATCACGCCTGCCGAAGTGGTACGCCTGGAAGGCTCCGGGAAGTTGGAGGCCGTCGTGGTGCGACGCTCCGCCGAACCGGCTGGAGACACGCGGATTGAGACGGATGCCTTTATCCCGTTGTTCGGCCTTTCTCCCAAATTGGGACCCATTGCCAACTGGGGCCTGGAGATCGAGAAAAATGCCATCCGGGTGGATAATACGCTGGACTATCAGACAAATATCCCCGGCATCTATGCCATTGGGGATGTGAATACCTACCCGGGCAAACTCAAACTCATACTCTGCGGCTTCCACGAAGCCACCCTGATGTGCCAGAGCGCCTACCAGCGGATCCACCCCGATAAACGATATGTCATGAAGTACACGACCGTCGGGGGTGTCCAGGGCTTTGACGGTAGCAAGAAAGAGGCCCCGAAAGCCGTGATACGATCCATAGACTAACCCCCACCCAATAGCATGAGCGATATCAATGTAACGATTACGGACCGGGACGGACAGGTACACGAGGTGACCGCCCCGACGGATATGAACATGAACCTGATGGAACTGGTCCGGGCCTATGAACTGGCACCGGAAGGGACCATCGGGGTATGCGGGGGCATGGCCATGTGCGCATCCTGCCAGTGCTACGTAAAAAGCGACCATCCCCTGCCGCCAAAATCCGACGAGGAGGAAGCGATGCTCTCCGAAGCTTTCTATGTGGAGGAGAACAGCCGGCTGGGCTGCCAAATCCACCTCAGCGAAGGCCTGGACGGCCTGGAAGTGGAGCTGGCCCCTGAGAGCTGAGGCCGGAGCGAGCTGTGGCAGACTCTTCCGGAGTTGGCGTCGGACCCGGCTCCCCAGGGAAGCCAGAGCCCTGTCGATTTTCCGTATCTTCCATCAAAATTTTACTGACATGAGAACAGCATGTATCGGGTTGCTGACCCTGTTGCTGGTATCCTGCAGCCAGGAACCGGCCAACCCGGAAGTGGCCGCATGGGAAGAACAGGCATCCCGTATAACCATCCACCGGGATGATTTCGGCGTGCCCCATGTATACGGGAAAACGGATGCGGATGCCGTCTTCGGGATGCTATACGCCCAATGCGAAGACGACTTTAACCGGGTGGAACGGAACTATATCTGGGCCATTGGAAGGCTGGCCGAAATAGAAGGGGAGGAAGCGCTCTACAGCGACCTGCGCGCCCGGATGTTTATGAGCCGGGAAGAGGCGATCGCCGCCTATGAGAACAGCCCGTCCTGGCTTCGTGACCTCTGTGACGCCTTTGCCGACGGGGTCAATTATTACCTGCATACGCACCCGGAGGTAACCCCGAAACTCCTCACCCGGTTCGAACCCTGGATGCCCATGTATTTCAGCGAGGGCTCCATTGGGGGCGATATCGAACGGGTACGGACCGACCGGATCCGCAATTGGTACGAGGAAGGGGTGGAATTCCCGGAAGCCGCTTTCCGGGAGGCCGGGGGGCAGGAAGCCGGGGAACAGGAGATCCGGGAACGGGAACCCGAACCGGAACCGCAGGGGTCCAACGGGATTGCCATTTCCGGGGAACTCACCGAATCCGGCGATGCCATGTTGCTGATTAATCCGCACACCTCCTTTTACTTCCGGGGCGAGGTACACATGGTCAGCGAGGAAGGCCTCAACGCCTACGGGGCGGTTACCTGGGGGCAATTTTTCATCTACCAGGGATTTAATGAAAAGACGGGATGGATGCATACTTCCACCTATACGGATGTGCTCGACGAGTTTCTGGAAGTCGTGACCCGGGTGGGGGACAGCCTGTATTACCAGTACGGGGAAGAACTGCGCCCGGTGGAGGAGCGGGAGGTGACCCTGGCCTATCGTTCCGGGGACAGCCTGGCCGTACGGAACTTCCCGGTCTACCGGACGCATCATGGCCCCCTGACGCACGTTGCCGACGGCCGGCCCGTGGCCACGGCCATGATGTGGGATCCCGTGAATGCCCTGCAACAGTCCTTCATCCGAACAAAACAGGACGGGTATCAAGGGTTTCGCAAGATGATGGACATCCGGACAAACTCGTCGAACAATACGGTGTATGCGGACGCAGACGGCAACATCGCTTATTTCCACGGGAATTTTATCCCAAGGCGCGACCCCCGGTTCAACTACCGGGAACCCGTGGACGGCAGCGATCCGGCTACGGACTGGCAGGGGTTGCATACGGTGGATGAGAACATCCTGATCCGCAATCCCGCCAATGGCTGGATCCAGAATTGTAATTCCACGCCCTTTACAGCGGCCCTGGAGTACAGCCCGAAACGGGAAGACTATCCGGGCTATATGTCCCGGGACGAGGAAAATTACCGGGGCATTCACGCCATCCAATTATTGAGGGGGCGCAGGGGGTATACGCTGGACAGCCTGATATCCCTGGCCTACGACCCGTACCTGCCCGCCTTTGAAGACCTCATCCCCGGGTTGGTGGCCGCTTATGAGGAACACGCCTCCGATTACCCGGATCTCGCGGGTCCCATCGGGACCTTACGGCAATGGGATTACCGGACTTCTGAAGCGTCTGTGGCTATGACCCTGGGGCATTTCTACGGGGATTTGTACAGCTGGAAGGCCCGGCGCCCGGCGCACATTTCGGAGGGTGACTGGCAGGATATGAGCGGGATGGAATTCGTGAAGTACCTCGGGGCGGACTCCCCGCCTGCGGAACGCCTGGAAGTTTTTCGGGAGGTGATCGAAAAGCTGGAGGGGGATTTTGGCACCTGGGAACTCCCCTGGGGAACGGTCAACCGGTACCAGCGCATTAACGGGGACGTCCGGCAGCCTTTCAACGACAGCCTGCCGAGTATCCCCATCGGGTTTGCCTCCGGGCGGTGGGGCGCCCTGGCCGCTTACGGGGCCCGGTACCACAACGATACCAAAAAAATCTACGGTACCCGCGGGAACAGTTTTGTCGCGGTGGTGGAATTCGGGGAGAAAGTCCGGGCAAAATCCATATTGGCCGGCGGACAGAGCGGCGATCCGGCCTCCCCGCATTTCGACGACCAGGCCGGGATGTACCGGCGGGCGGAATTCAAGGAAGTTCCCTATTATCCGGAGGATGTGATTGAGCGGGCTGCGGAGACGTATCATCCCGGGCAACGGGGCGATTAGGCTTATTCGTCTTTTACGAGGATCAGGCTTGCCTTGGAGCCCGTAGACAACAGCCACTTGTTGGAATAGATCAGCTGGCCCTTGTCGTCGTATACGTCTACCTGTGCGGTGTTCGGGCCGGTAGACCCCTGGTTGAGCGCCTCGAAGTCGATCCGGTTAAAGCCCTTATCCAGCTCCAGGTTGATCCCCTTGAATGTCCCGGTTAGCAGGATATTCGGCTCGGCCACCTCCCCGTCCACCAGGATGCGGACGCGGTCGCCGTCTACGAATTCGTGGTCCCGGCAAACGATGCCGACGAATTTTGACGAGGTTTTCACATCCCCCAGGTACATGTCGCCGAAGTGTTTCCCGGAGCTGCCTTTTTCAGCTTCCCCGATTTTGGGTTTCAGTACCAGGTCGTGGCCGGCTTGCTTCAGGTCCCTGTCGGGCAGCATCCGGACCGGGTTCTTCCGATCGGAGAGGCCCAGGTCGATTTCCGGTTTTTTATCGAGGAGGTTCGGGGCCGGGAGGCCTTCGGGGCTCGCATTGACGTCCTTGTCCGGTTCGGCCGAAATATCCAGCCGCCGGGTTTGCGGGACATCCGTCTGGGCCAGGGCCCCGGTGGCGAAACATACCGCGAGTACGAAGAAGATCAAGAGGCTCCGCATAGCTATAACTGCATAACGTAAAAGTAGCAAATACCTTGCCGGACCGGTATAAATTGCTGTTAAATTCGACAGGCGACCAGCCGGGGCTTACTTCCAGGCCTCTTTGAGGAAGCGGATGGCATTGCCGTGGAAGATGTTCGCCACATCGTCCCGGGTAAACCCTCGTTCCGTGAGCATGGGGACCAGTTGTTGCAGCCCCGCAATCGTATCCAGGTCTGCAGGCCCCTGTTCCTTTCCGAAACCCCCGTCCAGGTCCGTGCCCAGGGCGGCGTGTCGGGTATTTCCCGCCAGGTTGCACAGGTATTCCAGGTGATCTGCAACATGCCGGAGGCCCACATCGGTGTTCTGGGGGTTCGATTGGCCCTTCACCCAACCGGGCACGAGCATCCAGGCATCCAGGGCCGTGCCGATAACAGCCCCCCGTTCGAGCAGGGCGCGAAACTGGTCGTCCGCAAACTGGCGCTGGTCCGGGACGAGTTTCCTGGAATTCGAATGGCTCGCCCAAACGGGCCCCTGAAACATCTCAAGGGCCTCCCAGAACCCGTCATCGCTCAGGTGGGTAACGTCCAGGATCATCCCGAGGCGATCCATCTCTGCCAGTAACTCCCGCCCGGCAGGCCCGAGCCCCCCTTCGGCGTGCGTTCCCCGGGCATAGGTGCCGGGGCCGTAATGGGCCGGCCCCACAATCCGGAGTCCCATGTCGTAGGATCGTTGCAGGAGCCGGGGCTCCACGATGGAGTCGGCACCTTCCAGGCTGAGTACGTACCCGATGGGCCCGCCGGAATCCTCTTGCCAGAGGCGTACGTGTTCGTCCAGGAGCTGCGCCGAGGTGATACATCGCAAGTGGCCCTGCCGCTCCATTTCGCGGTACCAGGCGAGTTGCCCCTGGGTCTGGGCCCAGGCCTGGGCCGGGGAATGCCACCCCGGCAGCGGGTTTCCCGGTTTTACATGGCGCGCAATCAGCGTAGCCACGCAAAGGCCCACGGATCCGCGAATCATTTCCGGGAAGCAGACGGTTCCTTTCCCGCGATCCGGTTTATCGTCCCAACCGGCTTCGCGCCGGCGGATTTCCGAAATGGGCCGCGTCAGGTCCCGGTTCCATTCCATGGCATTCATCGCCAGGTCCAGGTGGATATCGAATAGCAGCATGGTTATATTTTAATTTTGTAGTCCCGGGCAGCAACTTTCCAGGCCTTCCGCACCTGCCGGTCTTCCACCACCAGCAGTTCCGGGTATTTGGCTACAGTCGGGCAGATGTGCATCGGAAACCCGTAAAGGACCTGTCCGATCTCCGGCACAGCGCCTTCCCCGCAATCCAGGACCAGGTGTTCCTCGCTCTGGCCCACCTGTCGGCATCCGGGCAGTTCGGGCAATGCGACACGGGGAAAGTCCATCTCCGGGGCGATGGCTTTGTGGCCCAGGTCCAGGCAGGCTATACCCGGCCGGGGGTGGCTCACCACCCGGGTGAGCAATACGGCCGCTATCTCAAAGGGCATGTCCGGAAAGAGGCTTTGGTAACGGGCGTCCCAGAGCAATGTAGTGCCCGGGCTGAGTTCCACGCCTTCCCGGTAGGCGTGCATTGGGAAGCTCGGCGAGCCTCCCGCAATGATTGCCGGCACGTCCAACCCTTCGGAAACCAACTGGTCCCGCAGTTTGGCGACCCCTTCAAATGCCTTGTCCGCGGCCGCCTGTCGCTCGCTGGTATCGGTCTGGCGGTTGTGGCCGTCGTAGGCGTGCAACCCGCAGGCTTCCAGGTGGGGGTGGGCGGCGATTTTCCGGTACAGGGCCGCAGCCGCCGCTCCCGGAACAATCCCCGTGCGGTCCATTCCCGTATTCAGGTCCAGGTAAAGGCGGATTTGCGCATTGTGGGAGGTGGCCAGTTCCCCCAATGCTTTCAAGGTCTCCTCGTGGTCCACGAGGGCTGCAAACCGCACCCCGGGGTAGGCCGCCTGCAAGCGTAATAATCGTTCCTGGTCCGGGCCGACGGGTTGATAAGCCAGCAGGATATCCCCGGCCCCGAGGCTGCCGAGCAATTCCGCTTCGGCAATGGTTGCGCATTTAAACCGGTCGATACCCCGCTCCCTTTGCATTTGGATGATTTCGGCCGTCTTGTGCGTTTTAATATGGGGCCTGAGGCGGTCGGGGCTCCCCGCGATTCGGATCATCGCGTCGATGTTCCTGCGGATACGCTCGGGATACACCAACAGGGCCGGGGAGGGGACTTCCCGGGCGTTTTGGATTTCGTACCAGGCGGGAGCTGCTGAGCCTGCGGAGTTTGCTGCCATATCTGCGGAGTTTGCTGCCAAATCAGCGGAGTTTAAACACAGCTTCCACTTCCACCGGGATGTTTCCCGGGAGCATCATCCCCACGGCGCTTCGGACCCCCACACCTTTGTCCGGCCCGAAGACCTCCTGCATCAGTTCGCTGAACCCGTTGATTACCAGGGGGTGGTCCGGGAATTCGGGCGTGGCATTGACCATCCCGAGGGTCTTCACCAACCGGTCGATACGGTCTACCGACCCAAAATGGGTCCGGATGGTGGAGAGCATGGTCAGGCCCACCTGCCGGGCGGCGGCCTTAGCCTGGCTGAGGTCCAGGTCGTCTCCCGCCCGGCCGCGCATCAGCGAGCCGTCTTTCTGCATGGGCCCCTGCCCGGATACGTAGAGGAAGCCGTCCAGTTCAAGGACGGGCTTATACAACCCGGC
>Ga0208934_1000137_pt1 | contig 54141 bp, 41 predicted proteins | sample MalvirDeepMed_s2_FD_184243 | JGI IMG/M metagenome (GOLD analysis project Ga0208934, IMG submission 184243) | Marine viral communities from the Global Malaspina Expedition - Malaspina viral metaG DeepMed_s2 (SPAdes) (version 2) | ecosystem: Environmental > Aquatic > Marine > Oceanic | place... | reverse complement strand
GCTTGAGAAGACGAGTTTCGATCCACTCGCGACGATGAGAGAAATCCTGACCTGTCTGAGCGTCGCGTCCGCACAAAAAAGCGCGGCGGACACAGCGGCTGACGCAGTGGTAGTAGGGTGTCGCCTCGACGGCGATCTGTGCGTTCCTTGCACGGGGCATCTGTAACTCCATCTTTAAATTAACTGTATGAATGAACAGTATCAGAAGATCGGGTATGGGGCTACTTTTGCAGTGGGTGTCCGGATAGGTAGCAGTGGGTGTCCGGATAGGTAGTGACTTTTGCAGTGGGTGTCCGGATAGGTACGGTGGGTGTCCCGATAGGTAGCTGGCACGAGCAGCAAGGCACCGGCCATCAGCAGACCCTGCACAACGTCCGTCCAGGAAACCGCGAGAAAGCCACCGAAAAGGGTATAGGAAATAACGGCAACTGCACCGACGACCACGGCGATCTGGTAATCCATGCCGAATACGGTGTTGAACAGTTTGCCACCGGCGACAAGGCCAGAACCGGTATAGAAAAGGAAGAAGATCAGAATGAAGATGGCCGATACCACCCGCAGCAGGTGGGAATGGTCTTCAAACCGCTTCTCAAAGAACGCCGGCAGTGTGAGGGCATCGTCCGCAATAAAGGAGTAGGACCGCAGACGCTTGGCAACGATCAGCCAGTTCAAATAGGTGCCGGCCAGCAGGCCGCCTGCGAGCCAGAACGCATTGAAGCCGCTGGCCATCGCGAAGCCTGGCAGCCCGAGCAGAAGCCAGCCGCTCATGTCGGACGCACCGGCACTTAATGCGGCCGGGACTGGCCCTAGTTTTCGACCCCCGAGTACGTAATCGGAGAGATCCTGTGTGCGCTTGTAGGCCACGAGACCTATTCCAAGCATCAGTAACAGGTACAGCACAAATGTCACGGTTATAACCACGGTGGAAACCTCCGCATTGTTGTTGTGTCGCACACAAATTTGTTGTGTACATTTTGAGTACGGATCTTGCGCCCGTTCGGTCTTTTTCCATCTGTAACAATTTTTGTTCAGATGATGTCCTTACCAGACTAAAGTAGACGTAATAGACGAATGACCTGAATTAAGGCAATCGCTAGTGGAATCGACTGTTATCTTGCTTTTATTTAGTCAAACCGGTTTTTGGGGTCGTATAAACGCTTATTCAGAGGCTTTTAGGCCACTGAGCAACGGATATTGGGGATGAGCCATGACGGATGATCTGGATCGGCTGGACTGGGCAATTCTGGATGAGCTACAGAAGGACGCGCGGATTACGATTACCGCGCTGGCGACCAAGGTGGGCCTGTCTAAAACGCCCTGTCAGAACCGCGTGAGACGTCTAGAGCGAGAGGGCTACATTCTCGGATACACCACGCTTCTGGATCATCATAAGGTTGGGAAGCAGCACGTCGCGTTTGTGCAGGTTTCGCTCTCGGACACACGCACTCGGGCGCTTGAAGCCTTCAATGACGCTGTAAGGGCGATCCCGGAGGTGGAGCAATGCCATATGATCGCTGCCAATTTTGATTATCTGCTGAAAGTTCGCACCGCTGATATGACGGCCTACCGGGCCGTTCTGGGAGAGAAAATCAATCAGCTCCCTCACGTGAATCAGACCAGCACCTTCGTGGTGATGGAAGACGTCAAAGACGCAGGCTACGGCTTTGGCAGCCATCCCTGATCAGTCTGTTTCTCTGGGAATCATTGTCGGGAGAGGGCGGCAGGTGACGATGCCTATCCCGAAGACGATGCCGACCCGGAAAAAGAAAAGCGCCCGATTGGGCGCTCTTTAAGGCTGTATAGTCGAATGTGACAGTGACCGACCCACCGGCGGATCGAAATACAGGGTGTAAATCGCCCGATCCAGTACGGCCTGACCGTTCCAGGCGGGGGTGTTGTTGATGATGCCGACCACCGCCCAGACATTATGATTTTCGTCTCGGGTAAAGCCGGCCACCGAGCGGACATTCTCCAGGGAGCCGGTTTTGAATCGACCCTCGCCCCGAAGGCCCGAATCCCGCAGGCGTCGATACATGGTGCCATCCATTCCCGTCATGGACAGGGAGGAAATCAGATCGGAAGCATAACGGCTCGACCAGATGTGACTGAGAATATGGGCACCCTGCCGGGCGGAAATACGAGCATCGCGGCTGAGACCTGCGCCGTTGTCAATGACCAGGCCGCGGGTGTCGATGTCCTCAGAACGGAGCCAGTTAGTGATGGCGGCAATACCGGCAGTGCGGTCGTCAGTGCTGTCGTCCTTACGGCGTTCGGCGCCAATGGTCAGCAACAGCTGCCTGGCCATGACGTTGTTACTCCACTTGTTGATATCGCGAACCGTGGTTGCCAGGTCGGCGGAAGTGGAAACGACCATCAGGCGGGCGTCCTCCGGAGTGACAGCCAGGCGATCACGACCGGTGATCTCGCCGCCCATATCTTCCCAGAGACCTCGGATCAGGCCTGCCGTGAAATATTCGGCGGGCATCAGTGAGAAATAGGCAGTGGTGCGGCAGCCTTTCGCCAATTTGCCTTTGACGCGGACCACATAGCCATTGGCGGTTTTCTGGGGATGCCAGTCAAACCGATTGCGGCCCTGGCAGGAGCCTGTTTCCAGCATTTCTACCTGATTATCAATCGTGACTCCGGCAATCTCCGGCGAGCTCCAGGCGCGGGTGCCACGCTCATCGGCGCGGACCTGAAACTGCTGAAGATTGAAATTGGTCAGATAAGGAGACGGCTCTACCAGAAAGGGCGCATAGGGATTATTGCCATTGTCCACAAAATGCGGGACGCCCTGAGGCAGATGAAAGTAACTGCCATCGAGGATGAGATCGCCGATGATGTGTTTGAGTCCCATGCCCTTGAGTTCCTGGAGCATGGACCAAACCCGCTCCTGATCAAGTTTTGGATCACCACCGAAGCGCACGTACAGGTTGCCGTGAAGGGTGTCGTCCTTCAGTTCGCCGTCGGTGTAGAAGCGGGTGTCCCAGGTAAATGTGGGCCCCAGGATTTCCAGCGCAGCATAAGTCGTCAGCAGCTTCATCACGGAGCCGGGGTTCATTACGGCGTCAGCGTTGATCGACTGATCAATGCCTGGACCGGTAAGGGGCAGGGCGATAAAACTCAGGCCCTCTGTGCCATTGAGCTTTTTGTCTGCCTCGCTGAGCAGGTGCTGCTTCCAGGACTCAGCCGGGCCATCTTCGGCGATCACGTGGCCTGAAGAAAACAGGGCTGACAGGCTGAATGTCACGGCTGAGGCCAGACCCAAAGCTCGCTCGCGGGAAATGCGCATACGTCTTTCCAGAATGGAATTCTAAAGCAACTGAACAGGGCCGGATGGCCTTCACCTGAGCGCGAAACTACGCAACTGAAAGAAGATTACATTCGCTTCTTAACAAAATAGCTCAGCAAGCCAGAAACTACTATGAAGCCGCACAAATTTTGGGGAATGCCGCCGTTAATTCTTGTATCAGGCTTGCGGGGGCTTTTGGTGAGGCGGGCGCCTTTTGCCGGCCAATGATAATGGATGTGATCGCTGAAGGGTGCGGATGGTAAGGTTTCACTCCCAGGGCGGGCAGCAGCTGAGACTTGGTGTCTCGCTGGGGCTTCCAGTTTCGGGCAAAGAGACGTCACTTTCGGGTAATCAATAGCAGGAGTAGCAATGTCGAATTTTCTGAAGCATCAGTTGGATGTGGCGGGCTCCGTAGCCACCTCAACATTGACGGGCTGGCGGGGCTGCATGGTGGTCAAGGCCGCGCGGGCGCCAGAGAAACCGCTGGTTTTGTATGAGTTTGAGGCTTGCCCGCACTGCCGGAAGGTCCGTGAGGCGCTGACGGCCCTCCATCTGGATGCGGATATCCGGCCCTGTCCCAAAGGCGGCGAACGGTTCCGGCCGGAAGCGCAAACCCTCGGGGGCAAATTGCAGTTTCCGCTGCTCGTCGATGAAAACACCGGCGCTGTGATGTATGAATCCGAAGCCATTGTAGATTATCTTTTTCGCGAATATGGCGGCCGGCCAGTGCCGAAGCTCTACTCCACGGCGTCAGTTAAAACGGCACTGAGTTCAGCGGGATCGGTGGCTCGAGCCCTGAATGGGCTAAAAGCGCGGCCTTCTATCGCTCCGGAGCAACCACTGGCGCTATGGAGTTTTGAAGGCAGTCCTTACAGCCGGCTGGTCCGCGAAAAGCTTTGCGAGCTGGAAATTCCCTACCGTCTGCACAACCTGGGCAAAGAACACTGGCAAGAGATCGGTCCTGCGAAAATGCGCCTCAAGCCTGGCCCTTATAAGCCGCTGCCTGGCGGAAAGCGCGAAGCATTTTTTGCTGAGCATCAGCGGGTGCAGGTGCCGTATCTGGAAGACCCGAATACCGGCGCGTCACTGTTTGAGTCGCGAGACATCCTTGAATATCTGGAGAAAACCTACCAGCGATAAATGGCGCGTCCTGAAGGACCTCGGCAATCTGACGATCTCGCCGGGGTCCTCTCTGGGTGGCTGATGCGCTATGGCGCTATTGCTTAGCTCCGATGGACGATCACAAGGGCGCCAACTCCAGCTGAATCAGTCCCAGTGCGGTGCGAAATCCGGGTCGGCGATGCGTTCGCCACGATCCAGGCCGTCGATCGCGGCGATCTCTTCCGCCGAGAGTTCCAGGTCCAGAGCTTCGAGGTTAGCTTTCTGATGTTCAGCGCGGGTCGAAGAGGGAATGGGCACCACTTTGCGTTGCCGGCACCATGCCAGCACCAATTGAGCGGCTGTGACGTTGCGGTCACGAGCGATGGAGCTGAGGGTTTCATCTTCCATTACCTTGCCGACGGCTAGCGGCATGTAGCCCGTGGTTGTGATGCCGAGGCGGCTGGCGTGCTCAACAACTTTGCGATTGGCCAGGAACGGATGTACCTCGACCTGATTCGTTAAAAGCTGGCCTTCCCCGAGAATGGAAACAGCCTGATCGAGATGTGCGCAGGTAAAATTGGACACCCCGATATGGCGGGTCAGGCCTTCTGTGCGAGCCTTTCGCAATGCCTGAAGGTAGTGCTCCATGGGTACTTCATCATCAGGAGAGGGCCAGTGAATGAGCAGTAGATCCACGTGATCGGTTTTTAGCTTGGTCAGGCTGTCACGTATGCCATTCATCACGCCGTCGCCGCCAAGTTCGTCATACCAGATCTTGGTGGTCAGGAAGAGTTCCCGCCGCGGAATGCCGCTTGACACAATCCCGTCGCCAACGGCGGATTCGTTCTCGTACATGCGTGCGGTATCAATGTGCCTGAAGCCCAGTGACAGGGCGCTGCGAACGGCGTCCCGCGCATCATTGCCTTTCAGGCGAAACGTGCCTAAACCGATGGCCGGAATCGATTCCTGAGTCATACATTCTCCTTTCGGTTGATGTTGGCGATCATTCAAACAAATAAAGTGAGTTCAGAGGGTTACGACAATGTATGAAGGACATTGCCTGTGCGGAGCGGTTACATATCGGTACGACGGCCCACTGGGACCGATCACTCTTTGTCACTGTGATATGTGTCAGCGTGGCCGGGGTTCGGCGTTCTCGGCGACAGCTCCGATACAGGGAGTGCACATACGATGGCAGGGCCAGGCCAATGTCACCGAATATGAATCAAGCCCGGGAAGGTTTCGGGCGTTCTGTAGCCAGTGTGGAACCCCAATTTACCACCGGGTTGATGCGATTGCGGGATTGCTGCGCCTGAGCATAAGCACTCTTTCGGGACCGCACACCCTGAAGGTCGATCACGAAACCTATGTGGCCCATGAGGCGACCTGGTTTGCGCCCTTGTCTGAAGTTCCCGCGCCGAGGTACGCGGGCTCCCGCCGCAACAGCCAGCCTTCGTCTGATGTGTGAACGGGCAGGCCCAAAACGTCCCGCCTTTTGCCATCGATATTGGTGATCCGCAGTCGGCCTCAAGCTGCCTTCGGGGACTGCAGAATATCATTTTTGTAACCTCGTCTAGAGGTGTCAAATTTTGTGGCCTAGTTAAAATTTGCTTTGCGGTGGCCTGTAAAGACTAGCGAATTTGCCGGATTTCCTCACATTCCCTACTGGTGAGCGTTGACGAGATGCAGGCACCGGCGTACTACTGTTAGTGCCTTGGCGAAGGGAGTCTTCAACAAGGCACAACTCTGTTACGTGGGACCTGAACGCGAAGGTTTTGTTTCCGGTCAAGGGACCACGTTCTAGACAGGGCTTTAACGACAAGTCCCGTTTCAGACAGATTGACAAATATAAAGAGGAAAGTGATATGAGCTCCACGGTATTCACCAAGAAAGCAGGCCTGCTCAGCTCCGCTGTAGCTGCGGCTGCCATGTTCGGCGCTGGCGCAGCCAACGCTGACACCAGCACTGACCTGACCCTGACCTGCCCTTTCCCGCTGATCGGCGTCCAGACCCTTCAGTCAACTGTGACCACCAACATCCCGGCTACTACTGAAGTTGGCGTTCCGACTCCGAACTTCAACATCACTGCCGTCAACCAGATCCCTGCTGACGCCGCTGTTGGTCTTGGCCTGGTCAGCGCACGAACTCTGGAAGGTAGCGCAGCGGTCGATTCACGTCTGGTTCAGTCCAGCGGCACTCTGCCGCTGCCCGTACCTCTGGCTATTGAAGAAACTACTGTTCCTTCACCTGCAGCTCCTTTCTCTGTATTAGCCAGCGGTCAGACACCTTCTCTGACTTTCGAGGCTGTTGACACCATCGACATCTTTGTTGATGACATCGTTCTGGATATTACTGCACGTACTGCCGACGGTAGCATGGCTCCGGCTCCATTAGGCGAGTTCACTTCCGACTGTACCATCGAGGGCGGTGCTCAACTGCTGACTTCTTTCGACGTCGTCGATCCTAACGGCGGTGGAAATGACGATCCTGCCGAGCTGTCTCTGGGCGAAAGCTCTCTGGCACTGGGTTCTGTCGTTGCAGGTCAGACCTCTTCTGACAGCGTTACCATCACCAACGTTGGTGACGAAGCTCTGAGCATCAGCGGCATCTCTGTTTCTGGTGACACTGCGTTCTCCTCAACTGACAACTGTACTACTCTGGCCGCTGACGAGAGCTGTACTGTTAACGTAACTTTCGCGCCTTCAACTGAAGGTTCCTTCAGTGGCGCTCTGGACGTCGCTACCAACGGTGGCAACGGATCTGTAGCCCTGAGCGGTACTGGTACCTTGGCTGCAACTCCAGAACTTAACGTTTCTGGTTCACTGGCGTTTGGTCAAGCTGCAGCTGGCTCTACCAGCACGCAGTCCGTAACTGTTGCGAACGATGGCGCAGCACCTCTGCTGATCTCCGGCGTTTCTCTGGCCGGCTCCAGCGCGTTCACTCAGCAGAGCAACTGTGGCTCTTCTGTAGCCGCTGGTTCCAGCTGTACCGTTAACGTGACCTACGCTGCCGGCGCAGCGGGTTCTTCTGAGACTGGTACTCTGACCATCGCGACTAACGACGGCACCGAAACTGTGTCGATTTCTGGCAGCGTTGCAGGCGGAAATGGCGGCGGTGTTGTTCCTTTCATGTTCGATCTGGAAGGTACTTCTACCCTGGCCAAGTCCAACTCTGTTCTGCCGCTGAGCGGTTCTATCGATGCGGTCCTGACCCTGAGCAGCCAGACTTTCGTGGCTGACCTGGCTCTGGATCGGACTACCGTCATGATCCCGGTTATCAAGGGCTTCCGTAAATGGTCAAGCACCGCGACCATCGAATTTGAAACTGTTGGCGACACCGCCGGTTCACTGGCTGGCGGTCAACTGGTTTCAGAAACCGAGCTGTTTATCAAGGTGCCTAAGGTTACCGTCCCCGTGTTTGGCTTCCCGATCCGTATCGGTGGCGGCGCTGAATGTAAGATTGGCGAGACGACTACCATCGTCCTCCAGTCTGCAGAGGGTGAGACCTTCAACCCGCTTAGCGGCGGCATGGTCACAGGTACCTATGACATCCCTGAGCTGGAACACTGCGGTGTTCTGACCGGTCTGCTGAACCTCTATGTGGCTGGCGAAAACAACACCATCAGTGCTCAGCTGAATCCGGTACTGTAATTTAGTACGGATGAAGTAAGTGGTAGATGATTCCGGGCGTGCCGAAAGGGACGCCCGGTATTTGGGTGCAGGGGATAGTAACTCTGCGCCTGTAGTGTGATGTAGTAGTAAGTACGTAGTGTGTAAGTAAGTTAAATTGCAAGTCGTAAACAAAAAAACAATTTCGTTTGCAACCAAGAAGGACAACAAAAATGAGCCTGAAGAAATCTGCTTTTGTGCTGGCCGTGGCCGCTATGCCGCTGGCTGCTCAAGCTGACCTGCGTCCGATGGACGAAGTCGCCATGGGCGACGTCACCGGTCAGGCTGGTGTGACCATTGAACTCGAAACCAAAATCGACATCGGTGAAGTGATCTATACCGATGAAGGTTCACTGGGTATCAAGGACGTGTCTATCGGCGGTGCGAACCGCACAGACATGTTCGCCGAAACCATCGCCAATGGCATTGGACCCCTGGTTCCGATTTCTGGCGATCTGCTCGACCGCATGAAAGTCGATATCGACATCAATGCGGGCGGTGACGCCATCATCCGTATCTGGCCGAACGGCACCGCAGCTCCAGTTGACTTTAAAGTAACGACTGGCGCCTGGACCCTGAGCGGTACCGACGGCACTACCACTCTGCTGGATAACCTGCTGATCGAAGGTATCTTCACAGAGTTCCTCGCAACCGTAGACAACTCTGAAGACAAGCTGAACCTTCAGATGCGTATCGGTATCGACAACATGGAATTCGACGTACCGTTCCTGGGCATTGGCATCCGCGGAATGCGTGTGACCGGCGCCAACTACGACGTCGCTCCTAACGTCCTGACCGCTAACGCTCTGGTTAACCTTGATATGTACAAGGGTACCCGTGCTAACGGTGGCGACGCTCTGGTTGTTGACCTGGCCCAGTTCGACGCTGACATCATCATCGGCGCGATCGAAATCGGCGGTACTTCAATCGGTTCTCTGAAGTTCGACAACCTGTCGATCACAGAAACCTCCATGAAGATCTACGGTCACTAATCAGCGACCGAAGTACTTCGGAAACCCCTTCGGAAACGAAGGGGTTTTTTTATGGCCAAAGAAAAACCCGGGGGCTTTGACACCCTCCGGGTTTTTTTACGACGCGTTTACGAAGCGAAAGCGATTAGAACGAGACGTTCAGACGGGCCACACCCGGGAAGCTGAAGGTGTCTGCATCGCCGATGTTGATCATTACAACATCCAGTGTCACACGATCCTTGACCATCCAGCGCACGCCGAGATTGACGATAGCGTCCTGATCGTCTTCGGTGGAGAATCCGGCTTCGATACCTGGCTGGAAGCGTCCGTAGTCGGTTTCCGGGAGATTGAAGTAGGCGCCAACACCGAAGTTCACGTAGGTATCGTCGTCTTCATTATCCACGTCGATGCCATTCACCTCGCCGTCAACGCTGTAACGACCGTAAACCACTTCTGGAGCGAAGTTCAGAATCAAGGTGTCGATCGTCATGGTCAGCGCCGTACCTAGGCGCATGTTGGTGCGGTGCTCATCGTACTGATCGTAATCAACACTGGTGTGACCGAAGCCGCCATACACCGACCAGTCGAACTGAGTCCGGTCTGTGTCTTCAAGCCCTGGGATGCTGTACTTGAACAGTGCCTCGTTGGACGTGTTGGCTTCAGGAATGGCCGTGTTGGTTCTGCCGCCACGGAGAATCAGTTCGCTGCTAGGCAGGCCAACGCGAATGCCGCCACCGAACTGGCCTTCTTCCAGGCCGGCTTCAAGGTCAGCCGAAACACTCTTTGCCGGGGCGGTCATGCCGCGCTCAAGTACGAAGCCGCGAGTCGGCTCTACGAAGTCAGTGGATTGAGCCATCGCCGGAGCGGAGGCGCAAGCGATAGCTGCGAGCAGAGCAGATTGATTCCATGCTTTCATCGTAGTTTTTCCTTCTGATAAAAAAGTTCCGGCAGTGCGCTGCCTGACAGCGTGCACCTAAGAAAGATCTTTAAGCCGGACTGTGACTGCGAACGGACGCTGAAGGCCGCTGCCACGGGCCAGGACAAGATAGTGAACGGTGGCCAAGGGCGGGCAAATTCAGCGAATGCAGGGCCGCGGCACCTTGATATCAAACCCGGCCTTCGAATGGCAGTTAAATACCCGCAATAACCGCTTGGCTGGACACTGTTTCAAGCGAAGAAGGCCGTGAGAGAGTTGCGAGGAGTTTTCAGCCTTTGGCCAAGTCAGTAGCGGGCAGGCAGCGGCTGATCTGTTCCAGATCCATGTTGCTGCCAGTCAGGATTAGAGCCGTGGGTTTATTGGCGTCGACCGCAACACGCCCTTCCATGAGCGCCGCTAGCCCCACAGCCGCACCGGGTTCCACGAACTGATGGCCATCAGTCATCAGCAGGCGCGTCGCGTTCGCGATGGCTTCCTCAGAAACAGTCACCAGTTTATCCACCCATTGACGGCTCAGAGCGTAGGTCAGATCTCCCACGATGGCGGGAGCAAGACTTGATGCCCAGGTGTTAACGCTCGCCAGGCTGGCCTCGGAACTGGCGTGCTGCCAAGCATTGGTCATGGTGGCGGCCCCCTCGGGCTCAACGCCAATCAGTTCCAGATGCGGATAGGTGTGCTTGAGCGTAATGCCAAGCCCTGAGAGCAGGCCCCCGCCTCCAACGGGACAGAGAACGCGTGTCAGCCAGGGGGCCTGGCCAAGCAGTTCCAGCCCTGTGGTCGCCTGACCGGCAATAACCCGCGCATCGTTATAAGGATGCGCAAGTGTGCGGCCTGTGGTGCGCTGGAGCTCATGACAGTGTGCTACCGCCTCGCCAATGGTGCCGCCGACGATCACCTCGGCGCCCAGCGCACGGGTTCGTGCTATTTTCGATGGACTTGACCCATCCGGCATTATCACGGTCACCGATACATTCTGCTGCCGCGCCGCCCAGGCCAAGGCGATGGCATGATTGCCGGCTGATACGGTCACCAGTCCGGGCGCCAGCTCTTCCCGCGAGGCGGTGAGAAGCCAGTTCATGGCGCCCCTGGCCTTGAAGCTGCCCGTGCGCTGCATGTGCTCGCATTTGAGCCATAGTGGCTGGCCCACGGCGTTCTGGAGATCCGGAGCCGACACCAACGGTGTCTCGATCACCCATGAGCGGATTCGCTCGCGAGCCTGGGCTGCAGACAGAAACGAGGGCAGGGAAGTCATCTGATCTCCGCGTCTGAGGCTTTGGGAATGGTCAGCATGATGCAGAAGCCCACGACAAGAAAGACCAGAATCACACTGATGCCCAGGCGCTGACTGCCTGCCAGTGCAGTTACCCAGCCCACCAGCAACGGGCCTGCAAAGGCCGTCGCTTTGCCCGAAAAGGCAAACAGGCCGAACATCTGGGTTTTAAGATGGTCCGGCGCGATTCGGGCCATATAGGCGCGGCTGGACGCCTGCAGCGGGCCAATGAATACGCCCAGAATCATTCCGAAAACCCAGAACAGAGTGGCCGACTGGACAACCAGAATTCCGGTCAGCGACAGCGCCAGCCCGATCAGTGAGACCAGGATGGTGTTACGGCTGCCGATGGCATCATCGACCCAGGCAAAGCCGAAAGACCCGAGGCCGGCGGTGACGTTCAGAGCGATAGCGAAATACAAAACCTCAGACTGGGACATGCCAAAGGAACCGGCCGCGTAAACCCCGCCAAAGGTGAAAACGGTAGCCAGGCCATCCGTGTACAGCATCCGAGCGATAAGAAACTTCATGATCAGCCGATACCGGCGCAGCTCCCGGATGGACTGCCGCAACTGCGCCAGACCATCTCGGACGGCCTGGGCAAGGCGTACGCCGGTCGCCGGGCGATCAGGCGTGTATAGCGCCAGGGGAATGGTAAAAATGCCGTACCAGAGGCCGGCAAGCACAAACGTTGCCCGAACGTGCTCAAGCTCGTCGCGATCCAGCCCAAGCCAGGTCGTATCGCCGTCAATCAGGACAAAAAGCGCAATCAGCAGGCTGGCCAGCCCGCCCAGGTAGCCCAGTCCCCATGCCCAGCCGGACCATCTCCCCATGCTTTCAGAACTCGTCAGGTCCGGAAGCATCGCGTTATAGAAGATAAACGCGAACTCAGCGCCGAGCACTCCGACGCTGATCCAGAATGCCGCTTCCCAGAATTCGTCGCTGGACGGCTCCACAAACCAGAGCATGATTGAGGCCAGAACTGCCAGAGCGGTGAATCCCAGTAACCAGGGTTTCTGGCGCCCGCCACGGTCAGCAATTGCGCCAAGTACCGGTGCCAGAAGGGCAATCGCAAGCCCGGAAAGGCCGATGATATTGCCCCAGGCTTCCGTCCCGGCAACCTCGTCACCCACGACGGACTGACTGAAGTAACGAGCGAAGATGAACGTCAGCACGATGCTGAAAAAGGCGCTATTAGCCCAGTCGTAGAGCGCCCAGGACCAGAGGCCTTTGCGGTCGGCGGGCGGAGTGGTTGGTGCATTTATCGTCGAAGACTTGACTGACATCAGACGCCTCGGTTGGGCAGATTAGGGATGGAGCCGTATTTTTCTCGGTGGCCCGTCTCGCCCCAGACAACGGGCTGGCCATTGCCGGCAACAGCCTAAAGTCCATGGCCAGGGACCTACGGGTAAGTTTCATGGCCTGCCAAAGGAAAACTTGGCAAAACGCCCACAGGTTCAAGGAGTGTAACCTAACAAATGCACTAGACTTTAGGAGCCTCTAAATAACTCCGAATCGCCTCTGCGCGCCCTGCGGGGCTTTCAGAGCGATCCACTCTCGTCGTTGTGACTTCTTGAGAGGCAACCAGCCTTGCTGCGAAGCCACGCCTAAAGAGTGAAGCGCTCTGAAAGCCAGAGGCGATCCGGTGTTGTTCAGAGGCTCCTTTATCACCTGACCATGACGTATTAGGACGAGACCCCGATTTTATGAGCCAAGCCCCAACAGTAATGCGTTCATTGGGTTACGGCGAGCAGCTTTGGTACCGGTTAAGCCAGGGCGCGTCGAATAGTGTAGTGATGGTTTTCGATCTCCAGGGTGAAGTGGATCCCGAACGTTTTCGTAGTGCGCTTGAGCGCGTTCAGGCGAGGCATCCGCTGCTACAGGCATTTGTCGATGATTCCGTCTCGCCGCCGCGATACATGAAAGCATCGACCCCTGAACTACCGCTTACGATTGCGGACCGGAAAATAAAAGATCAATGGAAGGAGCTGGCGCGGGCCTGGCTTTCCCGCTCTGTCGGGATCAATGGTGAGCTCCTCTGGAGCGTTACTTTGCTGCTCGGCGAAGGCAGCAGCGAAGCGGTTTTTCACTTAAACCACACCATTATGGATGGCCACTCACTGCAGGTTATAGCGTCGGATCTCATGCGTGCGTATGACGAGCCTGACAAGCCTCTGGCGCCTATCCCGGAGGTCGGCTCATGTGAGTCCCTACTCCCTCAGAAGGGAGTGCTTGGGGGGCTGTGGGGCGCATTTGCAACGGTCCGGAATATGTTCAAGCGACCGGCAGGTCGTCTGCTCGATATAGGCGGAACGCCCGGCACCGATGGCGCTGTTCCAACGGGTACTGGCTACAGGATTGTTGAGCTTGATAAGGACGTAGCCTCCGGATTCATGAAGCAGGTCAAGGCCAGTGGCCAGGGTCCCCATGCTACCGTTGCGGCCATGATGATGCTCGAAGCCCGAGCCATGAACTGCCCAGAGGCTGATTCGATAGTGTCCAAGTTCAGCGCGGCGGTGAATATTCGCCCGAAGCTGGCGATGGATGTGAACGAGCAGGTGGGCTATTTCGTCACAGGATTCCAGTCAATCTTTTCCCTTAAAAAGGAGGATGATCTGGAGTCGCTGGCCGCGCGAGTGAACGAAGATATCCATACTCGCTATAACCTGGATTTCATCGCGGGCAGTATTCTGTTCAAGCGACTGATTCTGGCGGTGAAGCGTGATGCGCAATCACTGGTCACAGCCGCTCGTAAGAGCGCTCGCTTTCCGCTGCACCTGACCAACCTTGGTCGGTTGAACATCCAGGCCGAGGGCGGTGGATTGTATTTGCGGCGGTTTATGGCGATACCCAGCATTGAGGTCAGCGGCAGAGCCATGATTCTGCTGCAGCTGCAGTCGTTTGAGGGACGCCTGCAATTACTGTTCACCTGGGTAGAGCCTCAAACGGATCCTGTTTTCGCAGAACGGTTCGTCGAGGGTGTGGCGGCGCGCGTGCGCGAATATGCTGGCGTAACAGAGTCAACGCCTTCGCCAGAGGCAGCCTCCGTCTAACTCTGAATGACCTATGAACTTTTCCCGTGGTGGTTTTCCAGGCGATCCAGGGCCTTTTGGCGGTTTGCGTGAGGTTGCCAGCCTCTGCGTGAACTTGCGCCTGACGCACAAATCGGTCTCGCGGTAGGAATTCATCCAGAGCTGACCAGACGCACCCAGGACCTCGGAACCAATAACAACAGAATTGTGAAGTGGAAGAACCTATGAACAAAGCCGAATTTGGCCTGGATCAGTTAAAGGCCACTGATGTTCAGGAATTCGTTACCGTTTACGAGCCTGCCATATCGGGTGACATCGAAAAGCTGAAGCAGATCATTCTGCAGAACCGGGATTTCTTTCTGGCGAAGATTGCCGAAAGAGGCGTCATTCTTTTCCGGGGATGGGGACATCCTTCCGATACCGATTTTCGGTATCTGGTGCACGAGTGCATGGGAATGACACCCTGGAACGGTTTCAACCTACGCAACACGCCCGGATTCATCGCCAGTTGGCTTCGCCAATACAGTGAAGGTCTCGTCGGCGGCGGTGACTATCGCCGCTATATCGATAACAACACAGTGCAACTGGGCCCAGCAGGCAACTCGATTCAGGGGCCGCACACCGAAGGGGCTGTGCGCCCTGAGCGCTCTCGATATCTCACCTTGTGCTGTTTTGAACCCGCTCCGGTGCGTGGTGAAACCGGTATGGTGGATTTCAACACGGTTTACAAGGCGCTCCCGGAAGAAATGAGGCAGAAATACGACCGGGCCTGGAATCATTTTTCCTATCGGACTGCCCGTAAGCCGACGCTGTTTGATCGCATCGTCGTCCGTTTCAGCCCAATGGCGTCGAAGCGGCGAGAAGACGGCCATCTCGACATGGTGGTTGAACCTTCTCCGTTGGTGGTGCGGGTCCCGGAAAACGACCTGCCTTGCCTACAGCCGTGGGCTTTCGCCAGGAACACCAACGGGCCGGCTTTCGAAGCGGCTAAGGCCGTGTTTTCCCATCGCTGCGAACTGAGGCCGGATCACACTGCCCAGAACATGGACCTGACCTGGACTCTGACCGATGAAACCGGTGCACCGATGGAGTGGACAGAGGAAGAGCAGAAACAGTTGTTTGAGACCACCTACCGAAAAGCGCAGTTGATGAACTGGCAAAAAGGCGACATTGCGTTTGTGGACAACGTTCGCGTCGGTCATTGGCGGATGGACGGCGAGCAGGGCAACCGCAAAATTGTCCAGATTCAGACCACCAGTTTCGATGCCAGCGGCTTTGCACAGACGCCGGCGGCTGGGGCTCAAAACGTCTGAGGCAGTCGTCTGGTTCTCGGATAAGTTATTCCGGAAGGCAAACAGAGGCTTGATTGATCAAGCCTCTGTTTTTTTGGCTCGCCAGTGGTCAGTCGCTGACTTCGGCGTTGTGATAGACGTTCTGAACATCGTCCAGATCGTTAAGCATGTCGAGAAACTTCTCGAACACCTCGGCGTCTTCGCCTTCGACCACGGTGCTGGTCTGGGGCAGGAACTGGATTTCGTCCACTTCAAATTCCGGGTTGTCGAAGTGATCGACGATCGCCTGCTTGGCTTTACCGTACTCAGTGTTCGGCGCGAACACGGTCACCAGACCCTCTTCGCTGTGCTCCAGGTCTGTAACGTCTACGTCGGCTTCCATCAGCGCTTCGAGCACCGCATCAGGGTCCTCTGCCTTGAACCCCAGGATCGCGCAGTGATCAAACATGTGGCTGACGCTTCCCTGAGTGCCGATCTTGCACTTGGTTTTGGTAAAGCAGAAGCGGACATCCCCAAACGTGCGGTTCGGATTATCTGTCAGGCAGTCGACAATCACCATGCAGTTACCAGGCCCGAAACCCTCGTACCGGGCCGGTGAGAAGTCCTCGCCGCCCGCGCCTCTGGCTTTTTCTAGGGCCTTGTCGATCACGTGGGTAGGAACCTGATCTTTCTTTGCCCGGTCAATAAGGCCGCGCAGAGACAGGTTGCTATCCGGATCGGTGCCGCCACTTTTGGCGCAGACGTAAATTTCACGTCCGTATTTGCTGTAAACCTTGGTCTTGGCGTCAGCGGTTTTGGCCATAGAGGCCTTGCGGTTCTGATAGGCTCTGCCCATGATGCTCCTTCCTGCACGTTCCGCGAAAATGCTGGAGCGTATAGTACTCGACGGTGCTCGTCTGACGGAACCTGCGAAAGGGAGTCTGTTCACAGTCCCCGGTTTCTGTGTCGATTAACGACACTCTGGTGTGGTTGAGCGCCGAGGTTTTCCCGCTTTTCACCCTGTTTCAGGAGCAATCGTGCTTTCCGATCTGATTCTTTACCAATACGCGCTGTCTCCCTTCTCAGAGAAAATACGAGCGATGGCCGGCTATTGCGGAGTGAGCTGGTGCGCTGTTGACGTCACTTCTGCGCCGCCGCGTCCGGAACTGCTGGCACTGACCGGTGGCTATCGTAAGATTCCGGTGGCTCAGATTGGCGCCGATGTATTCTGTGATACACGTACCATCGCCCGTGAACTGGAGCGTCTGTCTGGCAAAACCGGCCTCGATGTTGCCCAGGCTGATGACGAGGTGAAAGCGTTTGTTAAGCGGTGCGATCTTGAACTGTTCTTTGCCTGTCTTATCGGATCGTCCAACCTGCGTTCTCTCTGGAATCTCCTGAAGGCGACCTCTCTGACCGAGACGGTTCGGTTTTTCGGTGACCGGATCGCCATGGGTCGTAAAGCCAAAGTCCAGGCACCCTCCCCAGGCAAGGCTAAAAAGCTTCTGGATGAGCACCTGCATGATCTGTCCCGTCGTCTGGAGAACTATCTCTTCCTGTTCGGCGAAGAGCCGTGCATTGCTGATTTCAGTGCCTATCATGGACTTTGGTATGTACGCGAGGTCTCGGGGCGTAATTTGAAGAAAGACTTTCCCGCGGTGGAGGCCTGGATGGATCGCATTCGGAACTTCGGTCACGGCGCACGGGAAACCATCACGGCGGACCAGGCCCTGGATGTGGCCCAGAAAGCCAAGCCAAGAGCGGTTGCTAAGGACTATCAGGCGGTCGACGGCAGCCCGGGAATGAACACCCGGGTAACGATCGCCCCGTCAGATTACGGTCGTGATCCCGTCCGGGGCTGGGTGGTTGGCAGTGGCGAGCATGAGTGGGTGATCGCGAGGGAAGACAGCCGGGTAGGACTGGTACACGTTCACTTCCCGACCGAAGGGTTTAGAGTTCGCGAAGACAGCTGACAAGAAATCCCAGCCACAAAAAAGCCGCAGGGTCCGGCCTGGGGCCGGATTGCGGCTAAAACAGTCCAACAACGGGAACTGCCACTCACGAGAAAATCGTTGGGCTTCGTGTCGTGTACGAAGCCCTGCCGGGACGGCACCAGCGGATCAGTGCCTCAGGCAGTTACTTCTACTGCCTTCTCAATGTCCCGGATGAGTTGATCACGATCAATGATGTGACCAGCCTGGTCGCTAATACCCAGAAGACGACGCAACCAAGGCTCTTCAGTCAGGTTTACCTGGAATTGCAGCGTCGGCATGTACTCATAACGCTTACCACCAATCTTCCACGTTACCAGCGGCGCCAAGTGCGGCTGGCCTGATGGATCCCGCTGTACCTGTTCGCTGCGAACCTTCTGCCAACTGATGTGCAGATCTTCCAGTCCACGCTTATGTTCGATTTCACGTTCGATGCTCGGACCAATTACGCGCTGTGTTGAAATGCCCATGTTTACGCCCTCCCGGGTTATCTGATGAAGCTTCTGTCTTTCTCGCCCTGATTGGTCGAGTGATTGCGTCACCGATCAATCGCTGTCAGAAGCTTATGTGTACGACTGTACACCCAAAAAATTTTAAAGCAAGCGCCATCCTGATTTATGGCCTTTAATGACATGCCGGGTTTGAAAAATAAAGTCATTTAAAACAGTGTTATACGTTCATTTTGGGTATTGGTTTTGGGCCTTGCGACAAGATGTGAACAGCTATGATTTCAGGGCCGAAAAGATAAGAAAATCAATTAGTTTGTGATGAATGCAGAATGCTCTTTGCTTTCAAAAGTGTGATCTGGTCGGTAGTTTTTGTGGCGATTGGTTTGCGCAGGCTTCTGTCTGATGATCGATGGTTTGTCGAGTAAATATGGCAATCGCTGAGCCATTGCGGCGGCCGTGAAAAGCTCGTGGCGATAAGGGTGCGGGAGGTGGCAAGGATACGGGAGGTCAAGAGGCTTAGCGGCGTCAGTGGCGATAGGACGCTGCTCGATAATGCCGCAGCCCAGACGGCCAGAGGCAGCGAGGCTCAACGAAGGGCATCAAACGGAAAGCATCAAAAGATGCTGGGGGAGAAGATCGATCGGTTGCCGGAGGCTGGAGCGGCCCCATTCGGTCTGGCCGGCCAATACCTCAGAGAGTATGGCGACCAGACCAGCGATCAGCTGAAATATCAGGCGAAGGAAGGAATACGGTTAATGCCCGTTTTAATCGCGGTGCCGAGAGCGAACTCGAGCAGGCGCCCGGTGCCAGGCAGGATATCGTCGTAATCGATGGTGTACTGGATTCGGGTACCGCCATCCGAGGTATCGCTGAAACGGATCTTGCCACGGTGGTTGCGGAAAGGTGTCAGTGAAATCAGGCGATACTCAATCACTTCGTTGGGCTCGAAACGGGTCACTTTTTCACGAATACCAACCGGCCCCACGCCAATCAGTCTGACGGAGCCATTGCCGTTGGGATCAGCCTGGTCGCTATCCTTGATACGACGGGCCGGCGCCATCAGAAGCCGGCCAAATTGCTTGTGGTCGGCGAACAGCTTGAATACCTTGTCCCGGTTGACGGCGACCGTCTTGTCAATTTCGATGCGGTAGTGCCCCATGGTAACTCCTCTTTGGCCAGATGTTTTTTTCTGATAGGCGCGCCTGAGCCTTACTGCCAGGTCGGCCGCCCGGCCCCTACAGATCACTGGGTGACCGGCCGGGTAAAGGGGGAGCACAGATTACCGCTTCGCGTCTGAATGGACCAGACGGGGGCCTCGAATAAGTTTTTGTTCAATAGGCAATGAATGCGTTGACCGGGTGCTTGCAACTCAACGCCCTTGAGCAACGTCGGCCAAGCTTCCCGAAGCTTAACTCTCCGCGACCTGTCGCTTCTGTTAGGCTCTCTTATTTATCGTTATGGATCATCGATATGCCAGATGAAAGGGATAGTCGGCCCGAGTCGACTGACTCAGGCTTGCAGTCGCATTCGCAGGTTGGGGAATCGCCCGATGAATCGGCCAATAGAATTGCACTAGAAAAATCCGGCTACAGCCTCAAGGATCTCCACACTCCGCTCTATGGGCTGTTTATTCTGGGAATTTTCTACACTCTGTATGCAGCTCACCAGATCGTCCTGCCCATCATTCTGGCGGTACTCGCCAGCCTTTTGCTGTACCCGCTGGTGGTGCTCGCTCATCGTTATCTGCGAGTTCCGCGGTTTCTGGCCTCTCTCGTCCTTGTTCTGGCGCTTTTGGCTGCCATAGCCGGCGTTGGCTGGGCGGTGGTAAATCCTGCTATAGACTGGGCGCAAAAGGCACCAGACAGCCTCTCCAAGCTGCTCACCGGCCAGAGCGAGTTTATGCATAAGCTCGATCAGGTCAGCGACTCTGCGGAAAAAGTACGTGAGTCCATGAAGATGGATGGCGAGGAGTCGCGTCCTCCGACCGTCGTGGTGCGGGATGAATCCTGGCTTAAACAGATGCTGTCGAAAGCGAGCAGTGCGGGGACCGGGCTGGCACTGGCGCTGGCCCTGACTTATTTCCTTTTGGTGGGAGGGGACCGGCTCATCCGCAACTTCGTGCGGCAGTTACCAAAGCAGCACCGGGGCATGGCGCTTCGTATTGTGAGCGATTCCCAGCATCAGATTGTGCAGTATCTGGCGGTAATATCAGCCAGTAACCTGCTGGTCGGTATTCTGACGGGGCTGATGTGCTGGGCTCTGGGGCTCCCCACGCCAGCGGTATGGGGGCTGGTGGCGGGCCTTGCTCGTTTTATACCCTATCTGGGCGTGATCATTACCGTCCTGCTGCTGACTGTCATTTCGGCGGCCAGTCTCGACAACTTCTGGATGATTGCCATTGCCCCGGCGGGCTACATGGCACTCACATCCCTGGTTGGATTCTTTATTGAGCCGTGGATCCATGGCTTCAGGATGGCAATCAACCCGGTGATTATCTTTGTGTCCATTTTCTTCTGGGGTTGGCTCTGGGGGCCTGTGGGCGTTCTTCTGGCGGTTCCTCTCATGACCATCATTCAGGTCATCCTCAAACAGATTCCCCGTCTGCGGCCGATCTATCGGGTGATTGCACGATAACGTTTTTCGTTGCAGGGTGGGTGTAAGTCCAATCGACTTCCGCCCCTCACCAAGGCGGTCAACCTATCTTCCCGCTACTGGCGCGCTACCGGAATTTTCTAGAGAAAATTCTCATGGCGTTGCCCGCATCAGGAGGTGTTGCATGATTCCTTCCGCAATGAAAGCGATTCAACTGACCGGCCATGGCGGCCTGGACAAACTGGTCTACCGCACGGATGTCCCCGTCCCAACGCCGGCCCCAGATGAAGTACTGATTGATGTCCATGCCTGCGGGATGAACAACACCGACGTCTGGGTTAGGCAAGGAGCTTATGGCAGTGACACCGACCCGGACTCCGTTTCCACCTGGCGGCGTGGCCGCTCCACCCTGACATTTCCTCGTATTCAGGGCACGGACATCGTAGGCCGGATCGTTGCAGTCGGGGAGGGGGTGTCTGAATCGCGGGTCGGTGAGCGGGTGATCGTCGACTTCAGCATTTACAACCGGCCTGAAGGCGACGATAGCCTGGCCGATATCGATTACATCGGTCATGGGCGCGATGGAGGCTATGCGGAGTATGTTGCTGTTCCCTCAGAAAGCGCTTATTTCATCGACAGTTCTCTGTCCGACGCGGAGCTGGCCACCTTCTGTTGTGCCTACCTTACGGGTGAGCACATGCTGGACAGGGCACGGCTGGCGGCCGGCGAGCGGGTCTTGGTGACGGGCGCTTCCGGGGGTGTGGGGTCGGCGATCGTACAGCTAGCCCGCGCCAGAGGCGCAATTCCCTATGCGGTGACCACTCAGTCAAAGGCGCAGGCTCTGCGGGAGCTGGGGGCCGAGGACGTCGTATTGCGCGACGGTGGCGATCTCGTCGAGCAGGTGGCTGAGTGCACCCGGGGAAAAGAGATCGATGTGGTGGCCGATCTGGTCGGGGGTTCCATGTTCAACGATCTGCTGCGAATTCTCAGGATGGAGGGGCGTTACACCACGGCCGGTGCAATCGGCGGCCCGGTGGTGCAGCTGGATCTGCGGACCATGTATCTGAAGCAGCAGGAGCTTCACGGTTCCTCTCAGGGTACCCGGGGGGCTTTCCGTCGTCTCCTAGGCTATATCGAAGCAGGAACCATTCGTCCGGTGCTGGACAGAACTTACCGTCTATCCGATTTTCACCAAGCTCAAACCGATTTCATGGCGAAAACCTACGTGGGCAAGCTGGTGGTCGTTCCAGACCGTCACTGGGATAGTGTTGGGGCAGCCTATGCCGGATGACGCTGGAATCGATAGTTACGCTGGTATGGGGTCCCTGAAGAGCCGATTTCGTGCGGTTCAGCTGCGCGACATGCAGGCTGGCGGCGATGTCAGTCGTATCGTCACAGCGGGCGTTGGCGATTTGGGAGGAGGCCGGGTACTGGACCAGATGCGGTTTATTCAACGCCACGCCGATACCTTTCGCCGCTGGTTGTTGAACGAGCCCTACGGCGACCCCTTCATGTCGATTGATCTGCTGGTGCCGCCGGCTGATCCGCGAGCCCAGGTGGGTTACATCATTATGGAAGCCATGGGCTATCCGCTGTATTCGGGGTCTAACACCCTCTGCACCGCTACCGCCATTCTGGAGTCTGGCATTATCTCCATGCAGGAAGGCGAGCAGATCATTACCCTTGAAGCGCCTGCCGGCCTGGTGGAAGTTCGTGCCAGCAATCGGGGAGGGCGGGTCGAGTCGGTAACGGCCAGCAGCGAGCCGGCCTTTGTGGCGGAGCGAGGCCTGGTTGCCCGGATCGAGGGGTATCCACCTATTCTGTTCGACCTGGTCTGGAGTGGCGCGTATTTCGCCATGGTCGATGCAACGGCTCTGGGGTTTTCTCTAGGGCCGGACGAAATGACCGCGCTGGCCGTATTCGGTCATCAGTTTGTGGAAGCTGTCAGGCCATCGCTGACACAGCATCATCCAACGCTGGGTGAGGTGGGGCCTTTGCCGTTTATCCACTTCATGGGCCCTCTGGAGACGACCAGCGACGGTTATCGCTCGCCTTCTGCAACCTACGTACACCCAGGTGTTGTGTGTCGAAGCCCGACGGGCACCGGTACATCGGCCCGGTTGGCGCTGATGCAGGCCGATGGTGTCATCCAGAATGGCCAGACCCTGGAAACCTGCTCCCCGCGCGGAGCCCGTTTTCTGGGCCGTCTCACTGGCGCCACTTCGGTCGCGGGACGGCCGGCCATCAACAGTGAGATCACAGGAAAGGCGTGGACTGTCGCCCGCTCAGAGGTGGTGCTAGAACTGACGGACCCGCTGGTGGACTGTGCTGGCCTGGAAACCGTGCTGAATCGTGAACCTGCTCCAGACTGGCATTCCGGCTGGCCGGGTAGCGCCTAGATCTGTGAGCTCACTGGCCACTGCCTGGAGGCGCCGTGCCAGCCTGCCGATTGGCGCGCAAGGGCAGGTTGGCCCATAGAATGATGCCCACCAGTACCAGAGAATTCACCACCACATAGATGACCGCGGGAATGGTCAGCGCCGGCATATTCAGCAAGCCGGCAATCAACAGTGCCAGAGTGGTGTTCTGGATACCCACCTCGATACAGATTGTCCTGCACTGCCGCGCGTCCAATCCGAACAGAAGAGCGCTGAAGTAACCAATTGCCATAGTGGAAAAACACAGCGCTGTGACAATGCCGCCGGCAATTTCGCTGTACTCCACAAAGGTTTTGAATTCTTTAACCAGAACGCCAACGATCAGCAGGCTCAGAAGGGCGAAGCCACTCAGCTTCACCCAACGCTCTGCCCGAGTCGCGAAAACCGGTGCCCGATGGCGGATTATCATTCCCACGGCCACCGGCACCAGCACCAGAATAATCAGTCTCAGAGCAGTTTCACCGACGGGCAGAGACTCGGTCAGTGCCGTTCCCATGAAGTAGCTCAGAGAGAAGTTCATCAGGATAGGTAGGGTGAAGATGATCAGTGCGCCGCTGATCAGAGTCAGACTGACTGAGAGCGCAACGTCGCCTTTCGCAAGAAGTGTCGTGATATTGGAGCCGACCCCTCCGGGGCAAAGGGTCAAAAGCATCACGCCCACGGCAATTTCCGGTGGAACGGCAAAGGCAATGACCAGGCCGAAGCCTACCAGCGGCAGGGTCACTGCCTGATTGATCGCGCCAATCGTCACGGCCTTCGGGTAGCGCACGACGTTGCGCACGTCATCCCACACCAAGGTCATTCCCATGCCCAGTGTCATCAGAAACAGCAGAACGGGTGCAATGAGTTTGACTAGGGAAAGGGAATCCATGAATCAAAAAACCTGTCTCGGACAATCGGAATAAATCGGTTGCGCTACGCCTGGGCCAATGGGTAAGGCAGTGAGGTGGCGCACGTTATCAGCAGTTTGCGGTATTTTCAGTGGCCTGAGTCCCAGAGCGATGGGACGGCGGCTCGAAAATCGCTACGTTGAGTGCATACTTGTGTTTTTGGTCTGCAAATCAAATTCCGGTCTTATCGTTTATGTCGAAACTTAAAATGTCTCTGAAGTCCCACGATCTTGTGGGTCGAGGTTATACCGGTGATCCGGTTTATCTGAGCGCACCTGACATCGTGGCAGGGTCCGTCTCGATTCCCAGTTTCTACTGTTATCCAAATGGGCTCGATCCACAGAAAATGCTGGATGCCCTGCCGGGTATGCTGGAGCGTTATCCGGATTTCTGTGGGCGGCTCAAGCGGGATGCCAGAGGCCTGCCATACGTGGATGGCAGTGACAGGGGCATGGATATTCAGGTTTATTCTGTCCAGGGCCCGATGCCCGACTATGGGAATTCAGTCCCTATGGCGACCCATTTCAGGCAGTTTTACAAGCTTTGCCTGCCATGGCAGGCCTTCCGTGATGAAACCCCTGTCTTTCCTATTCGGCTGTTCCAGTTTGAGTGTGGTGGCTCGATCATGGCGATTGCCCCGCTTCACAGCCTCATTGATGGCAGCAGCGTCTGGACTTTTTTGCCGGAATGGGCCGCTGCTGCGCGCGGCGAGGGCTATCCAGAACCGGCCGTATGTCGATCCAAACTGATCGAGCTCAGTCAGCAGTGGGCTGGAAGCATAAGCGACGCCACGCGGGCGCGCGAGATGTCCATGTTATCCAAGATCAAACTCTACGCACGTCTGGCTGCGCGCATCCCTCAGTCCAGACCTGTCTGCTTTGATGTTCCTCAAAGTTTTATTGATAACCTCAGGGAGGAAGCGCTTCAGGAATTTCCTGACGCAAGAATCTCGGGCGGCGATCTTCTCGAGGCCTTTTGTTTTAAGGCGATGGCTGGCTTCTCCCGCCAGAAAAGCATCCGCGTTGGCGCGGTCGGCGATTTGCGCTTTCGCAAGCACCTGGAGGTGCCAAAGCGACTATTCGGGGCTGCCCTGACGCAGTTGGTCACTACCCATTCGAGGGATGAAATTATCGGACTGTCTCCTGCGGCTCTGAGTCAGCAGCTGCGCCAGGCCCGCCGTGCTCAGACCGACGATGATGTGAAGGGTTACATTGCCTCGCTGGAACAGCACCGCCAGCAGGGAACGCTATCGCGCGTGGTGCTTGAAACCGCCGTTGCGATTGCAGACGGCGGGCATGTTTTCAACAACTACAACCCGTTCCGGATCTACGAGATCGATTTCGGCACCGGTGGGCCAAGTTGGGCGGCAACGACGGGGGTAAGATTTCGTATGCTGAAGTTCATGCCGAAGTCTCCAGAGAGTCCCAACCCGGGCCAGCACTTGCATCTTTCGTTGAGTGAGCGGGAGCTGGCGTACTTTGGAACGCTCTTTAAGCGAGTCTAATGCTGCTCGACAGAGGGTTGGCGCAAATCGTCAGCTCTCTGACTGGTGCGAGAGATACCAGTGCAGGGTGAAAATGAAGGATTGACGGCAGGAATGAAAAAAAGCCCCCGGAGCGGATCGCAACGGGGGCTTTTTCGTAGAGCAGCTTTAAGCTATCTCGGATAACGGATCACAACGCCCTACTTAACCTGCGCTACAGCAGGAGCGTCATGTTCTATCGGCTCGACCTTCGGGGCTTCGCCTGGCTTCTGCTTGAGGCTGTTCCAGCGGAATGGAATCATCAACATCTGCCAGTAGTTGTGAATCGGATAGTTGTCTTCATTGCCGAGGCCGATTGTTTCTGGCTCTTCTCTATCCTTGGGCTTGTAGAAGGTGCCGAACATATGATCCCACACCATGAAACCGCCGAAGTTTTTGGCTTCGCTGTAGACCGTTGAATGGTGCCAGCGGTGCATTTCATTGGTGCCGATGATGTAGTTCAGGAAGCCGTGGCGCAGATCGACGTTAAGGTGCGTGATTGTGCCAAAGACACTACCGATCACTGCGACGCCGACGAAGGCTTCCTGGCTGATGCCGGTCTGGATCAGCACAAACACCGGAACAAAGCGCCGCAGAACCATGTCGAGCGGATGAACCCGATAGGCGTTCATCAGAGTCACCCGGTGAGCGCAGTGGTGCACAGAGTGGAATCGCCACAGGAAGGGGATTTCATGAGCGGCGCGATGGGTGCAGTAGAACATGAAATCGAACACCAGCAGACCAATCATGATCTGTGCCCAGATTGGCAGATTGGACAGCCCGAAACCGGGATCCAGCAGGCCGAAGTGAATCAGGAGACTCGCAGACAAGAGTCCGAACAGGATGGTAGCCATCAGGCCCTGGAGGTGGCCGAGAAGAAAGGCGAAGGCATTGGACACTATATCGGTGACGAGTTCGCCGCGCTCCAGCTCAACCTTTTTGCGGGGCATAATCCATTGCAGGAGCAGCCCAGTCACGTAGAAAGGAAGCAGGAACCACAGCATTAACTGGCCATTATCGAAATCAAAAGTGATAAGAGCGCCGATCGCGAGCAAGACGAATATGTAAAGGAAGCCGCGCGACACTACGCTTCTGAGCAGTTGAGTCACTTTAACATCTCCCGGAATGTGCAGATTTTGGGGATCTTTTTTGTTTTGCGCGGATGAGTCTCCGCGGCTGACGTCAGTACGGCAGCGAGTACTGATTATTTCATGAACAGGGCTTTAGGCTCTGTGGCCTTCTTCGCAACACGACGTAAATTTAGAAAAAACTTGCGCCGTAGAAGAGTGGTTCAGAGGTTCCTGAAGTCCCGGGCGTTGATGCCCATATTTTTCAGTCGCGAAGCCAGGGTAGTGGGGCGGATGCCCAGAAGTGCAGCGGCACCGTCCTCTCCAAAGATCCTACCGTCAGACTGACGTAGCGCTGCCATCAGGTTCTGCTGCTCCAGCAGTTTGAAATCCCTTTCAGTCAGCACCGGATCGTCTGGATGCCGGCCGGGCTTCGACAACGTGGGCTGGTCTGGCATGGGAATACGGAACCCGCCAGGGCCTGCGGCGAGGATGACCTGGCGCTCCAACAGATTTTCCAGTTCGCGGACATTGCCCGGCCAGTCACGTGCGGCAAGCGCTTCCAGGTGTTCCGGCGTCAATTCGAGATGGGGCCGTCCCATCCGCTCGCAGGTATTCCTGAGTATTTGCTGGGCTAGCAGGGGAATGTCTTCTTTTCGTTCACGCAAGGGAATGGTCGGGATCGGGAAGACATTCAACCGGAAATACAGATCTTCCCGAAATTGTCGTTCGGCCACTTCACGGGCCAGATTTCGGTTGGTCGCGGCAATAAGCCGGACGTCAACTTTCCTCGTTCGGCTTTCTCCGATTCTTTCAAACTGCTGCTCTTGCAGTACCCGCAAGAGCTTGCCCTGGAGCGCCAACGGTATTTCGCCGACTTCATCCAGAAAGAGGGTGCCGCCGTCCGCCAATTCAAACCGTCCAGACCGATCCTGAGTGGCGCCGGTGAACGCGCCTTTAACGTGCCCGAAAAATTCACTTTCAAATAGGTCGGCAGGGATGGCCGCGCAATTGACTCGGATGAGAGGTTTGTCCCGGCGGGCGCTTGCTTCATGAATCGCGCGGGCCACCAACTCCTTGCCGGTACCCGACTCGCCGGTTATGAGAACGCTTGCCGGTGTCGGCGCTACCTGGGTAATTAACAGTCGCAGAGAACGCATACCGACACTGGTGCCCACCAGCGCATCTCGCGCAATGTGGGTTCGCAGTTCGTTCTGGAGATAGTCGTTTTCCTGTTCCAGACGCTCACGCAGGGCCTGCACCTCATCCAGAGCGCTGCGAAGTTCGTTTTCGGCGGCCTTGCGGCGTGTAATGTCGCGAAACACGACCACGGCACCCTTGGCGACACCGGCATCCAGAATTGGTGTGCTGGTGTATTCCACCGGGAATCCCGAGCCGTCGCGCCGCCAGAACCAGTCTTCACCTACTTTGTGGACATTGCCGTCTCGAAAAGCTGCATATATGGGGCAGTCGCTCAGGGGGAAGAGTGAGCCGTCCTGGTGCGAGTGGTGAACAAGCCGGTGCATGACATGGCCAATCAGCTCCTCCGGAGGCCAGCCCAGCATCCTGGCGCCGGCGGGATTTACAAAGGTCGTCCTGCCTTCACCATCCACGCCATAGATGCCATCGCCTACGGCTTCGAGAATAAGGCGATGAGCCCTTTCCAAGTCGGTTTGAGATTGCATCGATCAGTCGTACCTGAGGGTTGGCGTTGCGAAGTCATCGCTACGATAACTCGTGATTTTGCTACGAGATCCCGTGAATTACGAGATCTCGTGGATAACTATGCCTGATCTACTGAGCTCAAGTTTCTGAAATTCATGGTTTTTGAGTTTTCAGGGAAATTGGCCCGCATGCTGCAGTAGTCCAAGAGATTGCCCAATCCGGCGGAACGACTGCCGGGCGACTGAACCGGTGTCGCAATCCGCTTTCGCGAACCGATTGATTTGTCACCCTAGGAGATATCTATGATCAGCAAAGAAATCATGACCGCCAAAATCCTTGAAGCTAAAGTTGAGAAAGGGCTGACCTGGGAAGGCATGGCCGAGAGCATTGGCATGTCTCCCGTCTGGACCACCTCTGCGTGTCTCGGCATGAACAGTATGCCGGCGGACGCCGCCGAAAAAATCGCTGAGATGCTTTCCCTCGATGGCGAGGTGGCAAAGGCGCTTCAGGCATGCCCCAAGAAAAACTGGGACCAGCTGGTACCGACCGATCCGCTGATCTATCGCCTCTATGAGGTAATGGGCGTGTATGGCGACACCTTCAAAGAGCTGGTACATGAGAAGTTTGGCGACGGAATCATGAGTGCCATTGACTTCACCATGAGCGTCGACAAAGAAGAAGATCCCAAAGGCGATCGGGTGGTGCTGACAATGAACGGTAAGTTCCTTCCTTATAAGCGCTGGTAATCGTTGGAGCGCAGTCACCGATTTAAGCGGGGCGAGTTCTGTTTCGGAGCTCGCTCTCCGTTTTTCTTCTTTACTGATTTCTGAAACTGTTTCGCCGGACGCCTATTTGCCGGTAGCAGCGCCTTTCAGGCAGTAGCCTGTTGTTCCCAATCTTTCCGCCATCTCCTCCTGATTGCGTTGTTATTGCAACCAATAGGGAAAACATGAATGCAGGCGTCATTATTTCAGTCTTCCAATCGCTGAAAACTACCTCAGCGGCCCTCAATGTCTCCTCAAACCAACATGTGATAGCCTGCGAACCCGCGCCATGCCTGATTCTCACGCGGTCGGTCAATTATCAAACAATTCGTTACAGTGACGTACATCTCAAGTTACCGACTGAAACAGATTGCGGTTGTGATAAGGTGCACAGCGGATCTGGCGTGGCCCCAAATGACTTTCTTGGAGTCCGTGGATGTCCCTAGAATGGAACCTGATCTTCAAGGACAGACGCCCATAACACAGGGCATTTCGGGAAGGTTGAATGAATCGGGATCTGACATAAAAAACATAAACAGATGCACCCCCGAGTTTCCTTAAGCAGCCGGACGCAGCGGTTTACAGATAATTACAAATTGCGGAACAGCGAGGAAAAGACATGACCAACTCCAAAAAGTTGTATACACGCCTTCAGCCGATTAATCGGGTTAGCGTTGTTGACATCCAGCAGATGTACGATGTCTTCCGCCGTTACTACGATTTGCGCGACCTGGATACGTTCGTCCGAGATCTGAGCAAAAAGACAGCCATCGTCATTGTACGTGAGCGTGAATCTAACCGAGTTGTCGGTTTCTCTACTCTGCTTGCGATGGATATCAAAGTCGGCGGCAAGACCGCCCGCGGCGTCTTCAGTGGCGATACCATCATGGAGAAAGAGTACTGGGGCTCCAAAGCGCTGAACAACCGCATCGCCCAGTACATGTTCGCCGAAAAGCTGCGTAATCTTGGCAAGCCGGTTTACTGGATGCTGATCAGCAAGGGATATAAAACCTTCCTTTTGTTGACGAACAATTTCATGGCCTACTACCCTAACCGTGAGAATCGTCATCCGCACCTCAAGAAGGTCGTTGAGCATTATTGTGACCGCCTGTTCCCCGGCTGCTACGACGAGAAGACCGGTGTATTGGACTTCGGCGACAGGTCGATGTTCCTCAAAGGTGAAGTGGCTGGCATCACAGAAGAGATGCGCGAGGCTCAACCCAACATCGCCTTCTTCGAAGAGCGTAATCCCGAGTGGGCTCGCGGTACTGAACTCCCATGCGTCGGTGTTCTGGATATGCCTAACTTCCTTCGTTTCGCCATGCGTGCGATGAAGGGGAAGAAATCCAGAAAGAGCACCGCTGCAGCCTTCGCTCAGCGTGCGGGAGTTGAGAGCACTTCTTAATGAGCAAGGCCGCTATCGGGCACGGAATACTACGGCAGTTGGTACGTTCCGGGGCCCGAGCCTACAGAAAGAATCTTCATTCAGTAGAGCAAATCCAAAAGGAAAAGCTGACAGCGCTGTTGAGCGCTGTCGCTGCGAGTCCTTCCGGTAAAAATCAGGGAATCCGCTCTGATTGGTCCTGGGAGGACTTTTCCAAAAACCTGCCCGTCACTCGCTATGCGAATTGGTCTGAGAACATCACCGAACAGATGAGTTCGGGCAAGGATGTTCTCATCCAGTCGCCTGTCATGCGTTACCAGCCGACCAGCGGTTCCAGTTCGGCGATCAAGTGGATTCCCTACACAAAAAAGTTTCTGTCTGAGCTGGATGGCGCGATCTCGCCTTGGCTGGCAGATATTTACGAGCGATTCCCCGGCTCGCGCAAAGGCGTTCATTACTGGTCTCTCTCCTGGCTGCCGACCGATATGCGCGAGCAGGTGGGCGGTCACCTCAACGATGACATGAAACTGCTCAGTTTCGGCAAGCGCTGGGTCATGGGGCATACCCAGGCGGTCCCAGAGAGCATCTCGCTGGCGGCGACTTCTGATGATTCGATGTTTGCGACGCTGGCGTACCTGGCATCGCGCCAGGATCTTTCCGCCATGTCCGTTTGGAGCCCCACCTTTGGTCTGGGTCTGATTGAACGCCTGTCTGAGTGGCGAGAGCCGCTGGCCGAGGTGCTCAAAACTGGCCAATGGGGTGCCCGCTCAGGCGCCATGGGCGATTTGACTGCACCCAGGAACAAACTTGCCGCTGAGATGTTGGCTTCCTGGGATGGCGCAGAGTCTGCGGATTTCTATAGCAGCCTCTGGCCAGAGCTGGCTTTGATCAGCGCGTGGGACACAGCGGCCGCAGCACCCTGGGCTCAGAAACTGCAAAAATTATTGCCCCAGGCCGGTTTTCAGGGCAAAGGTCTCTGGGCCACCGAGGGCGTAGTGACGATCCCTCAGGGTCATCAGCATGTTCTGGCCGTCAACTCTCATGTCTATGAGTTTGAGGATGCTGACAGTGGCGAAATCATTCCCCCATGGAAGCTCGACAAAGGCCAGGAAGTCGTGCCGCTGATGTCTACCGGCTCTGGTCTGCTGCGCTACCGTTTGGGTGACCGACTGCGGGTTAGCGGTCACGTCCATGATGCACCAACGCTTGAATTCCTTGGTCGAGCGGATACCGTCGACATGGTTGGTGAAAAAATCAGCACCGTTGATGCTCAGCGAGTGCTGGACGCCATTCACTGGCCAGCCGGCACCGCACCGGTCGTGCTGCTTGGCGCGCAGAAAGGCGGCAAGGAAGGGCACCCGGCATATGTGCTGCTGGTCGAGGCCGATCCTTCGCTTTCCACCGAGCAGACTCAGGCTATCGAAAAAGGCCTTGCTTTAGAGGCAGAACAAGCTCTGCTGAGCAATTTCCACTACAAGCTCGCCCGTAACCTCGGACAATTGGATGCTGCCGGCTGTATTTGCCGCGTTGGCGCTCAGGTGAGCTATCTTGAAGGATGCCTTGAGCGTGGAATGATCGAAGGCAACATCAAGGTTGAGGCTCTGAAAGCCTGGCCCGGCGACTTGCCGGGAGGATTCAAAGCGGCGAGCACGAGAAAGCAGATGTCCGAGGAATCTAACGAGTGACTTTTATCGTTCGGGACTGTGTCGAGGAAGACAATCCCCAGATTTTGGAAATGCTCAGGGATAACGAGCTCAAGGGTGCGGTCAGTCTTATCTTTGGTCGCGACCCAAACTATTTCTACGGTGCCAGGGTGGCCACTGAAGATCCGACCACGATTGTTCTGTTTGATCCGGACTCCAGCGAACCGGATCAGATGCTCGGTCTGATGAGTGGCGGCTTCAGGACGCTCTACATTAACGGCGAGCCACGCCGGATTCGCTACGCTGCCGACCTGCGCCTGGATGAGCGGGTTCGAGGGCAGGGCGGAGCGGCGATCACCACCCTGTATTCACTGGCGAGAATCAAGATACAGCAGCACGCCTGGGGTCAGGCGGTCATTCTGAGCGACAACAAGAAGTACATGAATTCGTTCTTAAGGAAGCGCGATGACATGCCGGACGCTCACGCAACAGGGGATATTGAAACCAGCCTGATCTACGGTCGCACCCGTAAGCCCAGAGGCTCTGGCGGTCTGACACTCAGAGCGGCAACCGAGGCGGATATCCCGACTATTCAGGCGTTTCACGACCAGGACGCGCCCAAGCGTCAGTTCTACCAGAAGTACGATTTCTCAAAGGTGCCGACGGACGACCCCTATTTCCGCGACCTGGCCATCGACGACTACTGGCTGGCTTTTGACGGTCCTGAATTGGTCGGCATGCTGGGTGTATGGGACCAGAAGGGATTCAAGCAGACCACTGTTGCCGGCTACAGCGGCACAATGAAATTTGTCCGACCCATGTATAACGCCTGGTGCAAGCTCAGTCGCGGTATGCCACTGCCTCCGGCCGGCGGCAGCTTCAAGTATCTGATGATTCATTCGATCCTGATCAAGAACAACGATCCTCATATCTTTGACGAACTGTTGGCTCTGGTTCACCGAAAATTCAGCCCGGTCTATGATGCAATCATCGCTGGATTTTTCGTCCAGGACCCGCTCAAGTCGAGCGTAGAACGCTACTCCCGTCGAACGCTTGGAAGCCGGCACTTTCTGGTCACTTATGAGCGGCGCGATGTCACAAAGGATCTGGACGAACGCCTTCCCTACGTCGAAATTGCCCGTCTTTAAGGAATTTCATGAGCGCTATAGGTCGTTTCCTGGGGGCACCTTTCCGGGACCCCCGAAAGGCGTCAATCGGAATCCTGCTGATTCTGGTGCTGGCGCTGGTTTTTCTCTACGTCTCCGCGCCTAGAACGGTCGCCATCAATCCTGACATGGCCGCCCCCAAATTTTCTGCAGTCGTGGCCAGTCCTGCCCGAATGACGATCCAGCTGGAAAGTCAGGGGGTGGCACGAGCGCAGGAACGGCTAGCCCTGACCTTCAGAACCGGCGGCGAGATCGTCAGCATTTCTGAACAGTTTGCCAGCGGACGTTGGGTCAACGAGGGCGAGCCCCTGGTGACGCTTGATCCGGAGCCCTATGAGCTGGACCTGACCCAGGCCAAATACGAGCTGTCTGCGGCTCAGCTGAATCTGGAAAGAGCGGAAGCCAATGCCAAAATGGCCAGACGTAATCCCAGTCCTAATGCCACGCGGTTCGCGTTGAACATTCCGCAGCTTGAAGAAGCACGCGCTAGAGTCAGGGTTGCCAAGGCTGGCGTTGAACGGGCTGAGAAAGACCTGGAGCGCGCGACACTCAAAGCGCCATTCAGTGGTCGGCTTGAGCAGGTCTCGGCAACTGTTGGCCAGACGATTGCGGGCGGTACGCCCGTCGGCCAGATCTACAGTTCGGAACGAATGGAAGTCCGCCTGCCGGTAAGAGACGACTGGCTTCAGCTCATCGACATCCTCAACAAGGATCCGGAAAAAGAGCTCGACGTTCCTGTCATGCTGCGCGGTCGGTTCGGCGGTCAGCAGCGCACCTGGCAAGCGGTCGTGACCCGTCGTGAATCGGGTCTTAGCAGAAACCAGATGACTTGGCTCATTGCTGAAGTAAAGCCCGATTCAGGTTCTGTTCCGCTGGAGCCGGGTGTGTATCTGGATGCACTGATCCAGGGTCAGGAGATGGATGGCATTGTTCGCCTGCCACGATCAGCTCTGATCAACGATGACGAAGTATGGGTCGTTGATGACAACAAGCGCATTCACCGTCAGAAGGTTGAGTGGGCCTATCGAAACTCAGAGGATGTCTTCGTCCGGGATGGTTTGCGTCCCGGACAATTGGTACTCACTCAGGGCAATACCCATTTGCTTGAAGGGGTAGAAATTCGCCTTGATGAAGCCATGACAGACACCGCATCTACGCCCACTTCGTCCACATCTGCTTCGGCAGGAGCGCTGGCCGATACCAGCGCTTCAAACTGAGCGGATGGACTGACTGAATGTTTAAAAGCATCGAGTGGTTCGCCCGCAATCCTGCTGTTGCCAATCTGCTGGCGCTTCTGCTGCTGGTTGGCGGTTTTCTTGCCATTCCAATGACACGTCAGGAAACCTTGCCTAACCTGCCGCTGGATCGGATAGGTGTGGTTTCAGAGCTACCCGGCGCTGCTCCGGAAAAAGTTGAACAGACCCTGTGTTCGCCCCTGGAAAACGGGATATCGACGCTGGAGGGTATCCAGAACATCCGCAGCGATTCCCGTGAGGGTGTCTGCTCAATCACCGTCGACGTGGTCGAGGGTTATGTTTCTGCTGAAGTGCGGGACAAGATGGCCGCTCGGGTCGAGTCCATGGACACGCTGCCGCAGAATGCGACTCGTCCGTCAGTCGAAGAGGCCATCGTTCGTAATCGGGTGGCTCGTTTGCTGGTTGTGGGTAACGCCAGCCCCCGCGCCATGCATGAGGTGGCCTGGCAGATTCGTGACCAGCTGCTTGATGATCCGGCCATTGTGGACGTCCAGCTCGAAGGTCTGCCGGCCCGGGAAATATCACTGGAAGTCTCCCGGGACGATCTGTATCGCTACGACCTGACCTTTTCGGAAATTGCCCAGTCGCTACGTGCGGATACGGAGCGCACGTCTGGCGGCATTCTCCGTTCAGCCAATGCCAACTCATTGGTTCTGACCGGTGAATCGATCAATGAAGCTCCCGATTACGCCGGGCTGCTGGTGCGTCAGAGTGCCGATGGCGAGCGCCTGGAACTGGGCGACATAGCCACCATCATCGACGGTTTCAGTCGTGATGCCATGGCGGCCTGGTTAAACGGCCGCCCCGCCGTTGCTCTGGAAATTTTCCGCATAGGCAACCAGGATGTGGTGGATACGGCCCGCTCAATTCACACATTCGTCAAGAATGCCAATCTTCCTGAGGGTCTTCAGCTCATCCTCTGGTCGGATGATTCCCAGCAATATCGTGATCGTACCGATCTTCTCTGGGAAAACGCGATTCAGGGTCTGATCCTGCTGACGATTATCCTGGCGATGTTTTTCGGTCTGCGGCTCTCAGCCTGGGTCGGTGCCGGTATTCCGGTGGCCATGATTGGCGCCTGTATAGTCCTGCCGTTTACCGATTCATCTTTCAATACGATCTCGCTGTTTGCCTTTATCCTGGTTCTGGGCATTGTCGTGGATGACGCAGTCATCGTTGGTGAAAGTGTTGATGACCAGGCCCGCAAGATGGGTCCGGGTATTGATGCCGTCGTTACAGGGGTTCGTCGAGTCGCGTTGCCGATTTTTGTGGCTGTACTGACCACCGCCATCAGCTTCCTACCGATGATGTTCCTGCCTGGGCCCGAAGGCGACCTGATGCGAGTTGTGCCGATTGTCGCGATCACGGTGCTCATGCTATCGCTGGTGGAGTCTTTGTGGATTCTGCCTGCGCACCTTGCTCACGCCATGAAGCATTCCAAAGAGGTATCCGGCAAGTTTAGCCGACGGGTAAACGAGCGCTTCGATGAGATTGTCGAACGCCGGTTGATGCCGATGTTTGCCCGTGTCCTCAATATGAAATCTGTGGTGTTGCTGGGCTTTGCCTCTATGTTCATCTTCTGTGTGGCGCTGCTGCACAGCGGCTGGCTGTCTGTGGCTTTCTATTCCCAGGTCAGCGGCGGCAAGGTCATGATCGACGCTTCTTTCCCCGAGGGCACCAGCAGTCAGCGCGTGCTGCGCGGCACCCAGACGTTGCAGGAATCTGCGCAGCGGCTGGAGGCGATGCTCAATGAAGAGTACGAAGCAGAAGTCATCACCGATATCTATGCCGAGCAGGGCATTCGTAACAACCACTCCACCGCTTACGATCCCAGCGCTTACCTTCGGACGCGGGTGACGGTTGCCCTGGCCGGCGGCGACGAAGACAGCTATCTCACACCCAATGAAGTCGCCCGGCGCTGGCGGCAGATCCAGCCTGAGATTCCGGGTGCGGAGTCTATGCGGATTTCCTCGACGATCAACCGCATCAAACCGGATATCGATATCAATCTGTTCCATCCGGATCTGGATGTACTGGAGGAAATGGCTTCCGAGCTTGAGCGTCGGCTGCGTGAAGTGGACGGTGTCCTTGAGATTACCAACGGTATGAGTTCCCGCTTTGCCCAGATCAATCTCGATCTTCTGCCGGGCGCCCGACTCAGCGGTATGACTGAAGACAACCTCGGTCGTCAGGTCCAGGCGGCGCTTCAGGGCACCGTCGTCGATCAACTACCTCAGGGGGACCATGAGGTACCGGTGGTACTGAGATTGCCGGCAGATGAAGCGGATAGCCTTGGACATCTGGAAAAGCTCCCGATTCGTCTCAACGATGGCTCGTTTGCACCGCTTGAAGGTCTTGCTGTGCCACGCAAGGAAGAGCGGCCAGCGATGATCCAGCACTTCGACAACAATCGCGGTGTTGCCGTCACGGCCTATGTGGATACTGAAAAAACCACAGACAGCAGGGTCATGGAATTTCTGAAGCGCGACTTCCTGGATCAGCTTGCCGAGCAGTGGCCTGGCGCTCGCTGGGCAGTGGCAGGCAAGCCCCTCGCCATCAAGGAATTCGTTCAGTATCTGAGTCTCGGTTATGCCGCGGCTATTCTGGCGATGTTCTTTGTGCTCACGTTGATGTTCGGTCGCTACTGGCAGCCGGTTCTGATCCTGATCGCCATTCCCTTCGGGATGGTGGGTGCTTTCCTGGGGCACGCCATCATGGGCTACGAGCTAACCCTATGGTCGGTTGTCGGGGTTGTCGCCGTCAGTGGAGTGGTCGTGAATGACAACCTTGTATTGATTGATCACATCAATTACCTGAGGCGGGAAACAGAGAACCTTCGCGAGGCGCTTCTGGCGGCATTGGCGGGCCGGATCAGGCCGATTATGCTGACGACGATGACGACGTTTCTGGCCGTGGCGCCTCTGGTATTTGAAACCAGCCCGCAGGCAGCGTTCCTGATACCGATGGCGATTTCACTGGGCTTCGGCGTTCTGTTCGCGAGTCTGACCACACTGTTCATGGTGCCTTCCATGATCCTGTCGGCTCACGATTTCGCGCTCATGCTCAAGCGCAGAAAGTCTCGGAGCCAGTCGGTTTCTGAACAGGATTCGGTCGATGATGCCTACAGACACGGGGCGGCCTGTGCCGGTGAGAAGCGCGCCAGGAATCCCTACGTTAATGACGTGCTGCGTGCCAGCTGGGAAGCTGGCTTTAGCGACGCCATGCAGGAGCAGGCCGACGATGCGTCGACCGCTCACTGACCGCCTGGCCCAAGGGGCCAGGCCCCTTTCCTGAGGTCACCTTCAGGCCTGTTTTGTGCGCCCGCACCAATCCTCAGCAACCCGTGTGGTCTTTGGTCAGCCAGTCCCTTATTCTGCTTTACCCGACCGTTTCTCCATTCTCGGTTATTGAGCACTGGGGTTCAGGCATTCAGGCATTCAGGGATGGCCCATCCCTGCCTGCTGTGGAGTCTTGGCAAGGTGAGTGCGCGAGTGAACGATAAGTTGGCAAGGAGGCAGATATGACGGCCTTGGCGAAACGACGCTGGGGCTCGCTTGGCATAGCGGCTCTTATCGTAGTGGCTTTGGTGATCTGGATGCTCAGCGGCGATGTTCGCAGGGCAGCTTCGGAGGCGCCTCCGGTCCAGGACGCGAGCACTGAGTCAGGTGATCGCCGGATCGCCGTGGAAATCGCCCGGTTAAGCGCCGAAAGCTATCAACCTGCTGTGGTGTTTCAGGGGCAACTGGAGCCCTGGCGGCGAGTGCAGATCCGCGCCCGAGTGAATGGGTCGGTTGAATCTGTCGCCGTCGAGCTCGGTGATCAGGTTAGCGAGGGCGATAGACTATTATCGCTGTCAGCGGATGCCCGGCCTGCCCTGGCTCGTCAGGCGGAGGCCCGGGTCAGGCAGTTGCGCGCCGAACTCCGAGCCAGCCAATCGCTACGTCAACGCAATCTAGCGTCGGAATCAGACATTCTCGGCCTCGAGAGTGACCTCGCCAGTGCGCAGGCTTCCCTGGAAGAAATTCGCCTACAATTAGCCGATATCAGTCCGCTGGCGCCCTTCGATGGCCGCGTCAACGACCGACAGGTGGAGCCTGGTCTGTACGTCAAGGTCGGCGATCCGATGATTGAATTGGTTCAGGTAGATCGACTAAAGCTCACGGGCATGCTTCCCCAGCAGTCCATTGCCTCGATATCCCCAGGTCAGCCAGTTGAAATCAATCTGCTTGATGGCGAACCTCTGACAGGCGAAATCGCTTTTATCGCCAGCGCCGCAGACCCCGAAACCCGTAGCTTCCGGATCGAAGCCAGAGTCGATAATGCCGATCAGCGACGACTGGCAGGCGCCAGTGCCACCGGCACGGTCCGGCTGGCGCCGGTGCAGGCTCTGAAAATTTCTCCCGCTTATCTGCAACTGGATCGTGACGGGCGCATGGGCGTGATGCACGTTGATGACAACGACCGGGTCGTTTTCAGCCCGGTTGACCTCCTTGCAGTCACAACCGAAGCCGCCTGGATCGCCGGGCTGGGCAACGATGTCCGGCTGATCACTCGCGGGGCGGGCTTTGTCTCGCAGGGCGACAAGGTGTCTGTGGTGGAGCAATCCGCCTCTGGCAATCAGGAGCTCAAGGCATCGGGCGACAAGCTTTCAGGAGCGGATGGTCGCCAGCCATCTGACCAGCACGAGTCCGCCGCCACGCGGGGTGGAGCGATCTGATGAAAGAGCCCTCTGCGCAAACGCCTGGCGGCCTTATTGGTCGCGTCATCCAGCGTAGCCGGGCGACTCTGCTGTGCCTCGTTTTTATCTTCATCGCTGGAATTGTGGCGTTCATTGCCATTCCCAAGGAAGCCAATCCGGATGTGGCCATTCCGATGGTTTACGTTTCGGCGAATCTTGAAGGGGTCAGCCCTGAAGATTCCGAGCGGCTGCTGATCAAACCGCTGGAGCAGGAGCTCCAGGCGATCGAAGGGCTGAAAGAACTGCGGGCCACGGCAGTCGAAGGCCATGCCTCAGTCATTCTGGAGTTCGATGCGGGTTTTGACGCGGATCGGGCGCTGGACGATGTGCGGGAAAAGGTGGACACGGCCAAGACCCTTTTTCCCGAGGAGGCGGATGAGCCCAAGGTTATCGAAATCAATGTATCGCTTTTTCCGGTGATTTCCGTGGGCCTCTCCGGCCCTCTGTCCCAGCGGGAACTGGTGGTCGTCGCGCGGCGGCTTAAAGATGCCATTGAACGCATTCCAGAAGTTCTGAAGGTTGAGATTGGCGGTGATCGCGAAGAGCTTCTCGAGATTCTCGTTGATCCGCAGGTCATGGCCAGTTACGGCATTGATAACGAATCCCTGGCCACACTGGTGGCCCGCAACAATAGCCTGGTGGCAGCGGGCAGCCTTGATACCGGGGCAGGGCGGTTCTCCGTCAAAGTCCCCGGCGTGATTGAAGACATTGAAGACCTGATGGTCATGCCGATCAAAAGCGTGAATGGGCAGGTCGTCACCTTCGCCGATGTCGCCACGGTTCAGCGCACCTTCAAGGATCCCACAGGGTTCGCGAGAATCGACGGCGAGCCAGCTCTGGTTCTGGAAATTTCAAAACGCACCGGCGCCAATATTCTGCTGACCTCTGCCAAAGTCCATGCTGTTGTTGATCAGGCGCGCGAGCTCTTGCCTGACGGCGTGCAGATCCAGTTCAATCGGGACGAAGCGGATAGCGTGAACGACATTCTGCATGATCTGCTGAATAACGTTCTGGCCGCCGTGGCTCTGGTCACCATCGTGATTATTGCCACCATGGGGGTCCGCTCGGCGATTCTGGTAGGCATCACCATTCCCGGCTCCTTCCTGGCCGGAATTCTGGTGCTCGCTGCCATGGGCGTCACGCTCAATATCGTGGTGCTCTTCAGTCTGATTCTGGTGGCAGGAATGCTTGTTGACGGCGCTATCGTGGTGTCCGAGCTGGCAGACCGTCATCTGGCCGACGGCCAGACGCCGGCTCAGGCCTGGGGAGGCGCCGCTCAGAGAATGGCCTGGCCGATCATCGCGTCCACAGCTACGACGATCGTGGTGTTTCTGCCGCTGCTGTTCTGGCCGGGGGTGGTAGGTCAGTTCATGTCTTACCTACCGCTGACGGTGATGGTGTGTCTGCTTGCATCGCTGGTCATGGCACTGCTGTTTCTGCCGGTCATGGGGAGCGTCGTTGGTCGTTCCCGTACGGATACCGAAAGTGATTTGAGCGGTCGTGGGACGCAAGTCTACCGCCGTGTGCTTGGAGCGCTTCTGCGTCGGCCTGGGTTGACACTACTGGGGTCGCTGGCGGTGATCACCGTGATTTACGTGGCCTATGCGCGGTTTAATCACGGCATGGAATTCTTCCCTTCGGTTGAGCCTGACTCAGCCCAGATTGTGGTGCGGGCGAGAGGGGACCTTTCGGTACTGGAGCGGGATCGCATTGTCCGTGAGGTGGAACAGAAGTTGACCGGACTAAGTGAGGTCGAAAGCGTTTATGCGCGGTCCCTGTTGCGGCCTGAGAGCCGCCTGCCGGCCGATACGGTAGGCCTGATCCAACTCACTTTTCTGGATTGGGAGGAGCGGCGTCCCGCTGTCCAGATCATTCAGGACCTGAGAAAACAATTGGCTTCGATACCTGGCGTGGTGCTGGAATTTCGGGAAAGCGAGAACGGCCCCGCAGCGGGTAAGCCCATCGAGCTTCGGGTTCGGGCCGATGACAATGCCGTCCGCAGCACCTACGTTGATCAGATTATTGCGGCCATGTCTTCCATGGAAGGCTTTGTGGATATCGAAGATGACCGGAGCCTGCCGGGCATTGAGTGGCGTACTGAAGTTGATCGTCAGTTAGCTGCCCGCTACGGCACCGATATCCTGTCCGCAGGCAGCACCATCCGTCTGTTTACCAATGGCGTCAAGCTGGCGACTTACAGGCCACCAGACGTCAACGACGAGGTGGACATTATTGTTCGCTTGCCGGAATCTTCTCGCAGCCTTGAGCAGTTGCAACGTCAGACGATGGACACGCCAATGGGTCAGGTGCCGCTGTCGGAATTTGTGCGATTCGAGCCGGGCCAGCGCACCGGCAGTATTGAGCGGGTCGACAGCCAGCGCGCGACAACCGTTAAATCAGATCTCGCACCGGGCTTCCAGGCCGAGCGGCAGTTGCAGTTACTGATGGACCGACTGCCGCCGCAGCCGGACGGACTGAGTATCGACGTCGGCGGGGAAAACGAAGACCAGAAGGAAACCGGCGAATTCCTTGGTGGGGCCTTTCTGATCGCGCTGGGGCTGATGCTGCTGATTCTGTTGATCCAGTTCAATTCCTTCTATCAGACGTTGCTGATTCTGTCGGCTATCGCGCTATCCACGGCGGGCGTGCTCCTGGGCCTGCTCCTCAATGCCCAGCCTTTCGGAATGGTCATGGTGGGCATGGGAATCATTGCCCTGGCCGGAATAGTCGTGAACAACAACATCATTCTTATCGACACCTACAACCTGTTCCGAAGGACTGGCATGGAGCCCTACGCGGCGGCTCTCGAGACGGGTGCTCTTCGGCTTCGGCCGGTGCTCCTGACGGCTGGGACCACCGTCCTCGGGCTCATACCCATGATGCTGAGTATCAATGTCAATCTGCTTGAACCCTCTCTTGGCCTCAACGCACCCTCCACCCAATGGTGGACGCAGCTTTCCAGTGCCATTGCGGGCGGCCTGGCTTTCGCAACCTTCCTGACACTACTGCTGACGCCGGCGCTGTTGGTCCTGGGTGATCGGTGGAGAAAAGGTAAAAGGTAGCACCGATAGCGCACTCTATATAAATGAGAAACATTATCATCTATAGTGCAATGGTTTCTTGTTGGCAACCAGGTGTGCTGAGAATGGAATCTGAAATTATTGGCGGCTTGAGAATCGCCTTTTTGGGCCTGACGATGGCCGCTTTCGTTGCTCTATGCTGCTTTGTCGGCACGCCCTGAAGCCAGCTATTGTTAGACGCGTATTGCGTTTGCTTGTCTCTACCGCCAGCACGCTACGTCTGACACTCTTATAATTAAATATAAAGTTAATTATTATGACGCTTCGCGCATAATTGTTGCGATAAATTAATTTTCTGGAAATCGCTCGTTACGCTTCTAACAAAGCTCAGGGAACTAACAATTTTCTAAGTTGGAAGGTTGGGCTCAAGTCCCGCCATTGACGCTTCCGCGCCATCCATTGCGGCAGGAGTCGTTCGAACAAAAGAGCTTGTTGGAGACCGCTGCCCTGGCAACCTTCTACAGGATGGCAACATAGGTTAATGGACTCAAGCCTAGCCTTAATACTACGCTTGAGGCCTATTCTCGGATTACTACGCGCTTTTTTTGCTTCCTATGGAATCAGTCAACGTTTTCATTCGTGATTTTCTGGCTGTCTATTTTCTGATGGTTGGTATTTATTACACCAGCCGCAGCCTCGGCCTGTACGAAAGATCGCGCTTTTCCTATATCAACTATGGTCAGCCGGGCAGTTCGACCTGGTGGCACCGTCACCTGTTCAATATATTCCGGGCAGCGATTCTGATTGTCTGCGCGATTGGGGTGGTGTTCGATGTTCAGGCTTACCTGGGAATGTTCCCGGCATTGGTAAACCCATTCCTGAATCTGACCGGCGTTTTTTTCCTGCTGGTCTCTCTGGGGCTGATCAGTTTTTTCCATTCATTCATGGGCGAGGAATGGCGTTCTGGCATTGATGACCGCAAGGGCAAGCTAATTACCTTTGGTCCGTATGCTCGCACCCGTAACCCGATGTTTATGGCAATCATCCTGGGCCAGTTGGGATTTTTTCTAACGCTGCCGTGCGTCTTTACTCTGGTTTGCCTGATCGTTGGCGCCTCCGTGATCATTCGCCAGGCTCGCCAGGAAGAGATTGCACTGGAAAAGCTCTACGGCGATGCCTATCGCAGTTACAGAGACCGGGTCCCCCGCTGGATCCCTCGTCGCCTGCCCGCCACGGAAGGCACAAACGACGCGGAATCCTTTCGTAACGCGCAGCAGTGAGTTTCCGCGTGGAGGGAGTTCTCGACTGTACCTGCTGTGGAGGTTCGGGTGCGCCGATCGATGCGCGCTCGACCGCTCGCTGAGACTCAAATTCAGGTTGTTCATATCGCTTGAGCCGCGGCCACTGCTGAGGCCCATGCCCACTGAAAGTTATGCCCTCCCAGGTGGCCGGTAACGTCCACGACTTCGCCGATAAAGAAAAGATCTGGTCGCACCTGAGTGGCCATAGTTTTGGACGACAGTTGCCGAGTATCTACCCCACCAAGCGTTACCTCGGCGGTCCGATAGCCCTCTGTGCCTGAAGGCTTCAGGCGCCAGTCATTAATATTCTGGCCAGTCTCAGTGAGGCGCACGGAGGAGAGTGACTGCAGTGGCTCGTGCCAGTCATGAGCTGCGGCGAACGCGCTCGCAAACCGCTGGGGTAGGTGCTGAGTAAGAAAACGTTCCACCGTGGTGCCTGGATTGGTGCGCTTCAGCGCCAGCAGCCGTTCAGCCGCATTCTCAGCGGGCAAAATGTTCAACCGCACATCCATCCCCGGCTGCCAGTAATTGGATGCCTGGAGAACGCCCGGTCCGCTGATCCCTCGATGGGTGACGAGAATCGGCTCGTTGAACCCGATGGAAGCGACAGTAACTCTCGCAGGGAGGCTGATTCCTGAGAGCGGTGCAAGCCAGACGCGGTCTCTCGGGTCCAGGGTAAATGGCACCAGTCCGGCCCGGGTAGGCAGCACCGTCAGACCAAACTGTTCCGCAAGACGATAGCCGAATGCCGAAGCACCCATGGTGGGGATGGATAGCCCACCTGTCGCCACAACCATTGACCCGCATTCGATGGTGCCGGCGGACGTGGTGACCCGAAATCCCTCATTCAGATCTTTGACAGATTCAATCCGGGTATTCAATTCCAGCTCCGCGCCAGACCACTCCTGCTCTGTCAGGAGCAGGGCCAGCATGTCCTTGCTGCTCTGGCGGCAGAATAACTGCCCTGGCGCCTTTTCTTCCCACTCAATGCCGTGCCGCTCGATCAGTTCAAGGAAATCGTGCGGCGTGTAGCGCTTCAGCGCAGAGATACAAAAGGCTGGATTGTCCGACAGAAAATTGGCGGGTGAACTGTTGAGATTGGTGAAATTGCAGCGGCCGCCGCCGGACATGAGTATCTTGCGTCCGGGTTTTTTGCCGTGGTCCAGCAGTATTACTGATTTTCCCCGATAGGCCGCAGTGGCCGCACACATGAGGCCGGCGGCTCCGGCGCCGATAATGAGCAGGTCGCAGGTTCTTTTCACACAGATTATCCGACTATCTGGTCGCCCCTCGGGGCAAATCGGCCATAATAGGCTTCTGATTACCCCGTGTCAGGTTGGTGTGCTCAAACGCGTCCGCAAATTTGCTCTCAAACACTTTAACCTTCGGCGAGGCATGCTAACCTCGCCATCAAATGAGTATTTATCAAAGGCCGATTTATGACAGATACCAATGCTTCGTCACCTGAAGTCCTCGAAAAACTGCTCGACGCGCATGTCAAGTTTGAGCTGGAGCGCCTGAAGGGCGACGACTTCATGAGATTTCTCGAAGCGGAACTCGATGAGTTGCTTGCGCTCAATGACCGGGTTTTACTCTCTCGCCTGGTATCGAAAGAGCAGGTGATGGGCGTTATTCAGCGCACCGTCGTCGAGCTTGAGATGAATGCTGGTATTCCGGAGCTGGCTGCTGATACGGCCACCGCGATCCTGAATGCTCCCATTCAGTCCCAGACCCGCGTGAAAGATCTGATCAACAAGCAGCAGGTTGTTTCCTTTTTTGAAGAAATCATGGAACTCAAGGAGCACCGTGAGCGCCTGATTTCAGGAATCATGTCGCATCCGGTCTACCAGGAAATGGTCTCCAACATCGTTTACCACGGTCTGATCAACTACCTGTACGAAGATAATGCCCTGAGCAAAAAGGTACCGGGAGTCGGTTCCGTTATGAAGCTCGGGAAAAAGATGGCCAGTCGCTCAGGGTTGGACGAGAGTTTTGAGCGACGCTTCAAGGCGTGGCTGTCGTCCAGCCTGCCGGGGCTTATTTCCCGCAGCGAAGCCTTCCTTCACCGCGCGCTGACGGATGGCGAGCTGAAGGACACGGTTATGTCAGCCTGGACCACGGTCGAAGATCGCAAGATCAGCGAGCTCAGTGAGGGACTTGGCGACATCGAACTTCAGGAATTTGTCGTGCTGGGCTACGACTTCTGGCTGCGATTCCGGAAGACGCCCTATTTCATGGCCTGCTGCGAAGCCGCCGTGGATCATATCTACAGCCAGTATGGCGACGAGACGATTGGCACCCTGCTTGGTGACATCGGCGTCACTCGAGGGGTGATGCTTGCCGAACTGGAGGCTTTCGGTCCCAAGTTGATGGAAATCCTCGACGAGGAGGGGTTCCTGGAAGCCGCTTTGCGCCGGCGTCTCAGCGCCTTCTACCATTCCGAGGAAGCGGCGAAGGTCGTAGGCTGAGAATCGTTCGCCAGCTTGCTGGCGTTTGAATATAAAAAAACCGGGACCGCTCTGGCGGCCCCGGTTTTTTTAATCTGGCAGAGACTATTTCTCGAGATACTGGAACTTGTCTGGCTTGCCATCCCATTCTTCTGCGTCAGGCAGGGGATCACGCTTTTCAGTAATATTTTCCCACTTGCCCGCGAGGTCGGCATTGATCTCGATGAATTTCTCCTGGCCGGCAGGAAGCTCGTCCTCGGAGAAAATGGCTTCTGCAGGACATTCGGGCTCGCAGAGGGCGCAATCAATGCACTCGTCAGGATCGATGACCAGGAAGTTAGGGCCTTCGTAGAAGCAGTCAACCGGGCAGACTTCCACACAGTCAGTGTATTTGCACTTGATGCAGTTTTCGGTAACGACAAAGGTCATGGCGCAGTTCCTGAGGGCTAAACAATCGGCGCAGTTTTGAGAGGCGATATTGTAGGGGCCGGGTAGCCCCCTCGCAAGGTTTGCCGGTCAAGGCGTTTTCAGTATTCCGACAGGAGGCTCTTGAGTCGATAAATTGCCTCCAGCGCTTGGCGAGGCGTCAGATCGTCCGGATCAATGTCCGCCAGGGCTTTGTCGGCTGCGGAAGGCTCAGGACTGGCGAACAGATCACCCTGGTGGGCGGCCGTCTGGACGGCGCGGACCTCAGCCTGGGTTGTGGCTACGAGCGCTTCGTCCGCCTGTTCCAGCACCGACAGCCGGTGCCTGGCATTGGCCAGTACATCCGTTGGCACTCCGGCAAGCTTAGCCACTTGCAGGCCATGACTCTGACTGGCAGGTCCCTCGTGAACGCTGTGCAGGAAGACGATGTTGTCATCGTGCTCGGTTGCGGTGAGATGCACATTCACCGCGCCAGAACGTAAGTCAGCCAGTTGCGTCATCTCAAAATAGTGAGTGGCGAAGAGGGTGAAGCATTTAACCTGCTCCACCAGGTGCTCGGCGGCGGCCCACGCCAGCGACAGGCCATCGAAGGTGCTGGTGCCGCGGCCTACTTCGTCCATTAGTACCAGGCTTTGATCGGTCGCGTTATTGAGGATGTTGGCGGTTTCAGTCATTTCCACCATAAACGTCGAACGTCCGCTGGCAATGTCATCGGCCGAACCCATGCGCGTGAAAATGCGATCCACCGGTCCCAGAATGGCGCGCTGGGCAGGCACAAAGCTACCGGTGTAAGCCAGCAGTGCAATCAGTGCCACTTGCCGCATGTAGGTGGACTTACCCCCCATATTCGGACCGGTAATGATCAGCATACGTCGCTGACTGTCCATCAAAAGGTTATTAGGCACAAAGGGATCACTGATGAGTTGTTCCACCACGGGATGACGCCCTTCTTCGATCATATAGCCAGGCTCATCGGAAAATTCCGGCGCCTGCCAGTTCAGGGCGCTGGCGCGCTCGGCGAAATTGCATAACACATCCAGCTCTGCCAATGCGGCGGCCGTTTCCTGGAGCGGAGCCAGCGTTTCCAGCAGGGTTTCCAGAAGTCCGTCGTAGAGTGCCTTTTCCCGCGCCAGCGCCCGGCTTTTGGCACTTAACGCTTTGTCTTCGAAGGTTTTCAATTCCGGCGTAATGAAGCGCTCAGCGTTTTTGAGGGTCTGGCGGCGCACATAGTCCACCGGTGCCTGGGCTGACTGGCTGCGGCTGATTTCAATGTAGTAACCGTGGACTCGGTTATAGCCGACTTTCAGAGTGCTGATGCCCGTGCGCTCCCGCTCCCGGGTTTCGACGTCGAGCAGGTACTGACCGGCGTTTTCACTGATGTTGCGAAGCTCATCCAGCTCGCTATCGAAGCCTTCGCGAATAACGCCCCCGTCTCGAATCACCACCGGGGGATTATCGATAATGGCCTGCTCGAGGTGGCTCGCCAGTTCCGGGTACTCGCCTGCCTGATCGGACAGGGCGCGCAGCCGTTGTGCCGTGGCCGATTCCAATTGCTGCCGGACGGAGGGGAGGGTCAAAAGGGCATCACGCAGCCGGGCTAGGTCTCGTGGGCGAGCGGATTTCAGGGCGACCCGGGCGAGGATCCGCTCGATATCACCCACCGTCTTCAGGTCTTCGTGAAGAGGATCGATCAATGCCTTCTGCATGAGTTCGCGCACGGCTTTCTGGCGAGCAGTGATAACGCCAAGATCCCGTAATGGCCGGTGCAGCCAGCGGCGAAGCTGGCGGGCGCCCATCGGCGTGGCGGTTCTGTCCAGCACCCAGGCAAGGGTATGTTGCTGGCTACCGCTCATCGTGATGTCAATTTCCAGATTACGACGGCTTATCGCGTCCAATACTACGGCGTCGTCGAACTGTTCCCGGCTGAGTTTGCGAAGGTGGGGGAGGGCTGTTCGCTGGGTCTCACGGGCGTACTGAAGCAGACAGCCTGCGGCGCAGATGGCCAGCGTCATCCCCTCGCAGCCGAACCCAGCCAGATCCTTGACGGAGAACTGCTGGCAGAGCAGTCGGTGAGCGGTGTCCTGCTCAAAATGCCAGGGGCCCTGACGCCGGACGCCTGCGTATTCCTCAAGCAGCTCGCCGTAGGGGAAGTCCTCACTGATCAATATTTCTGCGGGCCGCAGTCGTTGCAGTTCACTGTGCAAAGCGCCCAGATCCTGAGGCTCACAGACGGTAAACCGACCACTGGCGATATCGAGACTGGCGAGGCCAAATCGCTCCCTGTGATGGGCGATGGCCACTAGCAGGCTGTCGCGACGATCCTCCAGCAGAGCCTCGTCGGTAATGGTGCCGGGTGTAATGATGCGGACCACCTGGCGCTCGACCGGTCCTTTGCTCTCGCCGGGATTGCCGATCTGCTCGCAGATGGCGATGGACTGGCCGGCTCTGACGAGCCGGGCAATGTAATTTTCAGCCGCATGATACGGCACGCCGGCCATGGGGATGGGCTGCCCACCGGACTGACCCCGAGCAGTCAGTGTGATGTCGATCAGTGCCGCTGCCTTTTTGGCATCCTCGTAGAACAGCTCATAAAAGTCGCCCATCCGATAGAACAGAATCTCAGTGGGATGCTCACTCTTGATCTTGAGGTATTGCCGGATCATGGGGGTGTGTGAAGTTTTGAGATCGTCTGTGCTCACTGGTAGCTCGCCTGTAGGATAGCTTCAAACCGCCTTTTGACAGGGGGTTTTCTGGTAAATTTGTCTGTGTAGCATCTGAAGGAGTCTGATGAAATCTGCTGTAATCCAGTTCAAGAGTATAGGTTTTGGTATAGCTTTTGGTGTAGGGTTGTGGGCGCCTTAACAAAAAAGGCTGTTGATGATGAAAAGCTATACTTATGGCCAGAGCTTCATCAATGCCATCGATGGCTATCGTTCCAATCAGTTAATGGATCAAAGCATGCAGAATAACAATCACGGCAACAAGCCACTATCGGCGAGAGCCATCGAGACGATGCGGCCTGGCGATAAAGTCAAAGTGGACACTGGAGAGAATGCCGGTCTGCGTGTGACTTGCGGGGCTAGCGGTGGCAGGTCGTTCATCTATCGCTATCGGAGCCCCGAAACGGGCAAGCTAACTCAAGTCAAGATAGGGAATTACCCCTCGATGAGTCTGGCTGAGGCTCGCCTAGAGCTTGCTCGGATGAAGGCTTTACGACGAGATGGCGTATGCATTCGTGCCGAAATTCAGCGGGAGAAAGTACGTCAAAGTGCAAAAATTGAACAGGAAAAGGAAGCGGCAGAGGTGGCCGCGTTTACTGTTCGTGACTTGGTTGATCTGTACTTAACTGAAGTGATTGAGGATCGACTGGTTGTAAATCGTCGAACTGGGGCTCAGAAACGAGTTCCTGGTGCACGGAAACCTAAGGGGCAGGCCGAGACTAGGCGCACCCTGTACGGTGATGCTGTACGCACTCTGGGGGATCGATCTGCTGCAGAAGTTCGGCGTAAACATGTGGTAGAGATGGTGAAGGACATTCTTGACCGGGGAGCAAACGTTCAGGCTGGGAATGTGCTGCGTGAGCTCAGTGCCGCCTACGACTATGCGATTGGCCTTGGCAAGTTTGATGATGATTTTGCGAACCCGGCTTTGTTGGCAAAGTCGAGCCTGAAGCAGGCTAGAGTCCGACTTACGTCTGTTCGGGGCAAACGCGTATTGTCCGATGCGGAGTTGAAGGAAGTGTTAGCGTGGTTGCCAGGCTCTGGTTTCTCGGTAACACAAAAGAACGTCATTCGTTTGACTCTGTGGACAGGAGCTCGCACGGGTGAGGTTTGTAAGGCGCGTTGGTCTGATGTAGATCTCGATCGAGCAGTTTGGCATATGCGAGACTCCAAGAACGGAGCCGAGCGGTATGTGCAGTTGCCGAGCCAAGCTGTGGCTTTTCTCCGTCAGCTTCGTTTAACCACCAATACCTATCTGTTTCCTTCGAGTCGGACGGGATTGCCGATCCAGCAGAAATCGCTTACCGAAACAAAATGGTATTTGAGAAATTCTGCCAAGGCTCGAAGTGGCACCTACTTTAAGCCAGGCCAAGCTTGGCTGGATAGCATTCCTGACTGGTCTCCACATGATCTGCGTCGTACGGTTCGCACGGGGTTGTCTCGTTTAGGCTGTCGCAATGAAGTGGCTGAGGCAGTGATAGGGCATTCAAGAAAGGGTATTGAAGGGACTTATGATCTGCACGATTATGAACCCGAATGTCGCGAGTGGCTGCAAAAGTGGGCTGATCATCTGGAAACCCTTGACGGCGTGTGTTAGTTGGCATAACCCATCTTAATTTCACAAATTGCAGCAACCGGACAGAGAGAAATCTATTTCTCTCTGTCTCTCTTAGGCTCGCCAGTCCCTGACCTTGCTGGCCTACGGCCTCCACCGGACGCCTCGATCGGTCCGCTGCTAAACAAAAGCGAACATTCGATTTTATCTTAATAATTCGATAGAAACGCGTAAACCGCTACAGGACTTAGTCGAAAAGCTGATTTTACCTTCATAGCGAGTCACTATATCTCGAACGATAGCAAGGCCGAGACCGTGCCCAGGTGTTTGCTCATCTAGCCGCAGACCCCTTTGGCCCAAACTGGCTAAATCCTTGTGATTAACCCCTGGGCCATCATCAGCAACAACTATTCGCTTGAAGCCGCTGCCTTGTTCCACAGAGAGCTCTACGCATCTCGAAGACCATTTGCCAGCATTGTCCAGTAAGTTGCCCAATACTTCATTAAGATCATGTTCTTCTATCGGCCATCGGCTGTCTTCAGGCAGAGAACTCGATAGTTCAAACGACTTTTCCGGATATAAACGACCGAGCATCCACAAAAGATCCCGTGCCTGTTTTATGGGGTAGGCGCTTTTCCCAATCTGGGGCCCTGCAAAACGGCTTCGACGCATTTCAGCCTCTAATTGCCTATCGATATCGCTTAGTCGCTCCACCATCTGGTGCCTAAGAGTAGTGTCGAGGGGACGTGTGTCGTCTTCCAGTATCTGCCGGACGGCTGCGATGGGGGTTTTGACGCTATGAGACAGGTTTGCGAGAGCGTCCCTGGAGCGCTCCAGTCGCTGATCTAAGGAGTCCAGCAACTGATTTAGTTGAAGAACCAGCGGGTGGAACTCCTCTGGCGACTGAACGTTGATTCGGGAGATCTCTCCGTCCTGGAGTCTTTTTAATGCGGCTTTGAGTGTGACAACCGGTCGCATGGACATCGTGATACCGAACCAGAGCACGGCGACCAAGAGCATAATCAACAGAACTGATACTACGGCGGTCCAGGCATGAAGTGCAGCTTGGCTGCGTTTCAGCGCACCCAGATCTTCAGAAACGATTACGACGATGGGTGTTTCACCGACCTGAAAAGACTTTCGGTAGGCGAGGATGTCTAAGGGAGTATCAGTGGTTTCGGCATCTTCTACGCGAACGGTTCCGTCTTCTTCGTTTTCAATCAGAGGCGTTAACAAGGGCTCCCAAGTATCGGGTGAAATGATGGTCTGTTCGGGTGTATGTATGGCAAAGGCATGATGAAAAACATCCTGGAAATAATCGCCCGTCTGGAGAGTGTCAACTTCACCATTCGCGTCGCGAATCTGGTGTTCAAGGAAAGCGACTTCATCTTTCAGTCGGCTTTCAACGAACTCCCGGGACATTCGGTCGAGTAGCAAACCATGGACCAACCACGCTACCCCCATTAGACCAATTCCGGCGGGCAGTAACAGCGCAAGCAAGGTTCCTTTTACGGACGCAGGCTTTTTAAGGAATCGCATTAAAAATGTACCCCTGGCCGCGTCGTGTTGAGATGGTTTCGCTGCCCACTAGCTTCCTTAACCTCCGAATATACGCCTCAATGACGTTTTCACTCGGGCTATCATTCAAGTTGTAAAGCTGTTCCATTAGTTGTTCTTTGGAAAAGACGTGGCCAGGGCGGCTCATCAAACAACGTAGCAGCCGGAATTCGGTGCCGGTAAGTGTATGTTCCACGCCGTCGTCCATCTTGAGGCTTTGGCGGTTTTCGTCCAGTTCAAAGCGGCCGGCTTTAACCTGAGCATGGACCCTTCCTTCACTTCGACGCACGAGTGCGTTGAGGCGTGCGATTAGCTCTTCTGTCTGAAAAGGTTTTGCCAGGTAATCGTCTGCCCCGGCTTTCAAGCCGTTAACCTTATCCTGCCAATCGCCTCTCGCGGTCAGAATCAAGACCGGACAGCTGACGTGATTCGTTCGCCACTTTCTCACTACGTCCAGCCCGTTGCCATCAGGTAGACCCAGGTCCAGAACAACAGCACGGTAATCCTCTTGCTCACCCAGAACGACGGCTTCTCGGGCACTGGGAGTTGTATCAACGCTGAAACCTGCTTTTCCCAACTGCCTGACCAGACCCTCAGCAAGCAAGCGGTCATCTTCGACGAGCAGTAAACGCATGAGTTTTTCCTTCTCTGTATGGTCCGCGGTCGAAAGTGTGACTGATTAACCTGAATTCAGCCTGAACGGAAAATAGTTCGAGTTTTTCAGAAAGAATTCAGGTTAGTGAGAGAAGGTAACAACCGATTCTGGACATTGCTCAAGATTGGGGCTCAATCCAGCAGTGTTTTCGCGATTTTTATTTTACAGAGGATAAAAAGATGAATGCATCAAAACTATTCGTAGCGGGTATGGCGTTTTCAATGTCGGCAACAGCGTTTGCGGCTGGCGCCCATGATGGTGGCCACGGGCACGGCGCTACAAGCGGTGAACCTGGCAAAGCGTCGGAGGCCAGCCGAACCATAACTGTCGAGATGTACGACAACTACTACGAACCCGAAGAAATCAGTGTAAAGCCGGGTGAAACCGTTCGCTTCGTGGTGGAGAACAAGGGAAACCTCGTCCATGAGTTCAATGTTGGCACTCCCGACATGCACGAAGCTCATCAAGAGGAAATGATGATGATGGTTGAGCATGGCGTGATCCAGGGCGGCAAGCTCAACCAGGACATGATGAACATGGATATGGGCAATGGCAAAACCATGAAGCATGACGACCCGAACAGCGTGTTGCTGGAGCCCGGCCAAAGCAAAGAAGTGATTTGGAAGTTTTCTGATAAAGGCAATATCGAATTCGCCTGCAACGTGCCAGGCCACTACCAGGCCGGCATGTACGGTGACGTTAACTTTGAGTAAACATTCGTACTGAAAACCCGCGAATGCACGGGTTGGGACTGTTTTCCAGCCCTGCTTCAACGAAGTGCAGTTTGGAGTAAGAAAAAGATGAAAACACGCCTACTGACAGGACTTTTAAGCCTGCTGATGCCAGCCATGGTTATGGCCGGTGAGTACGACCTGACGGTCGACCGGGTAAAAATTGATACTGGCGATTTCGTGAAAGAAGGCATTGGATACAATGGCGCATCTCCGGGACCGGTGATGCGCTTCAAAGAAGGCGAAAACGTAAAGATCAACGTGACCAATAACCTGGACGAGATGACGTCCATTCACTGGCACGGCCTGATCCTTCCTTTTGATCAGGACGGTGTGCCTGGTATCAGCTTTCCAGGCATCAAGCCGGGTGAAACCTTCACCTACGAATTTCCTATTCAGCAGGCAGGCACCTACTGGTTTCACAGCCACTCCGGTTTTCAGGAGCCGGATGGCGCCTACGGTTCCATCGTTATCGAACCCGAGGGACGTGAACCGTTCCGCTACGATCGTGAATACGTGGTGCAGTTGACTGACAAGCACCCCCATTCCGGTGACCGCATCATGCGCAACCTGAAAATGATGCCGGATTACTACAATCGCGAGCAGCAAACCGTTGGCGAGT